>OGWV01002483.1_pt1 | contig 11270 bp, 9 predicted proteins | sample 1576081 | NCBI WGS metagenome assembly OGWV01 (sample SAMEA3541541, study PRJEB24748) | human gut metagenome | biome: human gut; feature: human-associated habitat; material: faeces | place: China | collected 2012 | reverse complement strand
CCCATATCAGTTCCAAACGTTCGTACGAACTGACCCGTCAGTTGAAGAAGGAGGGGGCCGAGACGCAGTTGGCTGTCGACCAGTTCCATGCCCGCATGCTACTGATAGAAAGCAAGCTGTTGGAAAATGACCAGCTGATCGGGGAGAAAGAGCGTGCGATAGCCTGCCTGTTAGGTGTTTTCCCGTTTGAAATCAGGCGTATGAGTTTTGAAGAATTAAGACGGATCCCTTTTCCGCTTTCAGATGGCGTTCCGGCAAATATGCTGACCTTGCGTCCCGACGTGCGGGCTGCCGAAATGGAATTGCTGGCCTCAAAGGCGGATGTAATGGCGGCCAAGGCAGCTTTCTACCCTTCGTTGGTGCTGGGTGCGGGAGGCGGCTTCAACAGCTTTGATGTCGGTAAATGGTTCAGTGCGCCCGCTTCGCTGGTCTACGACCTGGCAGCGGGGATTACTGCGCCTGTCTTCCAGCGAAACCAGATCCGTTCGATATGGAACGAGGCGCGTGCTTCGCAACGGATCGCCTTGTCGCAATATCACGAAACAGCCTTGAAAGCCTATACGGAAGTATTGGATTTGTATTGTGCAGGTCTGAATCAGGTGGAGCGTGTCCGTTTGAAAGAGGTGGAAACCGTAGCCCACCGACGTTCGGTCACCAATGCCAATGAACTTTTTAAGTTGAACTACGTCGGGTTCCTCGAAGTGCTCTCCGCCAACGAACGTTATCTGGACAGCGAGCTTGAACGTATCGACATCATCACCGACCTTTGCCGGAAGAAGATCCTTCTCTACCGGGCGTTGGGCGGCGGTTGTTAAGATACTTGAACGAAAGGACGGATGTAACAGATTTGCATCCGTCCTTTTTTAGTGCTAAATAAAAGTAATAGATTATTAAAAAATATTACCCTTGCTACTAATTTGCGCTACATGGGGTAGAAAATCGAATTAGATGCAGAAGTAGTTTCGATTTGGACCAATGTCTTTTTTTGCTATCGTGAAGAGGAAGCGGAAGTAACAGAAAAGTGACAAATATGTATTGCTTTTGTCATTTTGTTGTGATTTGCGAAGCATTTAAGATGTTTTATAAGTAGCATACTTTTGACGGCAGGAGAAAAATGTTATATTTGTAGATAAATGATTTCAAAATAACATTCTATAAATCCCTCCTAAAAAGTATTTGCTTATGATTAAAAGAAGATTACTATCGTACGACATTCCGCAATTGGCAAAAGTATTTAAAAAAGATTTTCCCCAACTGGTAACGATGGCGGAAGAGAGTGAGAGCTCGGTGCTTTTTAAAGAAGCCCTGCGTTCTTTCGTTTCTTCCCGCATCGACAGGACGGTTGGCGGGAGCAATATGGGAAATGCCGTGGCGAAGCGTATTCTTCTCTTGATCGAACATGACGATACGACAGTCTCCGAACTTTCGACAGGTGGGGAGATACCGGTACGGACGATTACCTGGCTGTGGCAATTCCTGGCCGGAAAGCTGAAGGAGGATGTTTCGCCGGACTTCTTTATCGACCTGTTCCGGCAGTTCGAATTGTTGGAGCATCCGGAGGAGATCGTACCGGACCGCTCGCTCGTCAAACGGCAGATGAACCGCTGGCCGACCGGATTGGACGAAGAGGTGATGGCGATCCGCCGCTCCAACAAGGAGCGGATCATTGCCGGGTTGATACGCAAGATCGAACGGCGCCATGCCCCGACCTCCCGGTTCCAGTTTACGGAGGGGATGAGCTATGCGGAGAAATACATCAAGGTGCAGGAATGGTGGAATACCGGCCGTTTCCATCTCGCGATGGCTTTCAAAAGCCCGACGGAACTGAACTATTTCCTCGGCGGTTCCCTTTCGGCCGAGACTTTGCAATTGCTGGCCAAAGCCCGTAAGAAGGGCATGCCGTTCTTTGTCACCCCTTATTATCTTTCCCTGCTGAACACGAATACAAGCGGGTATGACGATGCTGCCATCCGTTCGTATATCCTCTATTCGGAGGAACTGGTCGAGACGTACGGACAGATCAAGGCGTGGGAAAAGGAAGACATCGTCGTGGCCGGGCAGCCGAATGCCGCCGGATGGTTGCTGCCGGAAGGGCACAACATACACCGCCGTTATCCGGAGGTGGCGATCCTGATTCCCGATTCGATGGGGCGTGCCTGTGGCGGGCTGTGCGCTTCGTGCCAGCGGATGTACGATTTCCAGAGCGAACGCCTGAATTTTGATTTCGAGTCCTTGAAACCGAAAGAGACATGGGATAAGAAACTGCGCCGGTTGATGCGCTATTTCGAAGAAGACGCACAGCTCAGGGATATCCTGATCACCGGAGGCGACGCGTTGATGAGCCAGAACGCGACGCTCCGCAACATACTCGATGCCGTCTACAAGATGGCGGTACGGAAGCGGAAAGCCAACGAGGGCCGGCCCGAAGGGGAGAAGTACGCCGAACTGCAACGGGTCCGCCTGGGTTCGCGCCTGCTTGCCTACCTGCCTCTGAGGATCACGGACGAACTGGTCGGCATCTTGAGGGATTTCAAAGATAAAGCCTCGCGTATCGGTGTCACGCAGTTTATCATCCAGACGCATTTCCAGTCCCCGCTGGAGGTCACGCCGGAAGCCAAAAAGGCGATCGAGGCGATCCTCTCCGCCGGTTGGATTATCACCAACCAGTTGGTCTACACCGTTGCCGCTTCCCGGCGCGGGCATACGGCAAAGCTTCGCCAGACGTTGAATGCGATGGGGGTGGTGTGCTATTATACTTTCTCGGTCAAGGGGTTCCACGAGAACTATGCCGTGTTCACCCCCAACAGCCGTTCCTTGCAGGAACAGCAGGAGGAGAAAGTCTTCGGCCTTATCCCCAAAGAGAAGCAGAAGGAACTGTACCGGCTGATCCGCTATGAACGTCCTTTAGGAAAGAAATTGTCCGGGTTCCTGAAAGAGAACCGTCTCCTTTTTGCCGCCACCGACCGCAGCGTGTTGAACCTTCCGGCCATCGGCAAAAGCATGACGTTCCGGACAATCGGCTTGACAGCTGAGGGAAAGCGCATCCTGAAATTCGACCACGACACCGGACGCCGCCACAGCCCGATTATTGATCGGATGGGAGAAGTCTACATCGTCGAAAACAAATCTGTCGCCGCCTACCTGCGCCAGTTGCAGGATATGGGCGAGGATGTGCGGGAGTATATCAGCATCTGGAATTATTCCGAAGGTGTGACCGAACCCCGTTTCAGTATTTACGAATACCCCGGTTATCCTTTTGATGTTACAGAAAAGATGACAAATCTTGAGTTATAAAACGAGTAATTATTATCTTTGTTCGTGCTAAACCAATATTAAAATGATACAGAACGAAAGAGAAATACGACACGAGCATGTGTTACAGGCTGTTCGTCAGATGATGACAGCCGCCCGGACAGCGCCGAAAGGGAAAGGCATCGATATTATCGAAGTGGCGATGGTGACGGACGAAGATATCAAACGCCTTTCCGAAGAGCTTGTCATCATGTCCGGCGAAACCGGTTTGAAATTCTTTCTGCGCGATGCCGACAATATCCTTCAGGCCGAAGCCATCATGATTGCCGGTACGCGGCAGCAGGTGCAGGGATTGAATTGTGCGCACTGCGGATTCCCGACCTGCGTGGAGAAGCCGGAAGCCGTTCCCTGTGCGATCAATTCGGTGGACTTGGGTATTGCGATCGGTTCGGCTTGTGCCACGGCATCGGATTGGCGCCTGGACACGCGTGTGATGTTCAGCGCCGGTCTGGCTGCTCAGCGTTTGGGGATGCTGGGCGACTGTAAATGCGTGATGGCGATCCCGGTGAGCGCGTCCTCGAAAAACCCGTTCTTCGATCGAAAACCCAAAACAGAGTAAGTCATGATAAAGTTTGATAACAAACTCGAACTGCGATACTACTTCAATGATAAGTCCAACTACATGGATGCCATGATCAAACACCGTTCGGAAAAGGAGGTGCTCTCGCTTATCCGGACGCTGGCAGACATGCTGGATATCAAAATGACTGTTTATTGCGAGTCTTTTGCCCAGCAGGAGGGGTTCCGCGAAATCTGGTCGGTGGCAGGTGAGAACAGCCGCCTGATCTCCGTCCTTCTCAACTTGTTTATGCAAGTGTGGACACGTCCGACCCTTTTGGTCGGCGGGCAGCCGGTCGTGGACCGCTCGGTGGCCGACGAGGAAAAGATGCAGCGCGAAATAGCCTTGTTGCGTACGAATCTCAGGAAGAAATCGCCCGGCATAACGGTCACGCGTGAATTGGTGGAATTGCTAAGCGCATCGCCCCGCGTCTGCAAGTGCAAATCGAACTTTTACGAAGCTGTGCGCGGCTATCCGAAGGTGACGAAGTTCACCTTGCGCGAACTGAACGAAAACAACCGCAGCCGTTCGGGATCGTTGGAGGTCAAACGCGAACAGTTTGACTATTACATCCTCCGTTCCGACGAGTTGCCCCCGGTCAAGGACAACAAAGCGACGATAGAAATCATCTCGCCTGTACTGAAAGACGCCCGTTACCGTTGGAAAGGCATCTACAACAAAGGGGGCGAGACGATCGATTTCTATATGTGCGACGAAGACTTTAAGAAAGATATGTTCGATGAAAAGATCGTCTTCAAGAGCGGCATGTGTATCGATTGCGTGCTGGAGATACAGCGGAAGATGAGCGAACTGGGCGAAGTGGTCAACATCAGCTATACGGTCGAAACGGTGATCCGTACCCGTTTCGACAAGATGGAAATCATTACGCCGCAAGGGAAACGCCATCTGCGTAAGTTAGAAGCAGAGAAAAAGCAATTGACGCTCGACCTTTTCGGGTGATAAAACGTCGTTGTCAACGCACAACAGGGCGAAATAGCCCTGTTGAGTCCGTCGTTTTTTTACAATTTGGTATTAAGGCATATAAAAGAGGAATTGTGTTAACACAATGTAACAGTCATGGCATTGAATCTTGTATTGTGTTTTCTCAAATTAACAAATGGGTGCTTTCTTGCTTTGTTGTGTTAAGATAATTAAATAAATAGGCTATGGCAAAAGCAAAAACCGTATATGTTTGCTCCAACTGTGGGGCTGATTCTCCGAAATGGATCGGAAAATGCCCTTCCTGTGGGGAGTGGAACACGTATGTCGAGGAGGTCGTGGCAAAGGAACCGACCGGAAAGCGGGCGCTTTATGGCGTTTCGGATGGCGGCAAAGTGCGTCCCGTCCTGCTTCGCGATATTACTTCCGAAGAGGAGACGCGCATCGACCTCGGCGATCAGGAGTTGAACCGTGTCCTCGGTGGCGGCCTGGTGAAAGGATCGCTGGTTCTGATCGGCGGCGAACCGGGAATCGGGAAGTCTACCCTTGTCCTGCAAACCGTCTTGGGGTTGAACGGGCTCCGGACGCTCTACGTTTCCGGCGAAGAGAGCAGCCGCCAGTTGAAACTCCGTGCCGACCGCATTGCGCATGAGAACCCGGATTGCTTCATCCTCTGCGAAACCAATCTCGAACAGATATTTGTCCAGGCCAAGAACGTACAGCCCGATCTACTGATTGTCGACTCGATACAAACCATTTATACGGAGGTGGTCGAATCCTCTCCCGGAAGCGTTTCGCAGGTGCGCGAGTGCAGTGCGGCTATCCTGAAATATGCGAAGGAGAGCGGTACGCCCGTCCTCCTGATCGGCCATATCAATAAGGAAGGAAGCATTGCCGGGCCGAAGGTGCTCGAACATATTGTCGACACCGTCCTTCAGTTCGAGGGCGACCAGCATTATATGTACCGCATCCTCAGGAGCATCAAGAACCGTTTCGGAAGTACGGCAGAATTAGGTATCTACGAGATGCGCCAGGACGGCCTCCGCGAAGTCAGCAACCCTTCCGAACTGCTGTTGACGCAGAACCATGAGGGGCTGAGCGGAGTGGCCATTGCGGCGGCGATCGAAGGCATCCGCCCTTTCCTGATCGAGACGCAGGCATTGGTGAGCTCAGCCGTCTACGGGACGCCCCAGCGCAGCGCGACGGGGTTCGATCTCAGGCGTATGAACATGCTGCTTGCGGTGCTCGAAAAGCGTGCCGGGTTCAAGCTGGTCCAGAAAGACGTCTTTTTGAATATTGCCGGCGGACTGAAGGTGAACGATCCGGCGATCGACCTGGCGGTGATCAGTGCGGTTCTTTCTTCCAGCCTCGACATTTCGATCGAGCCGGGTATCTGCATGTGCGGCGAGGTGGGGCTTTCGGGCGAGATCCGTCCGGTGAACCGCATCGAGCAGCGCATCCTGGAAGCGGAAAAATTAGGTTTCTCGCGCATTATCATCCCGCACAATAACCTGAAAGGCTTCGACACATCCAAGTGCAAGATGCAAATCGTGCAAGTGCGCAAGGTGGAAGAGGCTTTCCGGCAATTGTTCGGATAAGTTTATATGTATATGAATAAAAGTGTTGTTTATCTATTTGTAAGTGTTTTCTTCCTGTTTACAAGCTGCGAGTACCAGTTAGGGGAGAATTTTGTGGAGATGGAAAAGCTCCCGTCCGATTCGGTTACGCTGAGTGTGGATTTTTATGGGCTTGCCTACTATCAGGCGGAAAATGCCTATGTTATTGAACATAGCGGGAGTGCTGCATGCGAAGTCTATCCGTTGCCCGGATTTAAGGTGGAGAAGCTGGTCGTCCGCTTAGGTGAGATGGAATGGGAAAGCGATGAAGCCCGGTGTGATTTTATGCTCGACGTGGATCGGATTCCGAATGGTTCATACGAACTGTCGTGCGAGATTTTCTCCCGGACGAACAGTGGGACGGTTGCTGGGCAGGTCGGGATCGAGCAATATGCGGAAAAGCGAAGTTGGCCCCTTAAGGTCTGTGCGCGTACCGGGAGCGACAAGATCCTCCGCTATCAGATGGACGAAAGCGGACATCCCGAAATCTTCTGGGATGTGGATGAATCTCTTCGTGACGGATTTGATCATTTTACGATTGAATATAGTTATGATAATATGACTTATATTCGAAGAAGCACTCGTTTCGACCAGCGTTCTTTTGTCGACGAAAGGTATGACGGAGCCGGTGGAACATACGAGGTCTATATCTATTTCAAAGATGAAACCATCCGCCCTTACTCTCTCGGTAAGGCTGTCTTGGAAGCATCCGATACGTTTAACCCGGAAAACAACCTGAAGAAATGAAACGAACCATCTTATTGATATGCCTTCTGCTTGCATTCGTCCGGACTGGGCAGGCCCAGTCGTTGACAGTCGAATATAATATCGGTCACGGCTCGTATCAGATGTCCGATATGGAAGATCTTTTGAAAGGGATGATACTTCCCGTGACCAATGCGCAGGTTACGGATAATTTTCCCGGTTATGTGACACAGGACACCCGTATCGGCATCGAATGGAGGCGACATCACGTGGGAGCTCTTTTCAACTATATGAATACGGCGGGCAAGAAGGGGGTAACGGATTATTCCGGCTCTTGCAACTACGAGCTGCGTAACAAAGGATATAAGCTCGGAGCTTTTTACCGTTTCCGTTTGGTTAAGGAAGAAATCAGTATCTTTACGTTCGAACCGTATGTGCAGCTTTCGACGGGCGTCGTGCTGAACAAGGTGGACGAGGCGAGCCGCCTGTTTGTCGAGTCCGACCCCGCAGTTGGATATCAGCAGGAAGACCGTTTTTCCGGTAAGAATTTCTTTGTGGAGCCTGCTTTCGGCATCAAGTTCGGCCTGTGCCGCCATGTCGCGCTGAACGTGAGCGTCGCCTATGAATGGGATGCCGTGAAGCAGAAGCATCAGAGCCGGAATTCGGATTTTAAAGTGGATTGGAGCGGGTACAGGGCGCAAGCCGGTTTGGTTTTTTATTTGAATTTAAAGAAATAACGATGATACAAGAATTACAACTCCGTATATTGCCCGAAGAGGCAGCCAGCGAACAGTCGTTGAAGCAGGTGGTAGCCCGCGAGACGGGAACATCTGTTCCGCATATTCACACCGTCCGGGTGCTGAAACGTTCCATCGATGCGCGTCAGCGGACTATCTATGTGAATGTCAAGTTGCGTGCTTTTATCGATGAGGAACCGGACGAACCGGAATTCCAGTCGGTGGAATATAAAGACGTGTCGGCAGGGAAGCCTGTCGTGGTGGTAGGAGCGGGACCGGGTGGTTTGTTTGCCGCCCTCCGCCTGATAGAGCTCGGCCTGCGTCCGATCGTGATCGAACGCGGAAAGAACGTGCGCGAACGTAAAAAGGATATCGCCCTGATCAGCCGCGAGCATAAGGTGGACGAAGAGTCCAACTACAGCTTCGGCGAAGGGGGAGCCGGCGCCTATTCCGACGGCAAACTTTACACCCGCAGTAAGAAACGGGGGTCGGTCGATAAGATTCTGAATGTCTTTTGCCAGTTCGGGGCGAGCACCTCGATCTTGGCTGACGCCCATCCGCATATCGGTACGGACAAACTGCCGCGCGTGATCGAGAATATCCGCGAACAGATTATCCGCTGTGGCGGGGAAGTCCGTTTCGAGACGCGTATGGATGCCCTGCTCATCCGGAGTGGGGAAGTCGTAGGTGTCGAAACGAATACAGGCGAAAGTTTTCTGGGGCCGGTCATCTTGGCAACGGGCCATTCCGCCCGCGACGTGTATCGCTACCTCCACGACCGGCAAATCCCGATCGAAGCCAAAGGCATTGCTGTCGGTGTCCGCCTGGAACATCCGCAGATGCTGATCGACCAGATACAATATCATCGCAAGGAGGGCAGGGGCAAATATCTGCCGGCAGCCGAATATAGCTTTGTGACGCAGGCCGGCGGACGGGGAGTCTATTCTTTCTGCATGTGCCCCGGTGGATTTGTCGTCCCGGCGGCAAGCGGTCCCCGTCAAGTGGTGGTCAACGGAATGTCTCCTTCCAACCGTGGTTCCCGCTGGTCGAACTCCGGCATGGTGGTGGAGGTACGCCCGGAAGACTATCCCGAATTGATGAAACACGAAGAGATGACGGTCAGCAAGGATTCGCCACTCGCATTGATGGCTTTCCAGGAACGGCTGGAAGAACTCTGCTGGCTGAACGGCGGGATGAAGCAAACCGCCCCTGCACAGCGGATGGTTGATTTCGTGAATAAGAAAAACTCTTTCGATCTCCCCGAATCCTCTTATACGCCCGGCTTGCTGGCTTCCCCGCTGCATTTCTGGATGCCGGAGTTCGTCACCGGTCGCCTTCGTGAAGGATTCCGCTATTTCGGTAAAGTCTCCAGAGGCTTCCTGACCAACGATGCGGTAATGATCGGAGTGGAAACCCGAACCTCTTCGCCCGTCCGTATCCTGCGCGACAAGGAAAGCTACCAGCATATAACCCTGAAAGGCCTTTTCCCTTGCGGCGAAGGAGCCGGCTATGCAGGCGGAATCGTCTCCGCCGCTATCGACGGCGAGCGGTGTGCGGAAGGGGTGGCCGGATATTATGATTCATGATTTATGTGTCACGGATAAGTCATAATGGATGCCTGCCGCTTCTTTTTGCAAGGGCAGGCATTTGTTTTTGGAACAGTTTCCGACTTGTTTGCCGTTATTCAAATTTACCTTTTGTCAGTTCTTCTTCTAAAAAAGCAAAAACATATTTCGGGCTTTGGTAATAGAAATGTGTCTGCTCATTCATCACTTTCCGATAAGTGTCCGAGTTGAACACTGTAGAAAGAGCCTGTTCCATTGTTAGTTCTTTATGCTGTCTCACCAGCAGAATGGCAAGACTCTTTACCATATCCGCCATCATTTCTGTTTTCTCGCTCATATTCGTTGCAACTTTTTTATGGCATATTCTGTGCCGAAGAAATATTGGATGGTTACACCTTTCATATATTGAAGATTGCGTACCAGCGTGGGCAGGTCTATAGAACGATTCTCGTATTTCCACAATTGCACACCTACCCGGTCATTGGCTATAGGGCCGATTACTACATCGTATTCGTGCGTTGGCTGGTCTGTTGGATTATTGCGGTTTTGTAGGATAAATTTCGCCCATTCTTCTGAATAGTTTTCGAAATGGAGTATATGCAATTTCTCCCAAGCAACATCGTCAATAAAATAAGTTTGCACTACCGGACTTCCAGATTCCAACTGTTCCGTCTTTACCTTTGCCATATTCAACGCCTGCTCATAGTCGGCCGATAGATAAAAGCCACGCCCAAAGTCCTTATTCGGTTTTGATTTTGATAGATCTATCCTGTCAAAATCTTTGTTCGTTCCATGATATAATTTCATATTAAGGCTCCTCCATGTTTATGGCAATACTCCGCTATATCGTCTACCATCGAGGTGAACGATTGTGTATGTACATATCCATAATGTCGGTCGATAAAGTCGATTCCCTTATATCGGCTCAGGTAGTTGAAAGCCTGTTTCATTGTCAGTCCGTACTTGCGGCCAAATTCCAAAACGAAGATCACCGTCCATTCCAGCTTGTCCGTTATATTATATTCCATCTTCCGTTTCTTTTTAATTTCTTTCTTGCAAAGGTAATAAAACTGTTATAACTCAGCATATCAAGGTGTAGATTTATTATTGTGGAACCACGGCTCTTTCATTAAAAAAATAGACGAATATTGAAAATAAGGCTTATTTTATAGAGAAAAAGCGGAAAATTTGCACACAGCGATGCCGAAGCACCGCTTTCGGTGTTTCTTTTTCATCGTTATTTATTTTTAAGAGGCGAGAAGTATTACAGCAATATACGAAGGGCCTGAACTTTCACACGGTCGAGTTGAAACAAGGACTTACAGTGTTTATGATGGCCTGGAACTGATAGCCGACTATTCTCTTTCAACCGGAAATCCCCACCTTCCCCTCCTTCAAATAAAACCGTCTGTCATGTTCGACCAAGAAGCGGATGGTGGTGACGATTTTTTCTTCGGGGAAAGGCAAAGAAGGGATCAAGGTGGTGACAGGAAGCGGTTGCCGGTCTGAAAGCAGTCCGAGCAATTGGCCGCGTATGGCATTGAAATCCCGGTTGTTCAGGCCGGAATCATTCTTGGAGAGGCAGATGTCGCAACACCCGCAATCTTCTGCATCCTTTTCTCCGAAATAGGAGAGTAGCAGGCGGCTCCGGCAGATATGTTCCCCGTCCATATATTCCACCACTTTTGAGATGCGCTTTTTCATCCTTTCGCGACGTTCCTCATAAGCGGAGGGAGGGAGAATAAGAGTCTCCTTTTCCATCCGTGGATGCGTATAGGTAATTCGGGAGGCTGTTGGAGAAGATGATTCATCCACCGCTTCGGAATATTCGATGTAA
>OGWV01002480.1_pt1 | contig 11272 bp, 9 predicted proteins | sample 1576081 | NCBI WGS metagenome assembly OGWV01 (sample SAMEA3541541, study PRJEB24748) | human gut metagenome | biome: human gut; feature: human-associated habitat; material: faeces | place: China | collected 2012 | reverse complement strand
CATCAAAGAAGAAAAGATTTTAAAGAAGCTGGAGGCGCCAATTTCACACTCAACCAAAAGTCCGTAGGTACAAGATTGTGCGTATAATCGGATTCAATATGTTCCATTCTGTATTTAAAGTCGATGTTATAGGGATTGACGTAGTTTTCGAGTAACCAGCGGTCAAACTCACTCTTTTCTTTCTCTGATACATCAAAAATACTCTGGTCTTCCAAGTCATCGTCCTGGCAGGCGAAGAAGTTGCTGCTCACCAGAATACAAAGCAAATATATATACCAATTTTTCATAATCAATTCTTTATTATCTAACATTAAACTATCTTGGATTAGGCTGCATACCAGCCTCTACGACAGACGCCGGAATTTGAACAGCTTTACGGAGGTCGTGAGCTTTCAGCACAATAGGAGATTCGTTCTCTATATTATGGGAAATCTCAATACCGAAACGCTTAATATCCTGCCACCTTTCCCCTTCGTGCACCGTCTCAATACGACGGGCATGAATGACTGCTTTCAGCAAATTTGTCTGTAATCCTGCTTCCAGAGCAAACTTGGGATCAAGTGGTTTACCGTTAGTCGTAGGATCTACTGTCTCATAAAAAAGATTCAGTTCATCTTTGTCGGGTACTTTAGTAGCCGCTTTAATACGATACCAATACTGTAAATCGTTCACTGCCTTATCATATTGCTTAGAGAGCATCTTTTGAATAATATCTACCGCCTTACCTATGCCTACACCCTGCAAACGATATGCAGAGTTTTGCAGAACATAAACACGTTCATTGCCATCTTCTGTCCATCCAACATTTTCAAATCCCATTTTCACTAAAGCATCTACAGTACTTTCCCCCGTTTGGCAAATTCCTTTTAAAGGGAGCAAACAGTATAAAAAGAACGCTGCACACTGTGCTATTGTTTTAGTATTTAGGCACTTTCTTATGTTAGAGTTTTTATACCTCATTTTTTCAACCATTTTTCGTGTCCGTATAACACAAAATATGGTGCAAAAATAGACACATTTTTAATAATACCAAAGAATTTTATATGAAAAGATGAAATAATCTCGTTTTTTCTTCAAAAGCTTCTAACAAAGCCCCTGAATGTTTATATGAAGTCTATTACCATTTTAAAACTTTTGAATTAACGATGTACAATTGTCATATAGAATGTTATATTTTGTGTCAAATAGTCACTTTTTAGCAATTTCTACTAATCTACTTTTCTTGCGAAAAAGAAAAAATAGAAAAAGTATCCGCAAAAAATAAGGATGAAAATACAAATACCCTACATTTATACAGATATTTATGTAATACTTTCTCTAAAGGACTTGTTTTTTGTATGTAGCAAGTTAATATCCGGCAAACAAAAATACAATATCTAGCAAACAAGATATCAACTTATTCTCGGTAGAAAAACAGTTTTTTTCATAAAATGATAAACCACTTCTTTGAAATAGCCCTCCATTCATCTTAAAATCCATTTTAGGGAGCCAAAGCAGCTGATGTTCAGTATTCTTCATTTTAACGCCAATAACTCAAAATAGGAATGCAATTATTTGCATGAATAAAAAATATCTATCATTTTTTAATCAAAGATCAACAAATCAATGACACTTACAGTTTACATAATGAGTTTTAGCAGCATTTATTAGGCTCCTAATATCTTTTAAGTGAATTAGGAACACGAAGTGATGACTAAAAATACAAAATGGCAAATTGTATTTCGAATTCAACTAGCTCTTATGTTATATTAGGAATCAAAGCGACGGCCTTCTTTTTACTTTCATCCACAAGCTTTGCGTAAATTTGTGTTGTCTGTATATTGGTATGTCCCAATAACTTGGAGACTGTATATAAATCTACTCCCAACGTCAGCATCATTGTTGCATGTGTATGGCGTGCTGTATGAAAGGTTACATGTTTCGATATCCCAGCCTGCTCGACCCATCTATGCAAAATTTCATTACTCCGTCCTAATGAGACCAATCCGGCAAATACCTTTTCCGTCTCTTGGGCATTTCCTCTGTTTGGCAAATGTTTTATAGCTTCTGAACTGAGTGGAAGCGATATGGCTTCTTTCGTTTTCTTCTGAATGATATTCAATAGTGCATTTCCATTTTCATCATAACGTATATCTTCCCATCTCAATGCAATAATATCACAATGTCTCAATCCACAAAAACAGCTGAATAGAAATGCTTTTTTTAATAAGGTATTATAAAAAGGAGTATGAACTAATCTGGTTAATTCCTTTATTGTGAGATAATCCCTTTCTGTTCTACAACGTTTTGGCTTATCCTCATTCTTTATTTTATCCATTGGGTTAACAGTTATGTAATCTTCATAGACAGCACAGTTCAAACAATAACGTAGCATCTTCAAATAATAAAGTTGGGTGTTAACATGTAACATTTTTTCTTTTTGACTATGTATTTGTTTTGCTCTCTTCAAGTAATCTATAAACCCCAATAAATAGGCTTTGTCTACCTTCCTTAACAATATTCCATTCGGTGTATATCTTTTCAAATGACATACGACAGCATGTATTGTACTTTTTCGCACCTTATTGTTTACACTTTGTTCTGCTACTAATTTCATATAGTCAGTCAGCTTCACATCGGACAATCTGTTACGATTAAATCCATAAGCTTGATTTTGTATTTCCACAATCCTCTGAGACTTAATCGCATTTGCTAAATTTAGCGTTTCCACATTTCGTTTTTTGTCAGCTTGATTATGTTCAGGGATAATATACAACTTTAAGAATTCGTATTGTCGTCTTCCATTCATATATATGTCTAGATATATGGATTGACATCCATTTACTAACTTTTTTGTTCTCACCTTTATTGGCTCTTTTATTTTCAATAGCTTTTTCATATTCTTTCAATAAAAACACACAGTTTATTATTAGTAGTAACAAAATGGTAACAAGTTCTCAATTCCCAAAATTATTTCCATTCTTACTTTTTGTATTCAATTTATTAATTATTAAACATTTACACCACACAATACAGTACTGCTAAAAGGGCAAATATAATAATAAGCCAGTAACAATTAACTATTAAATAGCAAACAAGAGGAAGATACTTTATTGTTTGAAAAAAAACAAATAAACATAAAAGGCTACTGATATTCAGCAAACTGTATATCATATCAAACATAATGTAAAGTATATAATGTCATTTCCGGAAGAAAAGTCATGTCGGATAATAGTTCTGGACAATAATGTACCCCAAATTTCTCTTTATTATTGTCCCCTAAAGGGGGATTCGGTGCCTCAAGCGGAGCGTAATGACTGGAATGTGAGCTATGAATTGGGCGATGCTTGGGAAAATGCACGGAAAATAAAGTTGAAAAATAGTTCTTTGTTCAAGATTGATGTATTGGTATATCCTCAATTAGCTTTCAAGAATCTGGTGATTACACAGATTTACCAGGTCTTGTTTGATTTGAGTCCTGCGATAGAAGTTTCGTTATGGAAAGGTATGAAATTAACGGCACAGTTGAAAATACCGGTTTATAATGATGGGTATGGAAGGTTTGAAGATAAAGTTCATCCAGGACATATTACAATTTCACAGCGTTTTAGATTACCGTATAATGTGTTTGGTAAAGTGACTGTGGGATGTTTTAGTGCTGACCAATATGGAGTGGACGCCGAATTTTATCGCCCTTTTAAGGATGAACGCTTTTCCTTAATGGCTCGGATTGGGTATACAGGAATGGGATATTGGAGCGGATTTCGCTATGTATATGATCCTTCGACAGCACTTGTTACTTGGTCTTTGGGCGGTAGCTTTTATTGGCCGCAATTTAACACTCAGTTTAATCTGAAAGCAGAACAGTATTTATTGAAGGAGAAAGGTGTTAAATTTGAAATGATTCGCCATTTTCGCTATTGTTCGATTGGTTTCTATGCAATGAAAGCAGAACATGCAAAGATGAATGGAGGCTTCCGATTTCAAGTGGCATTACCTCCTTATAAATATAAAAGGAAAGGATATATACCTCGTGTGAATACCTCTGCTAATATGGGCATTGTTTATAATGCAGGTAATGAAAGGTACTATTATAGACAGTATAAAGCGGAAGTTAGTGACAATATAATGGAAGAAAATAGTTTTAACCCATATTTTATTAAGTCAGAATTGTTAAATTTTTAATTAATTAATTGAGATGAAAAAGATTAAATTCTTAAACGGCATAAGTGCAGTATTTGCGTTAGCCGTAGTAGCTTTAGCTACAACTTTAACTTCTTGTGAGAAGGAAGAGTTCAACGTTAATGTAACTCCTACTAATGCACAAGCTGTTATTAGTCCGATTGTGCTTGCTATAGAGGATGGTGTTACTACAGATGTAACTGGCCAAGCCACTATCGCACCTGCAGAGTTGACATTTACTGGTAATCCTACTCTGGCTGCTAAGAGTGTTGATGTTACAGCTTCTTATAATGGTTTGAGTGCAACTGTTACAGTTAAGGTTCCTGCTTTGCAAGCTGGGCAATTTGCTACTCTGACTCCGACTATCATTCTTCAGGAAGAAGATGCTGAGACTAAGATTGTAGCAGAATCTACAAAACTTGAACCAGTAACGGATCCTAAAGTTAAGACTTGGGATAACTACGAGCTTTATTGGTTTGACATTCCATCATTCCCTTATGTAGTAAAAGAAGGTGCAAAAGTAGGTGCAAAGAAAATCAATACAACTGATCTTATTGAACGCGCAGCTATTGAATCTTTCTTTAACACGCTTGAGAATACATATGAGGAAACGACAGTAACAACACCGGAGAATAAGTATAAAGTTTATGCTAACTCTAGAACAACTGCATCTATTACTTATACTGTTGTAACAACTGAATATAAAGTAGTGAAGAAGGCTGTAACAAAAGCTGAAACAGAGCCTTTAGCTTCTATTGAAGTAGATGATTATACAACTTCTACACTGTTTGTTCTTGAAAATCAAGATATTCCTGGTCACGGTCATAGCCACGGTCATGGTCATGGTCATGGTGAAGGCAATGCCGGTGGTGGTGTTGGTGAACTTGATTAATAGAAGTTTTAGTTGTTATTTATCTTAAACTCAAGAGAAAATGAAAAGTAAATTAATGATAGCCTCCTTACTATTGGCAGGCGCTTGTGCAGCAAATCTGAATGCACAGGAAAAAACGAACTACTACACTCCGAAATGGAGCGATAATATTTTTGTCAGTGTAGGTGGTGGTATCCACGCCATCAACAATGACGGTTTCAATAAGATTGCTCCGCATTTCAGCGTGTCAGTTGGTAAGCTGATTACTCCGACTTGGGGTGTACGTGCTCAGGTAAACGGTATTACTCAGCATCTGTGTTTGGATGATGCATATTGGGAACACAACAAGACTTATGTAGGTGGTAACATTGATGCAATGATCAATCTTTCTACATTGTTTGCCGGCGCCAATCCTAACCGTTTCTTCGAAGTTTACGGTTTCTTGGGACCTCAAATTTCTGTAGCAAAATCTCAAAATGTGGATATTACAATTAGTGCTGACGGTACTTCGCAGTCTATGGCTCCTGCCGGTGAAGCTGAAATGCGTGCACGTATCGGTGCTTCCGCCGGTTTGGGCTTGAAGTTCAATATCAACACTAAGTGGGCTATTGATGTAGAAGCTCGCGGTGCTATCGCTCCGTCCATTTTCGGTAACATCAGCAGCCATCGCAAGGCTGAAGGCACTGGCATGTTGACCGCAGGTGTTAGCTACATCTTCGGTGGCAAGAAATTTGTGAAGGCTTCCAATATCGACGAAGATGCTATCAATGCGGAAATCAACAGATATAGAAGCGAACTGGCTCAGGCTCAAGCTGACCTGGCTAACTGCAAGAATGCACTGGCCAACGCTAAACCTGAAGTTAAGGAAGTGACCAAGGAAGTTGAAGTTGCCGGTCCGCGTGCCATCTTCTTCAAGATTGGCAGCGCCCGTCTGGACGACTATGGCAAGGTTAACATCGAACTGGCAGCCAAGATTCTGAAGGCTAATCCGGACAAGAAGTACAAGGTTGCAGGCTATGCCGACAAGGCTACCGGTAGCGCTTCTTGGAACCAGAAGCTGTCTGAAAAGCGTGCTCAGGTTGTTTACGATGCTTTGATTGCAGAAGGTGTAAGTAAAGACCAACTTGAGCTCGTAGGATTCGGAGGTACTGAAAACATGTTCGGCAAGAACTTCCTGAACCGTGTAGTTATCCTGGAATAATAACTCCAAGTGACAAATAGACTCTAAAAATGAAGGCGTCTGGGACTCAGACGCCTTTTTTTGGTACTATGTCCGATGCATGTCATAAAGCAATCCATTTTTTATCAGCGACTGAATTTATATGTGATGATGAAGTTTAAGCTATTCTTTATCGTTCTGTTTTGCAGCCTTTCCCTTTCAGCCTTTTCCCAGTTGACGTATGGTACGACCGGGCTGTTGCATGCACCCTCTGCGGAGATGCAGCGTGACAAGACTTTCATGGTTGGCGGTAACTTCCTGAACAAGGAGCTCACACCACCCACCTGGTACTATCATACCTACAACTATTTCTTGAGTGTAACTATCTTTCCCTTTCTGGAAATAGCCTACACGTGTACACTTTTCAAGGCGGAGGCGTTAGGATTGAAGCCATACGGGTACAGCGGATTCACGAACCAGGACCGTTACTTTTCCGCCCGTCTGCGTGTGTTGAAGGAGGGGCAGTTCTGGAAATACATGCCGGCCGTGGTGCTGGGGACATCTGACCCGTTCACTTCCTCTGGCGGCGGTCAAGTTAGCACTACGGAAGGTAACGGCTATTACAGCCGTTTCTATATTGCCGCTTCCAAGCAGATACCCGTTGCGGGTAAAGAGGAGGTTGGCGTGCATCTTTCCTATCTGTATAATGACCGCAAGGAGTACAAGCTGAATGGCTTTGCACTGGGTGTCACCTACAATCCGTCCTTTCATCCGCAGTTAAGGATGATAGCGGAATATGACTCCAAGGACTTTGCCTTGGGAGCCACTTATCTGTTGTTCAAGCATCTGCATGTGCAGGTGGAAATGCAGAGGATGAAATATTTCAGTGGAGGGCTGACATACAAAATTCATCTGAAATAAGAAATAAGAAGTAACCCAAAGTCTCAGTGACTCCATTAAAAAAGCAGCTAAAGTATGACATCCAACTTTAACTGCTTTTATTCTAATATACCAATTTTACATTGTCAATCCACAACGAATTACCGGGAGAACCTATGTAAGCACCACCGTGGCTGGAGGTAAACTGTAACAACAAATGAGTAGGCACATCATCTTCCGTTCCCCAGGCAACCTCCTTAATAGGTACGCTCTCTCCTTTACTATTAACTGCATAGCGTTCTTCAACCTGAAGACGCATCATGTGGGCCTTGTACGCAGGGTCACCGGTAATATCACCGTACATGATGGAATAAGTGGCATTATTATGCCAATCGGTAGTAGTATAATATCTTACGACCATCGTTCCTACGCGCTTGGCATAGATATTCCCCTTCTCATCTTCCCAACGCTTTTGCAGAAACAGATTCACTTCCGGGAAGTCCTTTCCTTCCACATCTGTGATACGGCTAAAGCCCGTTGCACGGATACGCTTCTCGCGGTCGGACATCTTTACTTTATAATCAAACTGTATGGCGATAGGTTTCTTTGTGAACGGTATGCCGGAATTCAGCATTTTCTGCGGATTTTTAGTCCCCTTGATAGGTTCGTGCACCTCACCCAGAAACATAGAGCCGGCAGCCAGCACCGTGATATCCACTATTCCAAAAACTTTCACACTCTCCATACGGGTGTCCATGCGGGCGCAGAAACCATCCCCTCGCTTTTCCGGAAAAACAGAAGTATTAGTTTTCGTGATACCGGCTACCCGGGCCATCACATTGGATGTCGCCCACGGCGAACCTCCCATATTCTTGTATGCCTTGGTTTCGGTGACAGTAGCAGTAGGGCCGATGGCATACACATTCTTCGTGGCACCGCCAATAATACCGGATTCCTTGATTTGGCGGTCAATCCATTGATCCATATTTCCAAAAGGAATCATCTCTACCTCGTGCTGCTGTGCAGAAACTGCTCCGCAACAGAGCATGGCAGACAGCATTCCCAATATACGAACTTTCTTTTGAATCATTTCTCTCATTAATAATTGACAATCATTATAAATCGTACTTCCACTGTTCCAGCGCAAAATTCCAGTTATCCTGAACCAACTGCACTGTACGCTCATCATACTTGTATTTATTCTTCTTATATCCTTTCTTTCCGCCTACATACTTTTCAATATCAGCACGTGCCTCTGCAAAGCCCGGAATGGACAAAGCCTTGTAGATATGTTCAGTCATTCCCATTGCATCCGCTTCGAAGTCCTCAAACTTCACCTCTATCAAGTTTCCTTTAGGAATGCATGTCTTGTCCGCTTCGTACTTATGATACAGTTTGGCATAAATGGACAAAATATTCTTCTCAAGCTCCTCATTACTGATATCCTGCAACTTCAACGGCTGAATGGTGTTAGTAAAGAAACTACGTGTGCTTTCGAAAACAGTATAAGGATTACGCATCAGATAGATAAACTTAGCATTGGGGAACATCTTGACAAGCTCTTTCACACGTCCCGTATGAGGCGGATTCTTACTAAGAAACTGAGTTCCCTTCGTATTCCAAAGAGAGATTTTTATCAATTTGACGAAAGTCTCCTCAAACACTTTCAGTTCTTTCTCTGTAATATCATCAAACAGCAGATATTTATCGGCATACTCTTGCTGATATTCGGGCAGGAACCAGAAATTATAATAGGTGTAGGGCATCATATTTGCCAAAGCAAACTCCTCTTCTTGCGGAAGGTCGACGGCAAGCTCCATATTGTCCGTGGGGCGTTTGTCCGGCATCAGCCAACTCATGTTCTTCTTGAAGAAAGGCTGCCCCCACATCATGAGATGCGGAAATACAGTCTGGTATGTCGTGTTGTAGCCGAAATGCTTGTCGCAGGAGAAAACATTATGCACAAACGTAGTCCCGCTACGCCAATGTCCCAAAATGAATACCGGATCATGCTCCAAGGGCTTATCTGCCAGGAGCTTTTCATAGCGTCTGTCCTGCAGAGGAGCCAAAGTGGACAGCAGGCGGCAGACGGCTTTTGTCAGCCGATACTTGCCTTTGTAGGCAGCACCGATGTCACGACCGCCCGTTATATCCTTGAATGTTTTCCAATCCGCACCTACCAGGGTGTTTATCGGAAGCTTATTGAATTCTAACAATCCCATTATTATCTTTATATTAATATGTTATGGTTTTCTTCCGGTGATACCGAGAGAGAACTGCAATACTTATAAAGAAGTACTGCGCTCTATCCGTACAGCCACGCCCTGGCGTTCCAGCTCTTTCACAGCCTTTTCTATAGCTTCGTAATGTTCGGGAGCTATACCCAGCTTAGGCAAATTCAGTATAGGCAGGTCCTCAGCTAAGTGCATGTCCTTATCCTCCACCCTATCGATAATCATACCTACAGCACTGGTATTGTTGGTTATCGGGTCTATCAGGATGAACGAACCGGTAGCCTTATTCTGCCGATAAGGGTCAAAGAAAAGCTCTTTGGCAGTGGTCAGCACCACACGCGCAATCTGATTGAGCTGCATCGGCAATGTTTCCTTGCTCAACTTTCCATTGTCAATGGAAAGATGCTCCATCGTATTGACATCCACCTTATACTTGATACTGTCGATGCGAGTACGGCTTATATTGGTGGTCTGTTTGATGAAGAATGATTTGTTGATATCCATCGGCTCTTCATCCATCCAAACCAGCATCGTTTCAAAATTGCGGTCCATGACGGGCAGGTTATCCGGATGTACCAGCATTTCCCCTCTCGACACATCTATCTCGTCTTCCAGAGTCAGGGTGACGGACTGGGGCGGAAAGGCGTAATCCAATTCGCCGTCGTATGTAACTATACTCTTGATATGCGACTTCTTACCGGAAGGCAATGCCATCACTTCATCTCCCTTACGAATAATACCCGAAGCCACCTTACCGCAAAAACCACGGAAATCGAGATTGGGGCGCAAGACGTATTGAATCGGGAAACGAAAATCCTTCAAATTATGGTCGTTGTCAATATGTACCGTCTCCAGAAAGTCAAGAAGTGAAATACCCTCATACCAAGGAGTACGTTCCGATTTCTCCACCACATTGTCGCCATCCAAAGCTGACAGCGGAATGCAGTTTACGTCAGGAATGCCCAATGGAGCTATAAACTTCCGATATTCATCGACTATCTCATTAAAACGTTCTTCGGAGAAATCCACCAAGTCCATCTTATTGACAGCAAGCACCACATGCTTGATGCCAAGCAACGACACCAGGAAAGTATGCCGGCGCGTCTGCGTAATGACACCCATACGCGCATCCACCAGAATAATTGCCAAGTTAGCTGTAGAGCCCCCGGTAATCATGTTGCGTGTGTACTGCTCGTGTCCCGGAGTATCGGCAATGATAAACTTACGATTGTTGGTCGAGAAGTAGCGGTATGCCACGTCGATGGTGATGCCTTGTTCGCGCTCCGCCTTCAAGCCGTCCAGCAAAAGGGCGTAGTCAATGTGGTCGCCGGCATTTCCCATGCGCTTGCTGTCGCGTTCCAGTGCGTCCAGCTGATCCTCATATAGTTTCTTGCTGTCGAACAACAGACGGCCTATCAATGTGGATTTTCCGTCATCCACAGAACCGGCAGTCAGTAAGCGCAATAAGTCTTTCTGCTCATCCTTATCAAGAAAAGCCTTTATATCAAGTGTAGAATCGTTCATCCTTAATGATTTAATTTTTAATTCTTAATTTTTAATTCCTTTAGAAGTATCCCTCGCGCTTCTTCTGCTCCATGCTTGCGTCTTGGTCGAAGTCAATGACACGGGTCGTCCGTTCACTCTTGGTGGTGGTCATCATTTCCTCGACAATCTTCTCGATGGTATCGGCATCGCTTTCCACAGCACCGGTCAACGGCCAGCAACCCAGCGTACGGAAACGCACCATACGCATCTTTATCTGGTCGCGGTACTGTTCCGGCAAGCGGTCGTCATCCGCCATTATCAGATTTCCGTCAATCTCCACACAAGGACGTTCCTTGGCAAAATACAACGGCACAATAGGGATGTTTTCCAAACGTATATATTGCCAGATGTCCAGCTCCGTCCAATTACTTAACGGAAATACGCGGATACTCTCTCCTTTATGTACCCGGGCATTATAAATAT
>OGWV01002477.1_pt1 | contig 11282 bp, 11 predicted proteins | sample 1576081 | NCBI WGS metagenome assembly OGWV01 (sample SAMEA3541541, study PRJEB24748) | human gut metagenome | biome: human gut; feature: human-associated habitat; material: faeces | place: China | collected 2012 | reverse complement strand
CTTATGCCTCGGGGCTTGTTAATTCGGTACTGCGTAAAATTGCAAAAGCGGCTGCATCAGAAGCTGATGCAGATTCTTCTTGAATACGCTGATCGCCCCGTCTTCTGCCTTCTCGGTCAGATCACTTCGGATCTCACGTTCAATGGCCGGTGCAATGAGACGCTTATAGCTGTCCTCTGCCGCCTCTTTTAAGATTGGTGTGGTATGCGGATTATCACTGTGGATCATCTTCTTTTCCAGATATCTTAAGATGTCGTCCTGTGGTGCCTCAATCTTCACCGTAAGAAACTTTTCTTTTTCTCCACGGTTCAGTGCGAGCACTCTGTGCCCCGCAAGTTTTGTCACCGGCTCTTCAAAATCATAGTACATCTCGTATACGGACTCCGCTTTTTCATCTTTTGCCTGTGAGATTACTTTCCCGTGCTGTATAGTTGCCTTGCGGATCCAGCTTCTGTAATCTGCCTCATCTGATACCGACTCGGCGATGATGTCTTTTGCTCCATCAATTGCTTCTTTTACGGATTTTACTTCTTTCTCCGGATTCACATATTCTTCTGCATACACTTCTATCGGTTTCTCCGCTTTTTGAAGCGTGATGACTGCTGCAAGCGGCTCCAGTCCTTTTTCCTTTGCGATCATGGCACGTGTCCGGCGTTTTGGACGATACGGACGGTAGAGATCTTCTACCACAACCATCGTCTCTGCTGCCAGAATCTGCTTTTTTAATTCTCCGGTGAGTTTTCCCTGTTCCTCTATACTTGACAGAACCTGTTCTTTCTTTTCTTCCAGATTGCGCAGATATACCAGTCTCTCATACAATGTTCGCAGCTGAGCATCGTCCAATGTTCCCGTGACTTCTTTTCTATATCTTGCGATAAACGGGATCGTATTGCCTTCATCGATTAATTTTACCGCCGCATCGACCTGCCATCTTTTGACTCCAAGTTCCCCGGTAATCACCTGATTAATATCCATATGTTTTGTCTTTCCCTTTCTTGCCGTATTCAAAGAATTTGTACTTCTTTATTACGCGGATAATTATAACTGAATTCCCCACTGTATGCAATGGCGTCTATAATACAGAGTTCACTCTGTTTTCTTGAAAATATATTTTCTCTATGTTATACTGAAGCTACTTGAACTTATCAGAAAAACAGAAATACTTAAAGGGGCTTTTACTTATGAATCAGGAAATACAAGGACTCTCAAAACAACAACTCAAATCCAGGGAAACACGTGCCAAGATCTTTCAGGCAGCCAAACGGATCCTGCAAAAGCAGGGTTATGAGCAGCTGTCGATCAAGAATATCTGCGAAGAAGCCGGTGTCTCCAATGGAAGTTTTTATCATCATTTCAAGACAAAAGATGATCTTCTTTCTTATTATATTGAAGAACAGCCGAGTATGGATCCTGATCTTCTTGATCTTCCGTCCAGTGCTGCCGGGACAAAAGAGGCAATCATCTCGGTTTACTTGAATTATGTTCACTACTGCGAAGAGCTCGGAGTTGAATTTATGGCCAATTACTATACACCTAAGAATCAGTCCCTGAACCCTTTGATCCGTACGGAAAGACCATATCCGATCATCACCGTTCACGATTATCTGAAACGCGTAATTGATGCCGGAATCATTTCCCCTCCTGCCAATCTGGAGGATATCACAACCGACATCCGTATGATCGTAATCGGAAATGTATTTGAGTGGTGTTTAAAGAGCGGCGATGCTGATTTTGAGGGCAATATGCGCCGTTCCCTTACTACTTATCTGAACGGATTGTTCTGATCATTTTGAAATCTATGAATTTGCAAAGGATGAATACGGTATGTACACGTTTATTGCCAATCCCAATGCCAGATCCGGCAGAGGGATTCTTCTCTGGAAACAGATTGAAAAAATTTTGCTGGAAAAAGAAATCGCATATAATGTTTTATTTACGAAATATCAGCATCATGCTACCCGCCTGGTGCATGATCTGACTTCCGACGGTGCTCCTCATACGATTGTTGTCCTCGGAGGAGATGGTACTTTAAACGAAGTAATCAATGGAATCAGATACCTGGACAAAGTAACACTTGGATATATCCCGCTTGGTTCAGGCAATGACTTTGCCAGAGGTCTGGGACTTCCGACGGACATCCACAGTGCTCTGGAACAGATTCTTTCTCCTTCGCATTACACTGCCATGAATGTCGGTGTACTGGATTATGAAAATAAACACCGGCGTTTTGCCGTAAGTACCGGTATCGGCTTTGATGCCGCAGTCTGCCATCAGGTAATGGTCACGCCGCTCAAAGCTTTTCTGAACCGTCTGAAACTTGGGAAACTTACCTATCTCGGTGTTGCACTTCATAAACTGCTTACATTAAAGCCGGTCACAATGACTGTCACAACCGAAACCGGTGAAACAAAAACCTATCACAAAGTCTATTTTACAGCAGTTATGAATCTGAAATATGAAGGCGGCGGATTCAACTTCTGTCCTGCCGCCAGCGGGACCGATGACAGACTGGATATCATCACTGTCTCAGAACTGACACGGCTTAAGGTTCTCTGCCTGCTTCCGACAGCATTCAAAGGATGGCATACCCGTTTCCGTGGAATCACTCTGGACACCTGCACAGAAGTCACGATCACCAGTGACCGCGCACTGCCTGTACATACCGACGGCGAGCCGGTCTTTCTGCAGTCTGACATCCATGTACATCTGGAAAAAGAGAAGTTACGTATTATTACGCCTTGTAAATAATTCTGTACACAGGGAGGTTATTTTATGCGTTTACTAATTGCCGGAATTATTATATTTTTCACAGCATTCTACTTTTATCTGATCTGGCCGAGGCTGTCCCACAAACAACAGATCCGCCCATTTCTCCATACTATGTTCGCACACCGCGGATACCACTGTATTGAAAAGGGAATTCCGGAAAATTCCCTTTCTTCTTTCCGGGCTGCAATCTCACACGGATACGGAATTGAACTGGATGTACATCTGTCAACCGACGGAAAACTTGTCGTATTTCACGATGATGATCTGTCACGTATCTGCGGACGCCCGGAAGCAGTTGAGGTACTTCCGTCAAAAGAACTGCAGCGCTGCCGGTTACAGGATACCACTGAAACCATCCCTCTTTTTTCTGAGGTACTTTCTCTGGTAGACGGGCAGGTGCCGCTTCTGATCGAACTTAAGATTCCGAAATCTTCTCTCAGTATCTGCGAAAAGACATGGGAAGCCCTGAAAAACTATAACGGTCCTTATATGGTGCAGTCCTTTAACACACTTGGCATCTGGTGGTTCCGCCGTCATGCGCCACATGTTCTGAGAGGCCAGCTTTCTTCCAATCTGACCGCAGACAATCTGCCGGAACCATGGATATTGACTTTTATTGTAAAACATCTGCTCGGCAATGTACTCGGACGTCCTGATTTTATCTCGTATAAACTCGCAGACCTTCCGAGATTTGAAGTATGGTTTTTAAAGCACATTCTACATCTTCCGGTTGCTGTATGGACACTTCGTACACCAGATGCGTTAAAGAAAGGAAGACTTTCTTATGACATGCAGATATTTGAGAAAAAGAAAATGTATTATTAATTTTGTTAATATTCCATGAACATTATTGTTGATTCATTTTTTTCATGTTATAATGCGCTTTGAAACGAGATAAGATAATAACAAAGGCTAAAAAAGGGGTAGTTCATATGAAAGCCATTGATAAAGCAAAGAGTTTTTTGAAGAAGTACCGTCATGCATGGGTATTATCATACTTTCTGATCTATATGCCATGGTTTGTTTACCTTGAAAAGCGCACAGATATACGACATTATATGATACACTCTCCAATTGATAACCATATTCCGTTTATTGAATATTTTATTATCCCTTATTTGTTGTGGTTCATATTCATTGCTGTGACTGTGGCTTATTTCCTGATTAAGGATAAATGGGGATTTTACAGACTATGTGCTTTTTTATTTTCCGGTATGACAATCTTCCTGATCATATGCACGGTCTTTCCAAATGCATTAAATTTAAGACCAACTGTATTTCCACGAGACAATATGTTTACCGATATGGTAAAAGTCCTGTATAAAACAGATACACCGACGAACGTGCTTCCAAGCATCCATGTATTCAACTCTATCGGTGCAGTCATTGCCATCTCACATAGTAATGATCTGAAAAAGCACAGATGGATCCAGATCAGTGCCTATATTCTGGCAACGCTCATTATCCTGTCCACAATGTTCTTAAAACAGCATTCCGTGACGGACGTGATCGCAGCGGTTACGATGGCATGTATTATTTATCCATTCGTGTATGTGACAGCGGATAAGACGGCGCCGAAGCTTTCTCAGCAGCCGACGTAATATGAATAATTATGAATCTATAGAAAGATGCAGGTAACTGTTATATAACTGACAGTTATCTGCATCTTTTTAATTTCCATTGTTTTTCCGATCACTACCGTTCAATCCCCGCATACCCCGTATACTTCTCAAATGCCGACGGTATCGAATATTCTTTTTTAATCTCCTCCGGATGAATAAACAGAAATCCTTCCTCATTCGTCTTCTCCAGCTCATCTACGATCACCTCATATCCTGTCATATGCCATTCGATATGACTGAAGATATGCTTTGCTTCCGGAAGTTCCTGCACACGGACCGGCATCAGACCGATCGTCTTGCTGTACTCCGTAACTTCGTCCATCGAAAGCTTACCTTCCACATTCGGAAATTCATACAGTCCTGCCAGCAGACCTTTTGCCGGGCGCTTCCGGATTGCAATCCGCTTACCGTCTTTAAATATCAGAATGGTTCTTTCTTCAATCTTTCTGGTTTTTGCCTTTTTCTTTACCGGTATCTCTGTCGTTAGATTCTCCTTGCACGCAATACAATATTCTTTTACCGGACATTCCTCACATTTCGGTTCTCCGTTCGGCACACACACGATTGCTCCCAGCTCGATCAGTCCCTGATTGAAATCACTGGCAGCATCGGATGGTATCACCTGTTCCAGTGTGTTTTCAATCTTCTTACGGACACTCTGCTTCATGATATCTTCATAACTTCCGGTGATCCTGGAAATCACCCGGAGTACGTTACCATCCACTGCCGGCTTCGGGATTCCGTATGCAAATGCACTGATAGCCCCTGCCGTGTAATTGCCGATTCCTTTCAATTGCAGGATTTCTTCATAAGTATTCGGAAATATGCCTTCATGATCAACCATGATCTGCTGTGCTGCCTTCTGCATATTCCTGACACGGTTATAATATCCAAGACCTTCCCATAGCTTCAGGAGTTTATCCTCTTCTGCTTCTGCGAGATCCTTCACTGTCGGAAGTGCTTTTAAAAAGCGGTCGTAATATCCTTTTACAGCTTCCACCCTTGTCTGCTGCAGCATAATCTCGGATATCCACACCCGGTATGCGTCCGGGTTATGGCGCCACGGAAGATCTCTTTTATTCTCGCGGTACCAGTCCACCAGCGGTTGTACAATCTTAACAAGGTCTTCATCTTTTTTTTCTGTATTTTTCATTTTCTATTGCTTCCCCATTTATTTTACTTTTTCGAACATATGATTCATTATAACTTACATTTCTATACAACGTCAAAGCCCTTTTCCTGGAAATGTCGTCCCGATATCGACATCCTCAGGAAAAGGGCTTTAAGAGAAGGGAATGTGGCTGATCCCTGCCACTAACAATATTATCGTTTGATATTATTATATTCCTGTTTCCTCTATATTTCCAATTGGTTATTCTCATATACTTATAGAAAGATTCTATATATTTTTTAAGCTGATTCTTATTTCTTTGTTCTATAGAGATTATCTATTCCAGTTGTCTTTCATCGGAAAAAGCAATTGGAAAATTTAATTAGAAAAGTCTATACTATTCATAGAAAATAAATATGAATATTTAGGAGGTATTCGGTATGTCAATTACAGCTGAAACAGCGAAAGCGCATGCAAATGATCCTGCCGTATTATGCTGTAGAGCAGAAGGCGGAATTACAATTGAACCGGCAAACTTAGAGGATCCTGCAATCTTCGATGAATTAGTAGATTCAGGTCTTTTAAATCTTGACGGATGTCTGAAGATTGGACAGGTTCTTGGGGCAAAATTAACAAAAACAAGTGATTCCCTCTGTCCACTGACAGCAGATAACGTAGAAGGATTCAAATCAGATGACGATTTAGCAGCAGAAGAAGCTCCTGCTGAAGAGGAAGCTCCTGCCGAAGCCGCACCTGTTGCAAGTGTTCAAGGTGCTGTTACTACAATTAAACATGGTAAAGTAGTCATCTCTATCAAAGAAGGAAAAGATATTTATCTTGAACTTCCTATCTAATTTGAAGAGAACCTATGAAAGTATACGAATAGCAAAGGGCAGATATCATTATACAGATATCTGCCCTTTTTATTTCCGCTCCCAGACAGGATACTCTCTATTCTTCTCTGTCCGCTGCCTCTTCAACTTCTTCCATCCAGTTCATTCTTCCGTAACGCAATGTCACTGCATAGATCTCTTTCTGTAATTTCACAGATAACTGGTTCTTGCGGATTCTCCATTTCCAGTTCGTTCCGACCGTTGACGGTGTATTCATACGGCACTTGTTGTCAAGACCCAGGTAATCCTGCATCGGGATCACGCACCATTTTGCGGCACTTCTCATGATCAGGCTGATCAACGGCTTATTCAGTTCTGCTTCCGGTGTGTACGTATCACAGAGATACTCGCGGGTCAGCTTCTGCTCATCCTTACTGATGCTTCCCCACCAGCCTGCAAGCGTCTCATTGTCATGTGTTCCTGTATAAGCAACACTGTTCACCGGATAGTTGTGTGGCAGATAGTCATTCGCACATCCCGAATCTCTCGAGTCAAATGCAAATTCCAGAACCTTCATACCCGGGAATCCGCTGTCCCTTACCAGCTCACGTACACTGTCCGTAACATATCCAAGGTCTTCTGCGATGACCGGTTTTTCACCCAGTGTTTCTCTTACTTTCCAGAACAGATCCATGCCCGGTCCTTTTTCCCAGTGTCCGTCTACCGCCGTCTCTGCCCCATATGGAATAGAGAAATACTCATCAAATCCACGGAAATGATCGATTCTTACCACATCGTACAGGCGGAACACATATGCCAGACGAGATATCCACCACTGATATCCTGTTTCTTTATGATATCCCCAGCGGTAGAGTGGATTTCCCCATAACTGTCCGGTTGCGGAGAATCCATCCGGCGGACATCCTGCAACAGCAACCGGTACATTTTCCTCATCTAACTGGAACAATTCCGGATGTGCCCAGGTATCTGCGCTGTCCATTGCAACATAGATCGGGATATCACCGATGATCTGAATGCCTTTTTTGTTCGCATAGGTTTTTAACTGCATCCACTGTTCATAGAACTTGAACTGCATATACTGATGGAATTCGATATCAAAATACAGTTCTTCACGGTAATAATCCATCGCAGGTCCCCAGCGCAGCTTGATATCATCTGCCCACAATTTCCATTCCACGCCGTCAAATCTGTCTTTTACTGCCATGAATAATGCATAATCCGACAGCCACCAGCTGTTCTCTTTTACGAACTGCTGATACGCTTCATTCTCATGTACATTACTTCTTTCGTAAGCTTTTCGAAGAAGCGGATAACGTCCTTCGTAAATCTTTTTATAATCAATACTCCCTTTTACTTTTCCCCAGTCTACAGCTTCACATTCTGCTTTTGTCAGAACGCCTTCTTCCACCAGTGCCTCCAGACTGATGAAATATGGATTGCCCGCAAATGTTGAAAACGACTGATACGGAGAATCTCCGTAGCTTGTAGGACCAAGCGGCAGAATCTGCCAGTAACTCTGTCCTGCTTTTTTTAGCCAGTCCACAAATTCATATGCACTCTTTGAAAAACAGCCGATTCCGTATTCCGATGGAAGGCTGCTGATCGGCATGAGTATGCCTGCTGCTCTTTCGCTCATCTTTTTTCCCTCTTCTTTTCTGTTTATTTTGATTTTCATACCGTCATCTTTTTCTTCTGCCAGCAGATAGGTATCTTTCCGTCTACCGGACTTACAATCTTACCATCTGCCGGAATAATTGCGGCTCCGTCACCTAAGACTTTCTCAGAAAATACCGAATCCGGGACTTCACTTAACGGTACTGCCTTTCCGGTTAACGATGCAAGAATTACTTATGGTATATTTTTACTCTTATCCTTGTTCCCAACGAAACCTCCTCATGTTTTCTTATTACATTATTTATGCAACCGTTTGCGTTAATTATAGTCAGATTTTGCATGATTTTCAATGTATTTTCGTTTATAAAATGTAATTCTACCTTTTCAACAATTTGATCTTACCTTTTTTGTGCAATTCTTCTATATACCAATGCACACGTTTGCATTGTATTTCCGCAATTCAATTGCAATATTGATTTGTTTGCTGTAAAATATAAGAAAAATCCAAAAGCTACGAAAATATAACTCTAACGGAGGTTACTTACATGGCAGTAACAATTAAAGATGTGGCTGCGCTGGCAGGTGTATCCCCTTCCACCGTATCCAGAACCTGCAAAAATAATCCTTCTATCAGCGAAGAGACAAAAGAACGTGTCAGAAAAGCTATGATAGAACTTGGATATGAACCGAATTTTCAAGCAAGCAATCTCGCTTCACAGAATTCACGTACGATCGGCATCATTCTCCCTGCTTCTGCCAAAGAAGTCTACGAGAACTCCTTCTATCTGGAAGCGGTCCAGGGAATCAGCCATTACTGTAACGGCAGGCAGTATATGACGACAATTGTAACCGGTCAGGATGAAGCTGAGATTCTTGACGCTGTCCGGTCTATGTCCCGAAGCGGCAAAGTAGACGGTTTCATCGTACTGTATTCCAAGAAAGAAGACCCTGTTATCGATTACCTCTTTAACGAAGGTCTTTTATATATTCTTATCGGAAAAGCAACACAGTACACCAATCAGACGATCTATATTGACAATGACAATCTGCTTGCCGGCCGTGAAGCAACGGAATACCTGTACCAGCTTGGGCACCGCCGGATCGCCTATCTTGGTTCCGACAGTTCCCTGATCTTCTCCGCCGACCGCAAGGCCGGTTACCAGCTTGCACTCGCAAGCCATCAGCTTCCTGTCCGTCCGGAATACTGTGCGGAAGTAAAGAATGCATCAGAGAATAATGAAGAAGCCATACGCGGACTTCTGCTCCAGGAAGACCGCCCGACAGCAATTCTGGTCAGTGATGATATCCTCGCCGTCTCTTTAGAACGAGTCTGCCTGGAAACTCATCTGTCCATCCCGGAAGATCTGTCCATCATATCTTTCAACAACTCTCTGTTTGCAAGACTGACCTCCCCGCAATTAACCTCAATTGACATCGGAGCCGGTCAGCTTGGAAGTGAAGCTGCTTCCCAGATCATCAACCACATAGAAAATCCAAATCTTCCCGCAACCAAGATCATCGTTCCACACCATCTGATCGAACGGGACAGTTGTTGCAAAGTATAGTTTGAAATAAAAAAGGAAACATATCATGTAATATCTTTCTGACCGCACAGCGTGAGAAAGCGTTTACATCATATATTTCCTTTTTTCATTCTGCATTATAAAATCTTTGATAAAAATTCCTGCAACCGCGGATCCTTGGGATTGTCGAAGAATTCATCTGGTTTTGCCTGCTCTTTGATCTGTCCGGAATCTATAAAGATAACCCTGGAACCAACCTCCTTGGCAAATCCCATCTCGTGTGTTACCACAACCATCGTCATACCTTCTCTTGCGAGCTGTTTCATCAACTCCAGAACTTCTCCTACCATCTCCGGGTCAAGAGCCGATGTCGGTTCATCGAACAGGATCACATCTGGATCCATTGCCAGGGAACGCACGATCGCGATTCTCTGCTTCTGACCTCCGGATAACTGGGATGGGTAAGAATCCGCCTTCTCGGCAAGTCCTACTCTTTCCAGAAGTAGATAAAAATTATGTTATGGTGTAACATAAAAGAAGATAACATGAAAAAATCAATGACAGTATTGATTTTTAAGCTAAAATAGTGTATTATATATAAATATGAAAAAAATTTAAGGAGGAAATTATAATGGCAGAAGTATATATGGCAGGAGATTTTAGAAATGGAACAACATTCGAAATGGACGGAAATGTTTTTAAAGTAGTCGAAATTTTTCTCAATAAATTTATATATTGTATTAAGTTCTTCTTTCTTATCTGAATAAAATGGTACACTTTTGTATATCAATATTTTCAAACATAACATATTCCTTTCTTATTGCAATTATCAAACAAATTCATATATTGTTTTGCATTTAATATATTTTTATTATATTACTTTTGTCAGAAAAGAACAGTGTAGCATATACTGAATCTTATATCTTTCTCACAGCATGTATTGCTGTTCACAAATAACCTGCAACAGCAACACATCTCTCCATTTAAATCAATTCACATATTATCTACTTCCATATAATCAAATTCTTTTTTTAATATTAAAGTCTAAAAACACTATAAAACCCACGATGAAATATTGCAACATAAACAACCGGTAACAAAAGTAACACTATTACAAATATTGCAGCCAAAGCCACAACAAATTTGTATTGCCATTCCCCATTGTATTTATATTCATCTATAATACTATGATATTCACTGTCCCCGCACTTTTTAATGTATTCCTTATATAATTCTACACAGATTTGCTTTTTCCCTACTTTCAGACTATTTGCTTTATTTTTCAGTTTTAACAAATCCGCCAAATTGGCTTCAAGATCGTGTGCTCTTCCTGAAAAGTTTTGTGCATTTGCAAAGCAAACCAGAATTGCAACCGCTACTGTAAAGCATACTGAATGCTGTGAGATAAATTCCCCATTTTTCATTATACTACATACAGATAATAACGCCGTAAAAACAGAATAATATATCTCTAAAATTCTTGTCCAAAAATTTTGTACTCTTAATCTTTGATACGTAATATTACGCAATTCATAAGTTTTTTCTATTTCTTCTTTTAGTTCTCTTTCGTTCATATCTTTACTTTGATTATTCTTCTTACTGTTACTCATACTTATTTTCTCCTGATCACAATGCAATACCTCTACTTATTCTACTCCATACCACATATCAGAATATACAAGTTTCAAGTAATTGTGCAAAGCATCTTTCCATTCTACATATTTCTGATAATTCGTATTCCAATTACCTGAATTCATATTTTCAAGACACTCTGCTGCCCCCTCTTTGC
>OGWV01002471.1_pt1 | contig 11305 bp, 13 predicted proteins | sample 1576081 | NCBI WGS metagenome assembly OGWV01 (sample SAMEA3541541, study PRJEB24748) | human gut metagenome | biome: human gut; feature: human-associated habitat; material: faeces | place: China | collected 2012 | reverse complement strand
TTAAGGCTGGCAAGGCGTTCAAGGACGCGGTCAGCAAATAAACCTTTGTTAGGCAGAGGGCGGCAACGGCGGGAAGGTCCCATCGTTGCCCCTTCTTTATTTTTTGGAGGATCGGAAATGAGATTGGATAAATTTTTGAAAGTGTCCCGTCTGATTAAAAGAAGGACAGTAGCAAATGAAGCCTGCGATGCAGGAAGAGTACAGGTTAACGGAACGGTTGCCAAGGCATCCGTGAAGGTAAAACCGGGAGACATTATAGAAATTCAGTTTGGTACCCGCACCGTGAAAGTGGAGGTTCTTGATATTCAGGATACAACCAAAAAGGAAGAAGCAAAAGAATTGTTCAAATATTTGTAATATTTGCGAACAACCTTTCATAGGATTAGGAAGAAAGGTTGTGTGGCAGAGATGGAAGAAAGAACAGTATCAAAAAATCATAAACTGGTCATTAATAATCGGAAAACCAGTCTGGTAACCGGGGTGAATGATGTGTTGTCGTTTGACTTAAATGAGATCCTGCTGGAGACGGAGCAGGGAATGCTCATGGTGAAAGGATCTGATCTTCACGTGAATCGATTAAGTCTGGAAAAAGGGGAAGTCGATCTGTCGGGGAATATTGACAGCGTGGCGTATTCGGATATGAAGGCGGTTGGAAAGCAGTCGGAGAATCTGTTTTCTAAATTGTTCAGGTAATGGAATGACGGGGATTCAAGAAGAATTTATGGTGTTTTTGGCGGCAGTGCTTTCCGGGGGAATTATTCGTTTGGTATACCGGTGCATTTCCTGTTTTCGTCAGATTGTGCGTCATAATCTGACTGTGATAGGGATTGAGGATCTGATTTTCTGGATAGGGACGGCTGTTTATGTGTTTGTGCAAATTTACCATACCAGTGATGGTAGCGTTCGATGGCATTTTACGTCGGCGGCGTTTTTGCCCGCCGTGTGGTCCCACTCGGAGTAAAGCGGCACGATCTCATCAAAGTTGTAGCACGGCTCCACCTTCCACACACCGGCGGTTTCCTCCACAGCGGCGGCTTCGCTCTCAGCGGCATCTGCGGGGGCGGTTTCCTGGGCGGCTTCCGCCGTTTCGGCAGCCGGAGCCGTTGTTTTCTCCGACACCGCCGGTGCAGCCGTGCCGCACCCGGCCAGCATCGCCGCAGCCATCAGACAAGACAGGGGCATAACTTTCTTTTTCATCATGATTTTCTCCTTTGTTTTTGTTTTGCTTACACCCCCTCTATAGCGTCCCCTCACCAAAAAGTTAAAGCCTCCCCAAAAAATCACAGGGAGATATTATGACATGATGACATAATATCTCCCCCTGTCTTTTTTATTTAGTACGCTGCACCGTATTTTCCCATTTCCAGCTCCAGCAAAAACTTATACAGCGGCACGGCCTCAATGGTCACGCCGTCCTCGATGATGGTTTCTTCCTCCTCATAGGTCACGATGACGAGCCGCGCGGCCCCCTGCGAATTCTGCGCCAGCTTTTTCAGGTTGCCGACCTCGCGTTCGCGGGCATCCCCGGCAATGGAATAGGCTGCCTGTACGGCCAGACCGATGGAGGGCACATAGAAATCAATGTCGATTCCCGTCTTTGCGGATTTCAGATAATACACATCGTCCGGATAGGCGCGTGTAAGCGCTACAGCCACCATATTTTCCAGCTGCACAGACTCTTTCCGGTCCAGAAACAGGCTTACAATGCCGTTGTCGGAGAAATAAAACTTCGGGTAGCTCTCCTTCTCGACGAGGTTTGCGTAGTAGTTCTGCAGATGGAACAGCAGATAGGCATCCTCCGCATAGCGGATGTAGTCGGCAATCGTCTCCTTGGCCAGCGATACATTGACGGCGCGCAGGGTCTTTTGCAGCTTGGAATAGGAAATCTCACTGCGGACGGACTCCGCTGTTTTTTTTATCAGGATTTTTACCGCATAGTCGTTGCGGATGCTGTTCCGCGTGATGATGTCGCCCAGCAGCACTTTTTGGTAAACGCCGGAAATATACTCCCGTTTTGCCTTGTACAGCAGCGATTCCGGCAGGCCGCCGTATTGTAGATACTGCGCGCAGGCGGCGCGGATCTTCCCGTTTGTTTTGGTGCCCAGCAGTGCCGGTTCATCGTGGGGAACCTCGCAGGCGGTCAGGTACTCGCCGAAGGCATAGGGCGTAATATGCTTGGCAAAAAAGCGTCCGCCCAGCGTGGTTTCTATCTCTCGGCTCAGCATTTTGGCGTTGCTGCCCGTGATGTAGATATGCTCCTTGGCGTCGGCCATGCGGCGGGCAAACTTCTCCCAGCCGTCAATGTTCTGCACCTCATCCAGAAAGAAATAGCCTTTTTTGTCGCTCATCTCGCTCTGCACCGACAGCAGGTCGTTGAAGTCCGCAACGGTGAACTCGGAAAGGCGCTCGTCCTCAAAGTTGATGTAGATGATTTGCTCCCAGTCCACACCGGACGCCACCAGATCCAGCACGATTTTATACAGCAGCGTGGATTTTCCCGCGCGGCGCAGACCCACCAGCACATAATTGCCGTTTTCCTCAAATTCGTAGTCGCGCGGCACGATTTGAAAATTGCGGATAAATTCGTGTTGGTCGTAGATGACGGATTTTAAAAGGGCATGATTCATGGCGTGTGCCTCCGAGGAACGCAGTTTGTTTTGTCAAGTATAGTTTATCATATTCTTGCGTTTTTGTCGAGTATAATTGACAACATTACATTGCGCTTGTAAATCATACTAAGTTCCGTCACAAACAGCGCTTCCTGACGCACGTTCCATAGCAGCACCGTTCCAAAGCTGCATCGCCCCGCGGCTGTTCTTATTTTTGACGCTCTAAAACAGGTGTGCCCGGCATTGCCGCCCCGGTAAAGAAAAGCCGCAAAGGCCGTTATTCAGTGTCCCAGCGTTTTCAGCACACTTGTCACGTCATCGATCTGCATGGCAAACTCTGCCTTTAAATCGGCAGGCGCAATGCTCATCAGATAGGGGTGTGCCGCCGCACGGAGCATGGGGGCATCGTTGTAGCTGTCACCGAAGGCGTATGTAGTTTCCAGCGGAATACCGAAATGCGCGCACAGCAGGTGCAGCCCCTTGTCCTTGCCTGCTGCGGTAAAATCCAGCCAGTGCTCGCCCGTGACGGCGGCACCGATGCGATCCTGCCAGAGGGGCAGGATTTCCTTAGCCGGGATGTTCATATCCCCTGCGGAGATGGCGGAAATCTGGGTCACATCTCCTTTTACCTCGCTGAAGTCCTTCACGATGTGGCAACTCCCGAACTCAACGCCCACTGCGTTCAGGTTGGCTTGGGCGGCCTCGGTCGGCACAAAATAGTAGCGGCCCGTTGTAGTGCAGGCGCGGGATACACAGTCCGTGCGCGTTCCCAGATAGGCGACCAACTCGGCACAAAGCTCCCGCGGCATAGGTATGGTATGCAGCAGCTCGCGGCCATAGCAGACATAGGCGGCATTCTCGGACATATAGGCGATTTCGTCCGCCACGGGGGCGAACAGCTCCCGCAGAGCGTCAAGGGGGCGGCCGCTCGCAACGCAGAACAATATCCCGCAGTCATGCAGGCGGCGTATCTCGTCAAATACGGCGCAGGGCAGCTCGGTCTGCCCCTCCGGCAGCAGAGTGCCGTCCAGATCGCTGGCAACCAAGGTGTGAAACTGTATCATCCCGAATTCTTTCCTTTCTCGATTGGTCAACGCCGCGCTATGTGATGGCTGCGCGGCAAGATCATTCCATATGCTCCACCAAAAAATCAATAAAGGCGGCGTAATCTTTGCACAGAAGGGCACCCTTCAAATTGTTGCTGTCCAGCAAGATCATGGACAAAGGCTCAAAAATATCGTAAAAAATCTTGCGGTCATTGGGATTGAAGCTCAGCATGATCACAAGGCTGACGGCCGTGTCATCCCAGCGGATGGGGGTACGGCTGACATATACAGCCATACAGGTACGCGGGCTGCACATTTTCAGCGTGTGGGGGATTGCAAACTGCCCGAACGCCGTGGACGAAATACTCTCCCGTTCTATGACGGCGGCCTCAAACGCCGGGGTCGTGCAGCCCTGCGCCAGCAGGTGGCTGCACATGTGGTGGACCACTTCCTCTCGCGTGGTGCAAAGGGCGCCTGTTTCAAACAGCTCCGGCGTCAGGATGGCCGACAAGCTGCGGCGGAAGTTCTCGCGCCGCGCCTGCGTGTTGATCTCCTCCACCTTGCGGTTCAGCGCCATAATGTCGGAGTTCGTCAAAAAAGGCGAGATAAGCACAAGCGGCATATCCAATACCCTGTGGGGCCGCACGGTGGAGATCACCAGCGCACTGCCGGTAAGCTGGTCAAGCAGGCTTTCTTTTGTAAATACATTGGTAAGCAGAATTTTACCCTGCATGCGGCGGCTGATGCGGTCCGCAAGGCTGCTGTCCATATTGTAGTAGCTGGGGCAGTACAGCACGGCGGGCACACGGTTTGCCAGTTCCTTCTGCGTTTCCAGCGCACCGCCCAGATGCAGCGCGATGTAGGCGATCTCATCCTCATCGAGCGTGATGCCTGTCTTTTCGCGGATGATGCCCGAAAGCTGCACGGACACATCGTAAATCAGCGGGCAGCTCTGGCGTATCTCACTGACCAGCGGATTCTTGCAGAAGCTCCTGTTCTGCGCGCGCACCAGCAGATTGTGGGTATGCAGCGCAAAGCGGATGAAAAACTCCGGCTCGTCCAGATTGATGTCGTAAAAGTCCTTTACGGTGTTGATGAGCTGGTGTACAAGGTCGGTGCAATCGCTGCCGATATAGTCCGCAATGTTGTCGGGCGTGATGGCTGCATAGTCCAGCATCGAGGTACGGGAGACGAGCAGCAGTGCCATTTCATACTGTTCGGCTGCAGAGAAGCGAATGTTGAAATTACGGGCCAATCTCTCGGTCAGCTCCTGCGCAAGCCTTTCATTCTGCGGGTCCAGCGGGTGCATAGTACTGGGGGCTTCCGTGTAAACGCAACCGTTCTGTACACGGTTTATGGCGATGGCAATGTGCAAAAGCAGATTCAGCAGTGAATAGTCATTGATGAAGTAGTGGTTTTCGTTCAGCACATCCATGACATCCGCGCGTATTTTTTCAATGTCAATGCTGGGAAATGCTGCCTGCAGGGAGTCCGTGCTTGTAAACGCACTGGCGGATTCATGGTACAACAGTCCGCTGAGCAGGCGGCGCTTGTTGCGCTCACTGCCCGTCAGTGTCACGGTGTCCCCGCTGACGGCAAGGCTCAGGTCATACTCCCGCGTCAGGCGGCGCATCTTGCCCATCAGGCCGTGAAAGGTCGTTGCGCTGATATAAATCTCATCGCACAGGTCGTACAGGTTCAGGCTGCCGCCCTTCTGTACAAGGCGGTTCAAGATGTAGGTGCAGCGGTCCTGCGCGTTCTGAGGGATGTCGTTCGGGCTTTGGTGCAGCATCTGCTGCGCCATAGCGGGCGCAATGCGGTATCCTGTCGGCGTCGAGACGATGGCATCCTGGTATTGCGCATTGACTGCATTGATATAGTTATGTACCGTGCGCACCGATACCCCCAGCGAATTGGCAAGCTGGGTGGCGTTGAGCTGCTGGTTCTGATCCAGCAATGTCTGCACGAGCTGGTTTTGCTTGCTAGCCATGAACGGTGGATCCTTTCGTTTCGTTGAATGTGTGGCATAAATCGGCTTTTTCTCTCCGGGCGGGGCGCTGCTGTAACTGCCGTATTGCAGGGTGGGACACCCTGCCTTACTTTTATATTCATAGTATACCCCAACCCTGCCCCAAAAGAAAAGCGGCAATTTTCACAGGGGGTCTGCAAAAAGCCGTACAAAATGCCAAAAAATATGCTTTTTCTGTTGCAAAAATCTGTAAAAGCTGCTTTTTTAAGCAGAGTGCACAAGTTTGGTGTGCAATTATTTTGCACATTGACAGATTGCACCAACGGTGTGCAAAAGTCGGGTTGCACTATGCAAAAAATTGCAGTATGCTGAAAACACAGAAAGGGTCCTGGGTATGAAGACCCGCAAAAATATGAGGAATTTAACACGAAAGAGGTAAACAACTTATGAAAAAGCACAATGTTCTGCTCGTCTGCGGTTCCGGCGCATCTTCCGGCTTTATGGCTGCCAACATCCGCAAGGCTGCCGCAGCCCGCGGCCTGTCCATCACTGTCAATGCACGCAGCGAGTCCACTGTTGAGGATTATGTCGATGAGATCGACTGCCTGATGATCGGGCCCCACCTCGCCTCTACTCTGCCCGATATGGAAGAGATCTGCGAGGGTTATGATGTCAAGGTCGGCGTCATTGAGCAGGCTGCCTACGCACGCCTGAACGGCGAGGCTGCGCTGGATCAGATCCTTGGCATGTTCGGCGAGGCCTGATACTCTACGGTACCAAGCAGGGAAGCGGCCCTGCACTAAATAGTGCTGCCGACCATCGGCAGCATAAATGAGGAGGAAACCAATGGATAAACTCATTAAATGGCTCGAAAATTCTTTCGCGCCGAAACTGCAAAAGATCACGAACCTGACTTGGATCGTGGTCATCAAGGACTCGATGATGCAGCTGCTGCCCTTCATTCTGGCAGGCTCTATCTTCTGCGTCGGCACCATCCTGAACGACTACATTCCCGCTCTGCCCAGCTTCTGGACTCCCTTCGGCTGGACGATGAGCAAGATCGGCCTGATGGCCTCCTTCCTGATCTCCTTTAACTACTGCGAGAAAAAGCGCTTCCGTAAGCAGCGCATCCTCGCGGGCTTCACGGGCATGATGCTCTTTATGATCTGCATCGACCCGCAGTCTGCGGAGGAAATGGGCCAGGGCCACTCCCTGTACGGTGCCAACGGTATGTTCGTTGCCATCTTCACCGGCATTATCGTTGGTCTGGTCTTTGGTGCGTTCGCTAAGTTCTCTTTCTTCAAAGAGGATTCCGTCATTCCCGACTTCGTTCGTCAGTGGTTTGACTCCCTGCTGCCCATCATGCTTCTGATCGCGGGCGGCTGGCTGATCGTTCAGGTCGCCGGTGTCGATGTTGCCGGTGCTGTGCAGGCCGTCTTTATGCCGTTGCAGAGTGCTTTGACCTCTCCTGTCGGCTTCGTGTTCTTCTGCTTCCTGAAGTGCTTCATCTACTCCATGGGTATCTCCACTTGGGTGCTTACCCCTGTTGATGAGCCTGTCAAGCTGGCTGTTATCACCGCCAACCTGGAGCTGGTCGCTGCTGGCATTGCCACCTACCAGAACCTGGGCATCTTTACCGAGACCTTCATGTTCTGCACCTATCTGTGGATCGGCGGTGTCGGCTGCACGCTGTCCCTCTGCCTGTTGATGATGTTCATCTGCAAATCCAGCGAGCTGAAGGCCCTTGGCCGTGCCTGCGTCGTGCCCGGCATCTTCAATATCAACGAGCCCATCATCTTCGGCGCCATCGCCTGGAACCCCCTGCTGATGCTGCCTATGTGGCTTCAGGGCATCATCCTTCCCATCGTGACCTACATCTTCACGAAGGTCATCCCGTTTGCCCCCATCCCGCGCATCCAGTTCGACCTGTGGTACTGCCCGTACCCCATCAGCACCTTTATCGCTACGCAGGGCAGCATCACCGGCGTGATCTTCGCCATCCTGACCTTTGTTCTCTCTGCCGTCATCTGGTTCCCGTTCGTGAAGGCCTATGACGACCAGAAGGTCAAGGAAGAGACTGCCGCCATCAAGGCCTGATAGCCGCAAAACGCTTACAGGTGCCGCTTGATCTGTAAGTTGAAATTATGAAATAGTACCGTCCGGCCGGCTCTACTCGACCGGGCGGTATTTTCATCAGGGCGCAGTCACACAACATCCTATAAGTCACACGATTTAACCATAACGAATACAAAGGAGCATTTTTATGGAAGAGGAAAAGAGCCCGATGACGGGTATGACCCAGGAAGAAAAAGATGAATATGTCATGGGCAAGGCCATGGATATCATCATGGGCTCCGGTGACGCTCGCCTGCACGCCAGCAAGGCTATGGACCACATTGCCAAGGGTGAGCTGGACGAGGCCAAGGCTGAGCTGAAAGAGGCTGACAAGCTGCAGGCCGAGGCCCACAATGTTCAGACCGAGATGATTCAGGGCGACATTCGCGGTGGTGATGAGAAGATGGGCTACTATGTCCTGTTTGCCCACGCACAGGATACCCTTATGACGATCCAGGTTGAGATCAACATGACCAAGAGTATGCTGAAGATTGCCAAAAACTATGAAAAGCGTCTTGCTGACCTTGAGGCCAAGGTGCAGGACTGATTTCTGACAAGGAGAATCCAAAATGGAAAAGATGAGCAAATACAACGGTATGCCGAAAGACTTCCTCTGGGGCGGTGCACTGGCCGCCAACCAGATGGAGGGCGCATGGAAAGAGGGCGGCAAGGGCTGGTGCTTGGCGGACATCAACCGCAGCCAGTATGACATCCCGCCGGAAGAGCGCTACAACATGGAGATCGACACCGCATACATCAAGCGCGCCATGGAGGAGGACGACAAGTTCTACCCCAAACGCCGCGGCATCGACTTCTACCACACCTACAAGGAGGACATCAAGCTGCTGGCAGGCACCGGCATGAACAGCCTGCGCACCTCCATCAACTGGGCCCGCATCTTCCCCAACGGTGATGATGCCACGCCCAACGAGGAGGGCCTGAAGTTCTACGATGACCTCATCGACACGATCATTGCCAACGGCATGGAGCCGCTGATCACGGTCAGCCACTATGAGATGCCGCTGAATCTGGCCTTGAAATACAACGGCTGGGCCAGCCGTGAGCTCGTTGACTTCTTTGTGAAGTACTGCGAGGTGCTGTTCAAGCGCTACAAGGGCAAGGTCCATAAGTGGATCCTCGTCAACCAGATCAACCTCATCGTCCACGAGAGCTTCAACCATCTGGGCATTGCCAGCGACAAGGTCGACAACCTGCTGGAGGCCAAGTATCAGGGCGTCCACAATGAGATGGTCGCCTGCGCCAAGGCCACCAAGATTGCCCATGAGATCGACCCTGCCAACGAGATCGGCATGATGTTCTGCTCCAACCTGACCTATCCCATCAGCCATCGCCCCGAGGATGTGTACTGGAATATGCGCCACAACCAGATGGAATATCTGTACGGTGACATCATGGTTCGCGGCTACTATCCCGGTTACGCCCTGCGCTATTACGATGAGCACAACATTCATATCAACTTCTACCCCGGCGACGAGGAGGCTCTGAAAGAGGGCACGGTCGATTTTGTATCGCTGAGCTACTACTACAGCCGCCTGTCCGGCGAGGAGCCGTACCTGCACACCGAGTTGGGTCAGGTGCCGAACCCCGATATTCCGGCCAGCGACTGGGGTTGGAGCATTGACCCCCTCGGCCTGCGCATTGCGCTGAACGAGTACTGGGACCGCTACCAGAAGCCCCTCTACATCACCGAGAACGGCTTTGGTGCCTACGATAAGGTCGAGGCCGATGGCTCCATTCACGACCCATACCGCATTGATTATCTGCGCAAGCATGTTGAGCAGGTTGTCGAGTCGGTCAAGGACGGCGTTGATGTGCGCGGTTACTATCCGTGGGGCCCCATCGACATCATCTCCTGCTCCTCCAGCGAGATCGAGAAGCGCTATGGATTCATCTATGTCGACTATGACAACCAGTTCAACGGCACCGGCAAGCGCAGCCTGAAGGACAGCTACTACTGGTACAAGAAGGTTACCGCCTCTAACGGCGAGGACCTTGGGTAAGGAAACTTTTTGACAAAAGCAAAATATCCGATTACAATGGAGTACGGACTGTGAAACAAAATGAAACAGCAGCAGTGCTGATGGTGCTGATGGCAGCAGCCTGCTGGGGCGCAAACGGCATCTTTATCAATATCCTGACGGCCTACGGCGTCAACGGCACCCAAATGACCCTCGTGCGTATGGCTTCGATGGCCATTCTGACAGGCATCTGGCTTGCAGCAAAAACTCCCGCCGCGCTGAAAATCGACCTGCGGGATCTTGTATGGTTTGCCCTGGCAGGCGCACTGGGGCTGTTTATGTTCGGCCTGTTCTACACCTACTCCATCCAGCTTGTGGGTATGGGCACGGCTGCCGTGCTCATCTACCTTATGCCGTCCCTTGTCATGCTGTTCAGCATCGTGTTCCTGCATGAAAAGTTCACCCCCGGCAAGGGGCTGTGCCTTGTGCTCAGCCTGCTGGGCTGTGCGTTAGTCAGCGGAGTGGCAGGCGGCGTAACGCTGGATGCGGGCGGTGTGGCCTACGGCCTTGGTGCCGCGCTGTGCTACACACTGCAGAATATTCTGCTGGCTACCAAGCTGAAAAAGTACAGCCCGATGACAAATCTGTTTTACATGTTCCTCTTCAGTGCAGTGGCAAGCCTTGTGTTTACCGCCGCCGCAGGTGAGCTGCCGGGGGTTGCCTATATCCTGACAACGCCCGGTGCGCTGGCCGCCAACCTTGGGTTGGGGCTGGTGTGCTCTTTGGCGGCGCAGTGGCTGTACACTGCCGCGCTGAAAACTATCCCCGCCAGTCGTGCGTCCATTGCCGCCACTTTTGAGCCTGTGGCCGCCGCGCTGTTTGGGCTGGTATTGTTCGGGCAGAAGATGGATGGATTCGGCGTAGCCGGCATTGTGTGCGAGATTGCCGCGCTGGTGCTCTTGCAGCTGCCGGCCCCCGCAAAACGGAAAGGATAAGCAAATGGCAAAGAAACAGACCCCCACGGCACAGGATTACCACAAGAGTGAGACCTACAAGAACGCTGATGCCGAGACCCGCCGCAATCTGTACCGTTATAAAACCGAGCTGAACATCACAGACGAGCAGATGAACTGGCTGCTGGCCTTGGAGGATGTGCGCCTGACACCGAAGGAGCAGCGCCGCAAGGGCAATGCCACCGCAGAAATGATGGTGATCGGCGCAATGGTTACATTTTTGCTGGCTGCCAATGTAGGGCAGCGGGTGTTTATGCTGATTGCCAGCGTATTCTTCATCTTTGCCGCAGGGCTGTACCTGTCCGGTGCCTTGAACCCCTACAGCATTGCTGTCCGAAAAATCAAAAAGCAACTGAAAGTTTACCCGAAGGTTCCGTCCTTTAAAGAGTGGAGCAAACCAGCCGACAAGGACGACAACGAATAAGCCATTCCCCTGCTGAGTCACACAGCATTCCTCATATTACACAAAGCCCCTGCCGCAGCACTGCGGCAGGGGTTTTGTGCTGCGTGTCGAAAAATCTCCCTCTGCGAGGGAGGTGCCCCGAAGGGGCGGAGGGAGAGAACCTTGCCATAG
>OGWV01002466.1_pt1 | contig 11317 bp, 9 predicted proteins | sample 1576081 | NCBI WGS metagenome assembly OGWV01 (sample SAMEA3541541, study PRJEB24748) | human gut metagenome | biome: human gut; feature: human-associated habitat; material: faeces | place: China | collected 2012 | reverse complement strand
CGGGCGCCACGGTGGGCGCGCTGCAGAGTCTGTCCATCGTGCAGACCGCCGGCAACATGGGCGCTTCCATCGACCTGACGAAGACGAACGAGGCCGGCATCAAGGCGGTGCTGTCCTTCATCAACTACAAGAGCGACTACCGCGCCAACCTGGGCCAGGTAGAGACCTGGGCCCGCAACTCCCAGGAGGCGCTGGCCATAATTTTCACTTCTTTTTTCTACCCCCCCTATTCGCATTATATAACAATTGTGTACTTTTTTTATTTATTTTGTTCAATAACTGTTTTTATTAAAAATTCGTTAAACTGTTGCATTGAATTGTAAATGTATGTATAATAGTTTTATATATAAAGTTATAGAAGGAGTAATAAAATGACATATACATACACACCGCACGGTGTTTGCTCAAGGAAAATTATTATTGACATTGATGAAAATACAGATACTATAAATTCAGTCAGCTTCACAGGTGGTTGCAACGGTAATCTTCAGGGCATTTCCGCTCTTGTTAAAGGCAAAAAGCCTGAAGAAATTATTGATGCATTAAAGGGAATTGATTGCAATTTTAAAGGCACCTCCTGCCCTGACCAACTTGCCTGCGCATTAGAAGAAATTGAAGAACAGTTATAGGAGTTAAAATATGCTTAGACTAGAAAGTAAAATATTACAGCGTGAATTTGTAGTTCACCAAAATACACTTTATGCATCTCAAATAAGAAATGTTTTATCAGGCAGGGATTTTGTTCCTGACGGAAACAGTGTTGAATTTTTATTTCATTTTACTGACGGAAGCGAATTTTCTTCAAAAGGATTAAATGTAATTGATTCAAACCAAGAAAACGGAAAGTTATCATTTAAATTTGAAGAAACACAAGGCATTGCCGTTACAATGACCTTTTGGGTAGGCGATGACGGAAATACTTTGCGCAAGCAAATAAGTTTTGTTCAATCAAGTGATAAAACTATTGATTATATCTTGCTTGAACATATCGGCATCACCAATTCAAAAACTCATTTTACAGTGCCTACCGATATTAAAGGTACTGAACTTGACGGTTTTCAGTCATCACTCGGTCAGCCGTTTTATATTGACACACTGTTTTTCGGATGTGAATTCCCTGCCACACAAAATATAATTCTTTACGGTATTGGCCAGGTTAAATATTTTCTCGGCAAAAAGATAAACGGTGAATTCAAATGTCCTGTTACAGTAATCGGCGGAGCTGAAAGCGACCTTATGGTTGATGTTCAAAAATCATTTTATGAATACATTGAAAACATAAGTACCAAAACAGATTTAAGGCTTCAATATAACAGTTGGTATGATTATATGAAAGATATTACTGCCGACAATATTGAAAAATCTTTCTATGAAATTGAAAAGGGACTTGCATCAAACGGTGTCCCGCCGCTTGATGCATATGTAGTTGATGACGGATGGGTAGATTACAAATCAGGCTTCTGGAGTTTTAACAAAAAATTCCCAAATCAGCTTTATGACACAACCCAGCTTACATCTAAAATCGGCTCTCATTTCGGCTTATGGCTCGGCCCTCGCGGCGGATACGGCAGGCCTGATTTATTTGCAAAAAAGATGGAAAAGCGTGGGCTTGGTGCATACAATGCAGAAGCAAAAGATATTTGCATTGCAGATAAAACATACATTAAAAATGTAACAGATTTTATTTTAAAATCAACGCAGGAATTTGACATTGATTATTGGAAATTTGACGGTTTTTGCCTTACACCTTGTAAAGATGCAAACCACAACCACCCTGTCGGCGGCGAACAAGATATGTATATGATTACAGACATGTGGCAAAGCTGGATTGAAGTTTTCCAAAAAATCAGAACGCTGAGAAAGAAATTCGGAAAAGGTCTTTGGATAAATATGACCTGCTATGTCAACCCATCACCTTGGTGGCTTCAATATGTAAACAGCATTTGGCTGCAAAACAGCGGTGACATAGGCTTTGCAGAGAATATTCAAGGTCAATCAAAACTTGACAGCGAAATCACATACCGTGACGCAAGATACTTTAATCTTCTTAACACCCGTGCTGTGCAAATGCCTTTAAAGCATATTTATAATCACGAGCCGATTTATGGTAACCACGCAAAAGTTCAATACACAGATGAAGAATTTGAAAAATACATCTATTTTGATGTTGCGCGCGGACAGGCACTTAACGAACTGCATTTGAGCTACACTATGATGAATAAATCAAAGTGGCGTACACTTGCAAAAGCTATTGAATGGCAAAAGAATAACTATAATGTTTTGCAAAACGCTATGTTTATAGGCGGCAACCCTGAAGAGAACAATGTTTACGGTTACTTTAGCTGGAATGAAAACGGTGACGGTATAATTGCACTGAGAAACCCGACTGACGAAAAAGCACCGCTCACCCTAACTCTCAATAAACTTATGGGCTGTCCTAAAGATTTGAAAGATGTTAAAAGGTACAATGTATATAACCTTTCAAATAAAGAAAGTTATGACAGCTATTCATACGGTGATAAAATAGATTTGACTTTACAGCCGTTTGAAATAAAAATATTCCAATTCGGCAAAGAAGATAAGCGTTATCCTAATGGTGAAGCTGTCACAGATTTTACAATTTCATTTAATTACAAGGGTGAAGAAAACATAGAAATCGCACATAATGACGACATTGATATTTCTGTTGTAAAAGGATATGTTAATGTTAAATGCGGAAAATGCCACCTGCGTTCAAACAGTATTGTAGGCGGCGGCAGCCATAAAATCACTGTTGTAAGAGAAAAGAGTAAGGCTTTAAAGATTTATATTGACAGGCAGCTTGACTCATCAGGATACGATTCAAGAGCTAAAGCTAAAATCAACACTGCGATTGACAGCAGTGCCGAAGAATTTAAAGTGATTGAAAAAGCCACACCTTATGATGAAATCATCACTCTTAAGAGTATGCTTTCAGGTGTAGGCAAGAGGAAGAAAAACTAAATGATAACAAAATGCAAAAAATGCGGCTGTGACACGCTGATTAAAAACGGCGAATGGTACGAATGCCCAATGTGCGGCGCAATGATGTTTGACACAAGCATTTTTGTAGGAAAAATAGAAAGTCCGACTAAAACGCTTGAAATGATTGACGAGGGCAAAGTTACCGCCACCACTCAAATTTCAAAACCTTTTTCAATTGACGCAGAAGAAAATCATGAAGAAAAAACTTTTGAAAGCACAATTGAAAAGGCAGAAAATACCACACAAAAAAAGCCGAAAAAGAAAAAGCGCACAAAAAAGAAAGCGATTGAAAAAAGCGAAAAGCAAGAGGTATCAAAGTTAAAAGAAGCAATATCGTTTATGACACCTATTGTTATTGCACTTGTTGTCGCAATTCTTCTCAAAACATTCATATTTGCAAATGCCGTTGTACCTACCGGTTCAATGATAAACACTATTCAAGAGGGCGACAGAATAATTGCAAGCAGGCTTGCATATATTAACGAAGACCCTAAAAGATATGATGTAATCATATTCCACTATCCTGATGATGAAAGCCAACTTTTTGTTAAAAGAATTATCGGTATGCCGGGTGAAACAATCAATATTAAAAACGGCATTGTTTACATCACTGATGCTAACGGAAACACAACCGAAGCAAGAAGTGATTTTGTCACAAACTGCGTGCCGACGGGTGATTTCGGCCCATACACCGTTCCGCTTGGCAGTTACTTTGTTATGGGGGATAACAGAAATGACAGCTGGGATGCAAGATATTGGAAGAAAAAGAATGTTGAAAAGAAAAAAATTATCGGAAAAGTTAAATTCAGATATTTTCCGAATCCAAGTAAAATCAAATAATAAAGGAGAAACAATATGCCTTTTATAAATGTAATGACTAACAGCGAAATCAAAGATAAAGATGCGCTTAAAGCCGAACTCGGCAATGACATCACCGCAATTCCGGGTAAAAGCGAAGCTTGGCTTATGGTTAAATTTGAAGATAAGGCAGATATGTATTTTAAAGGAAGCAACGAGCCTTGTGCTATGTTTGAAATTGCTGTTTTCGGTTCAGCGAGCAAAGATGCTTATGAAGATTTAACAAAGCGCATTTGTAAAACAAGCGAAAAATATCTCGGCGTACCGTCAAACAGAACATATGTAAAATACAATGAAATTGATAAATGGGGTTATGACAATTTCAATTTCTAATGAATAAAATAATAAGGACTACCGTAGCTACTCGGTAGTCCTTTATTTTATCTGCCCGTTTGCATTAAAAGGAGTTTAAGATGAGCTAAAGCTCAAGGTTTTTGGGTTTATTTGGGTAAAACACGCAAACAAGCAGGATAAAGCTATTAAATTATTTTACAAACTGTTTTGCATCATTTTCAGACATACATTTGGTTAAATAAATTCCGTTTTTGAATTTAAAAAGAACCAAATAATCATTTTCATCACACTTTGAATAGATGGATGAAGTATTAAACAATTTGCTAATCTTTGATTTATCGGTAATCTTTTTGCCGCTGTATGTATTCAAAACATTTTTTTCATTTAGGTCAGTACCGAAATAATCATAATAGAACTTCGCATTTGTAATATCACTTTTATAAAACGATAGTGCGCTGAAAGATGAATCCGCATAAATCTTATTTTTAATAGGTGTAACGGTTGCATAAGATATTTCGCCGGTTTGTGAAGTATCACTAAATGCCGACATCTTCTTAATTGATTTAATATAGTTAATTGTATTAACCATATTATCCCAAATATAATAGCTTGCGTCGGTTGCAAGCGTATCGCTATCATAACCGCTAACATTTGCATCATACTTAAAGTTGATTGCACCCAAAGGTGCTTTTGATGAAGTCAAAAGCTTTTTATAACCGATTTCTTCAATATCTTTTAAAATTGCATCACGAAGTTCAGGTGTGTTTTCAATTTGTGTTTTGGTAAATGCATCATTGGCTACAATATATGCTTCGCCATTGGTTAAAGTAGCTTTTGCATTTTCTTCACCCGAGAACTTGCTGAAATAATATTCGTTATAAGCTCCTTTTTCGGTGTAATTACCGCTTGAAGTTTCATTTGCCCTTTTTGATGACATTAAAAATTCAAGTTCATCTTTATATTCCTTACTGTCGGTCAAATCAAGGATTTGAAGCATAACATTTGAATTTGTATTATCATAATTTCTGATTACGGTTTTATTATTTTTAAGATGATATGTAACCGTAACATAAAAAGTTGAATTATCATTATTATTCAATTCGTTTTCGTATGAATATTTTTGAATTTTTGCAATTTTTTCTATTGATTCTTTAGTATTGAATTTGCCCAAACTAATGGTTTCATCTTGATATTCAAGATTAACCTTACCGTCAGCCCCGAAATAGCCAAGTTCAAATTGATCGTTTGACATAACACCCGACGCATCAAGATATGGGGCTGTAATTGTGGCATAATCAACCTTTTTATAATCAGGTGAATAAGTTGAATATCCAAGCCCGCCGTTAATGCATATCACACAAGCAACTATAACCACGAAGCTTGATACAATACAAGGCAATATTTGCCCGAAAGAGTGTTTAATCTTTCTGCGTGAAATTGATAAGAAAATCAAGTAAACAAGCGCACCGAGTATTAAGCTGACAAGTATATTAAGTAATTGTGACGCTTCAACAAGCACTCCCATTAAAAATGTAGCGGCAAAAACAGAAACTTCAAGTGCCACAAACACCGTTGCAAACTTGCTTGATGAATGAATAGCTGTATTTTCAAGTTTACGATTATCAAGCAATTTTTTAGCAATGAAAACAAACAAAGCTGAAAATATAAGCCAAACTATTATCGGCAAAACATATTCGCTTCCTGCTTTTTCATAGCCGACATTGCCATAATATGCTGAAAATTGAGTATCAATTCCCGATTCACTGCCCAATGTTCTTAAACAAGCCGAATACATATTTTGCCTAATGCCGCTATTACCCAAAGCTTTGCCGAAAATAAGCGGATTAAAAAGTGAAAGCTTTGATAACAAATTTGCATTACCTTCTGAATTATCATAACCAACGCTTAAAGAATATGCCGTTTCCGCATAACCTCGCAAAAACCTTTGCGCAATAAAAGATGCAGATAAAAAATATACACTCGGCGCCCAAATAATTCCTGCGCCGAAAAACAAGCTTTCAGACACTGTGTAGCAAAGCATCATTGAAATGCTCATCAGCGAAAAGCCTACAAACATATAAGTGAAATGCTCTAAAAACAGGAGTGAGCCCTGATAAAGCATATAATCTGCATGGCCGAGAATACTGATATTCGTTACAATATCAATAATAATCGGAATAAGCGTACTTAAAGCCATCAAAATTATTGACGCCAATGTTCTGTTTTTAAAATAAGTTTTTCTGTCAACACTTGTTGAAAAGAAAAAGTTTACACTGCTTTTCCTCATAATCGGAAGAAATGCCCAAAATGCAAATAATACGCCCACAATCAATGTCAAAACTCCGATTACAGCCGGGTTCAACCCCTGATTACCAAAAAGAACACATGCAAGTTCTTTTCTTATTTGCTCAACATCAAGGTCGCCCCTCTTGCTGTTACCTATTGATAAAAAAGTAAGTGCAGGTAAAAACACGAAATAAAATACTGCAAGTAAAAATGAAATTACGCAAGGCGGTATCAAGCGAATAAAAGAACGCTTAAAATCATAAAGTGCCGCATGCTTATTAGCTGAAAATCTTGGAGATGTCATAATCTTTATCCTCCATTTCATTTAAAAATACCTCTTCAAGCGAAAGAGTAACACTATCCATATGTATCGGGCGAAGAGAAGCTAACGCACCGTCATCATAACTGCTTGGAACAATAATTGTAGCAAGCTTATTATCAATACTGATACCTTTATTTTCAATACCGTTGAATATTGAAGCGTCAATATCCCTGTCAAAAATCAAGCGGTATTTTACATATGCATTGCTTGCGTCATCAACACAAACATTCATGGCAAGTTTTTTACCGTTAATAAGCGCAACATGGTCACACAAATCCGATATTTCCTGCAAGTTGTGACTGCTCATAATTATTGAACAACCGGTTTCTGCCATATATTCTATAAAAATTTTTCTGCAAAGGTTTCTTTTTTGTGGGTCAATTCCGTCAAACACTTCATCAAGGAGCATATATTTAGGCATTGTTGACATAGCTAAAATAACTTCTGCCTGCCTTTGCATTCCTTTTGAAAAAGAGCCTATATTTTTCTTCGAATCAAGCCCCATAGCTTCAGTCATATTTTTAAAAACTTTATCGTTAAAATTCGGATAATAGCCTTTATAAAACTTTGCCATTCTTTCAAGGCTTGCACCTTTTAAAAAGTATACTTCATCGGGAACATAAATAAGCTTTGAGCGAACTTCACCGTTATCATAAATATTTTCACCGTCAAACAGCACTTCGCCGCTTTCAGGTTTAAATATACCCGACGCTGTTTTTAAAAGTGTTGTTTTGCCTGCCCCGTTATAACCGACAAGCCCGTAAATTGATGATTTTTCAACATTAAAGCTTATATCTTCAATTGCTGTAAAATTGCCGTATTTTTTAGTTATATTTTTAATTTCAATCATTACTGTTATCCTCCGAATATATATCATCAATCAGGGAGACAACCTCGTCCTTGCTTACACCTTTTGCTTTGCAGGAAGACAGTATGCTCTTTGCATCTTCAAGTGCAGATGATTTAACTTTTTTATTGCCAATCGGGTTTTCGCTTACAAATACACCCCTGCCCTGAGCAGAAAATGTTATTCCGTCATGCTCAAGTTCAAAAAATGCACGCTTAATTGTATTAACATTTATATTTAACTCGTTTGACAAATTTCTGATAGACGGAAGCTTGTCGCCCGGTTTAAACACGCCCGTGTTTATCAGCATAATAACTTGCTCTTTAATTTGCTCATAAATCGGGACTCTGGAATGATAATCAATAAAAAGCACGCGTATTCCTCCTTTTCAAGTATTTTATGTACGCAACTGTGATATCTTTGCTATCACAGTTAGAATATAACACGCAAAAGCCGACTTGTCAATATCTTTTTACAAAAAAAATAAGAGTAACGCAAATTTTAATGCGTTACTCTTGCAATATTATTTAATAGCCTAAATTTTCGTTTACAATAATAAGCTTTATTCTGTCTTTATGGCGTTGTTTGGCAGATACAACATAATTACAGCAAATTCTTGTGTTTCCGCCACAGCCGTCACACATAAAAGGATTTTCCTTTGAAATCGATATACACTTGCCTGTTTTATTACAAGGAGTTGCAATACCCAATCTTTTGGTATTCATAGGGGCGCAAATAGTTTTAACTCGCAAAATTGCTTCATCTAAATTTTCAACAATTTTGTTTACACCCACTATCATAATAACCTGCCTCGGCCCATAAACAATGCAAGCAACCCTGTTTGAATTACCATCAACATTATAAAGTTCTCCGTTTTCGGTAACTGCATTTGATGAAGTAAAGAAAGTATCACAGCCAAAAGTTTTGATATATGCATTTCTAAGCTGTTCACCTTCTAAACCGGAGCGGTCAATAAAATCATAATCTCCGTTTTGCATAAGTGCTTTAACCCCTGTTTCATCAAGCGTAACAGAACCGCCGCAAGATACGCTTTCGCCCTTGTTAATTAAAGTTTTAACAAGCGGTACAACATCTTCCTTTTTTTCAACAAAATAAGGCTTAATACCGTTTTTATCAAGATTTTGCATTGTCTTTTTAATGTCCATAACAGATTACTCCTTTTCTATTAAACCGTAATTTATTTTAGTCATAATGATTCTTGTAACGCTGTCTTCAATTTGTGAAAGTTCAATTCTTCCGTCGTTAACAGCCTTAACTATTGCACGAAGCTGAACACCTACATCGGTTGCACAAAGCATATCATTGCCTGCCATAACAGCCCTGACTGCCACCTCGCCTTTGTCACCGCCTACATAATCGCGAACACCGCTCATACCAAGCCCGTCACAAAGAATTATACCGTCATAATTCATATCATTTCTAATATAATTATGAAGCTTTTTTGAAAGTGATGCCGGAACGCCCTTATCAAAATCATCAATAACATTATGAGAAACCATTAAAAACGGAACACCGGCATCTACACCTGCTTTAAAAGGCTTCAAATCTCTTTCTTCAAAGCTTTCCCAACTTCTTTTATCAACACTCATTCCCGTATGGGTGTTGGTATTATTGCCATAACCCGGAAAATGCTTTACACAGCTCAAAAGATTATTTTCTTTCATAGTGCCGACTGTTTTTGAAACATATTCGCTGACACTGTCTGCATCCGTTGAAAAAGCACGAGAATAGATATAATCGCTTCTTGAATAAGGAACATCGGCAACAGGTGCTAAAACGGTATTTATTCCCAAATCAAGCATAAATTCGCTTTTATCTTTAGCGTCAGCTTCAACTGCCTGCCAACCGCCTTTTTGATAATTTGTAATACCTGCATGAAAAGGTTCGCTCCTGTACTGGCTGAACTGCGACACACGGTTCACACCGCCGCCCTCTTCATCAACAGCCATAAACGCAGGAATTTTTGAAGCTTTTTGATATTCTTCAATTTCAGAGCGAGTGTTTGCAGGTGTTGAATTTTGGAAATTACGCGAAAACAAAATATATCCGCCAAATTGCCACCTTGCCATTTTTTTGAGCGGTTCTTCCTTTGGAATATAGTATAAAAGCATTTGGCCTACCTTTTCATATAAGGTCATATTTTCAACCATTTTCCTTGCCTGCGCTTCCACAGGGTTTGAATATGTTTTTTCTTCACTTTCGGTGGCCTGATTTTCAATATTTTGTGTGGTATTTACAGGTGTTTCCTGCTTTGAATTATTAACAAGCAAAACATCAAATGATATTGCGCATATTAAAACAATTGCCAATACCGAAATTATAATTTTAACTGATTTTTTCATTATTCATCCCAATACTTTCTGTCAAGTGTACGAAATTGAAGTGCTTCGGCAATATGTTCAAGCTTTATTTCCTTGCTTTCAGCCAAATCAGCAATCGTTCTTGCAAGGCGAAGTATTTTATCATAAGCACGCGCGCTCATTGCAAATGAATCAAAACTTTCGTGCAAAAGATTGTCTGCTTCCTCACTTAAAACACAATACTCTTTTGTAATTTTCGGAGTCATTTTTGCGTTGCAGGTAATATCTGTACCCTCAAATCTTTTTCGCTGTATTTCCCTTGCTTTATCAACTCGTTTTTTAATATCTCGGCTCTTTTCGCCCTCGCTGTTATTTGAAAGTTCATCATATTCAACAGGCGAAACCTCAACATGAATATCAATTCTGTCAAGAAGCGGGCCGGATACTTTATCTTTATATCTTTTTTTAGCCGCATCCGAACAGGTGCATGGCTTTGACGGATGGCCGAAATATCCACAAGGGCAGGGATTCATAGCGGCAACAAGCATTATGCTTGAAGGATATGTAAAAGTTCCTGCTGTTCTTGACACGGTAACAACACCGTCTTCAAGCGGCTGGCGCAATGATTCCTTTGCTCTTCTATCAAATTCGGGAAATTCATCCATAAACATTACGCCATTATGAGCAAGGCTTATTTCACCCGGCTTTGGGTTAGCACCGCCGCCGGTAAGTGCTTGGGCTGATACAGTATGGTGCGGTGATCTAAAAGGCCTTTTTGAAACAAGTGATTTGCCCTTTGGTATTTTGCCGGCAATTGAATACACTTTTGATGTTTCAAGCTTTTCTTCAAAAGTCATATCAGGCAAAATTGTAGGCAATCTTTTTGCAAGCATTGATTTACCCGAACCCGGAGGCCCGATAAGCAGGCAATTATGCCCGCCTGCCGCAGCAATTTCAAGTGCTCTTTTGGCTTGGTCCTGCCCTTTAACATCACTGAAATCAATATTATATTCGTACTTAACTTCCTCATCAAAATTATACTTAACTGCTTTAATAGGCTTTTCATTTTTGATATGCAGCAGCACATCTTTAATATGTGATGCAGGGTAAACTTCAACCCCGTCAACCACACTGCCCTCATATGCATTTTCTTCAGGAACGAATACTTTGTTTATCCCCTGCTCTTTAGCACTCATAATCATCGGCAAAATGCCCCTTGCACTCCTGATTTCACCGTCAAGCGCAAGTTCACCTATAAATGCATAATCATCAACATTTTCTTTTATTTGCCCGCTTGATTTAAGTATTGCAATTAAAACAGGCAGGTCATATAACGCGGTCGCCAGCAGCGCCGCAGCACTGCCCAATGCCTGCCATTTTTTCATA
>OGWV01002465.1_pt1 | contig 11318 bp, 6 predicted proteins | sample 1576081 | NCBI WGS metagenome assembly OGWV01 (sample SAMEA3541541, study PRJEB24748) | human gut metagenome | biome: human gut; feature: human-associated habitat; material: faeces | place: China | collected 2012 | reverse complement strand
GCAGCGGCACGACGAACGTTCCCGCAGCTTTGCAGCAGCCGGAGAATGTTCCCGCGGCGGTTCAGCCGGGCATTCAGGTTGCAAAGGCAACGACGGAAGCACCGTCCGGCGGGCCGAGCGCGACGGGCGCATCCGCCACATCCACCTTCAATCCCGAAGTGCCGTACACCTATCCGCCGATGATGCTTCTGCGCGATCCGCTGGGTCAGCAGGGGGTCAACGCAGAGGAAGACGAACTGCGCACGCAGCGGCTGGAAGAGACGCTCAAATCCTTCCGCATCCCCGCGAAGGTGCGCCACATCACCCACGGCCCGGCAATTTCGCGCTTTGAACTGGAAATCGCCCCCGGCATCAAGGTCAATAAGGTGACGAACCTGAACCACAATATCGCGATGAACATGGCGGTCAAGTCCGTGCGAATTGAAGCGCCGATTCCGGGCAAGGCGCTTGTCGGCGTGGAAGTGCCCAACAGCACGCGCACGACCGTCACGCTCAAGGAAGTGCTGCAATCTGACGTGATGCACAAGGCGAAAGGCCCGCTGACTGTCGCGCTGGGCAAGGACATCGCGGGCGCGCCAATCCTGTGCAACCTCGCGAAAATGCCGCACCTGCTGATTGCAGGCGCGACGGGTTCCGGTAAATCCGTGTGCATCAACACAATCATCAATTCGCTTTTGTACCGCTGTTCGCCCAAGGAAGTCCGCATGATTCTCGTTGATCCGAAGGTGGTTGAATTGCAGTGCTACAACGGCATTCCGCACCTGCTGATTCCGGTCGTGTCCGACCCGCACAAGGCGAGCGGCGCGCTGGCGTGGGCAGTTGGGGAAATGATGGACCGCTACAACAAGTTCCAGGAAAAAGGCGTCCGCGCCATCGACGGCTACAACGAAGCGCTGGATGAGGACGAAGAGCCGATGCCGCGCATTGTGATTGTTATCGACGAATTGGCGGATTTGATGATGACCTGCAAGAAGGAAGTCGAAGAGCGCATCTGCCGTCTGGCGCAGCTGGCGCGCGCGGCGGGCATTCATCTGGTCGTCGCGACGCAGCGCCCGTCGGTGGACGTCATTACGGGTCTGATTAAGGCGAACATCCCCAGCCGAATCGCCTTCAAGGTGTCCTCGAACGTGGACAGCCGAACGATTCTTGACCGCAACGGCGCGGAACAGCTGCTTGGCTACGGTGACATGCTGTATATGCCGATGGGCGAATTCACCCCCATCCGCGTGCAGGGCTGCTTCCTGACCGATGACGAAGTGAATGGCATTACGGACTTCATCCGCCAGTATTCGCCGGCGAACTACGACAGCGGCGTGCTGGATGAACTCGACCGCTTGGCGAACATGGGCAACGACGGCGACGAGGACGACCCAGATGCGAATTCGACGGTGGACGAATACTCCTCCGCTGACCGCGACCTTTTCTCGCAGTGCGTGGAAATGGCGGTACGCGACCGTGAAGTCTCGACGAGCCTGATTCAGCGCCGCCTGAAACTTGGGTACGCGCGTGCCGGACGCTTGGTAGACGAAATGGAGCAGCGCGGCATCATCTCCGCGAAGGACGGCGCGAAACCCCGCCGCTGTCTGATTTCGATGGAGCAATACGAAGCCATGAAAGCAAGTGGGGAGCTGAAGTAAGGGGAGGCGCCAGAGGCTCTGCCTCTGGACTCCGCAAGGGGCTTTGCCCCTTGACCCTTCCGCGCGATTCAGTTGGTGACACTATCATACTTCTTCCGCGTGTTTATCCAAAGAACCTTCGGTTCATATGGGAAAGCACGACCCCAAAAAGAAAACCTTCGATTACAAATCAAGTAGCGTGGTGGAGGACTGCGAAGGGGTCAAGGGGGCGACCGCAGACTTCGTCTGTTTTCATTGCCCCCTTGTCCCCTCCGCAGAGGCGAAACCCTCTGCATGAAAAAGACCAGTTTCATAGAACCTCAAACGAAAGGAACAACAATACAGAAAAAACCCTCATCTGCTTTGGGAGGTGGCAAAGCAATGTCCTACTTGCCCGATTACATCACTTGGCGCGGCGATCTTCCCTTCGCCGCTGATCCCGCCAATGACCTTGATACCCTCGTGATGGCGGCACTGTCTTACATCGACCTGCCTGCGGAAACGCAAGTCTTCGCCCAGTGCGCGAAATCTGTTCCGCCCGATGACCCGGACGACCATTTCCGGGGCGAGTGCCGCCGACTGCTTCAGCAAATCGCGAAAAGCAGCCGCTTTGGGGCATTGACGGTGCGCGACGCAGTGTCCGTCCTCAATGACGAAATCCAGTTCGCAGCCATGACGGTGGACTTGCCCGACGGAACGCATATTATTGCCTTCCGCGGCACGGACGGCAGTCTGACCGGCTGGCGGGAGGATTTCGCTATGTCGTTTGAAAGCCCCGTTCCGGCGCAGGCGGCGGCGCAAAAGTACCTTGAACACCACCTGACGCAGGATGCGGGTGACGTCATTGTGACGGGTCACAGCAAGGGCGGCAACCTCGCCGTCTACGCCGCCGCGCACACCAAGGCGGACTTGCAGGGGCGCATCCGCCGCGTCGTCAGCTTCGACGGGCCGGGTGTGGATGACGAAACCGCCGCGTCCGACGGATACGCCGCCGTGGCGAGCCGCATCATTGCCTATGTGCCGCAGTTTGCGGTCGTGGGGCTGCTGATGGCGGCGCACCCGGTGCATCGTGTCGTCATGTCGGACAACAACGGTATCATGCAGCACGACCCGTTCTCGTGGGAAGTGCGGGGCAAGGATTTCTGCTATGCCGAGGATCTGGACAAGGGCAGCGTTCTGGTCAACCAGACGGTGCACCAGTGGCTGGCACAGTGTACCCGTGAGCAGCGCCGCAAGTTCGTGGATGCTATCTTCGACCTGCTGGCATCGACGCAGCGCATCAATTGGAAGGAAATGCGCAAGGATGTCCACGCGGGAGTGACGGCGATTCGCGGCGTGCGGGAACAAATCGACATTGAAACGGCGCGGATGATTGCGAATCTGCTGGGGCGCTTGGCGGTTATCGGCGCAGGCAATGCGCTGGAAATGCTCCGCCAGAAGACCCCATTCCAGCAGGAATCAGCGCAGAAAGAACAGGGAGGGCTTGAACATGTTTGACGAGGCACAGAAGGAAACTTTGCGCGCGGAAATCAACCGCATTTTGGATGAATCCGTTGGTGCGCTGATGGATGCGGGGCACCTGGAGAGCGGCAGCGTGATTGTACTGGGCTGCTCGACGAGCGAGATTACGGGCGCGCGCATTGGCAAGGGCAGTGTGCCGGAATTAGGCGAGATTGTGGCGGAAGCGATGCTGGCGGCGTGCAAGGGGCACGGCGTTCATGCGGCGTTCCAGTGCTGCGAGCACCTGAACCGCGGGATTGTGGTGGAGAAGGCGGTGCTGAAGGAACTGGGACTGACGCAGGTGCGGGCCATTCCGCAGCCGAAAGCTGGCGGCAGTGTACCAGCGGCGGCGTGGAAGAAGATGGAGAAACCCGCCTTGGCGGTGAGCATTCAGGCGGACGCGGCGATTGATATTGGCGATACGCTGGTGGGAATGCACATTCGTCCGGTGGCAGTGCCGCTGCGGATTTCGACGAGCCATGTGGGACATGCGAATTTGGTGATGGCGTATTCGCGGCTGCCGTATATCGGCGGTGCGCGTGCGGTTTACACGGAATAAGGATAAAAGTGGATAAACACGCGGGAAAAGCATGGGATAGCGACCAACTCAATTGCGCGGAGGGGTCAAGGGGGACTTTGTCCCGTTTTATTTCTCCTTGCAGGGTGCAGGGACAGCGTCTCTGCCAGTAACTTTGCGCTCCCGCAGGAGCCCCCAAGCTGTTTTGCTCACAATTTGCACATTGTCGTGCCAGATAGGCGCGGACGACCAGCATGGGAGAAGTTTTTCTTTCGGTGCTGGTCTTTTTCATTGCAGAGGGATTCGTATCTATCCCCCTTCTTTTTCGGGAAAAAAGTTTCCGAAGTGTGCATTCTCTCCTTGCGCGAAGAGGAAAAGTATGCTACAATACGCACGGATAGAAGCGTTTGAAAGGGCAGGAGGATTTCCGCTTGTCCGGGAAAACGTTTTCGGAGATAACCCTGACGATGAATTACGTAAGGAGGATTTCTCTTATGCAGTTCGGTTACTTTAGTGATGCTGCGCGCGAGTACGTCATCACCGACCCGCGCACGCCCATGCCGTGGGCAAACTACCTCGGCTCTCCGGAATACGGCGCGATTGTGACCCAGAACGCCGGCGGATACAGCTTCGTCAAGTCCGGCGCGGCGGGACGCATCCTGCGCTATACCTTCAACCAGTTCGATGAGCCAGGGCGCTATGTCTATCTGCGGGATGACGAAACGGGCGATTATTGGTCGGCAACGTGGCGGCCGGTGGAGAAGCCGCTGGAACAGTACAAGACCATCACCCGTCACGGCACGAGCTACACGGAGGTCGAAAGCACATACAGCGGCATCGAGAGCAAGACGCTGTACTATGTGCCGCTGGGCGCGACGCACGAGGTTTGGCGCGTGGCGGTGACGAACAAGTCCGATAAGCCCCGCACCATCTCCGTTTTCTCTTACTGCGAGCTGACCACTGAGAGCAACTATGAGCAGGATTTGGTCAACCTCCAGTATACGCAGTTTATCACCACAACGACCTTCCACGGTGACCATATCATCGAGCATATCAACCAGTTCTGCGGCGTGAATGCGGATGGCGAAAATGGCCGCGAGCGCTTCTTCGGTCTGGCAGGCAGCCCGGTCAAGAGCTACACTGGCCGCCGCGAACGCTTCCTCGGACAGGGGCGCTTCTCCAACCCCAAGGGCGTTGTGGATGGCGACCTGGGCAATTCCCTCAACTTCAATGGCAACCCCTGCGGTTCGCTGCACACGGTGCTGACGCTCCAGCCCGGCGAGACGAAGGCGATTGCGTTCCTGCTGGCGCAGAAGGGCGAAAAGGCGGCGCGTGCGCTGCTGGACAGCTATGCCAACGTCGCGGATAAGGTGGACGGCGAACTGAAAGCGCTGGTTGATTACTGGCACGGCGAGCTCTCCGGCTTGACGGTCAACACGCCCGACGCGAATTTCAACAGCATGATTAACACTTGGAATGCCTTCCAGTGCTTCACGACGTTTGTCTGGAGCCGCGCGGCGTCCCTCATCTACTGCGGTCAGCGCAACGGTCTGGGCTACCGCGACACGGTGCAGGACATTCAGGGCATCATCCACCTTGATCCGAAGATGGCGAAGGAACGCCTTGTTTTCATGCTCAGCGCGCAGGTGCATCACGGCGGCGGTCTGCCGCTGGTGAAGTTCAACCACAACGCGGGGCACGAGGATTCCCCGGAAGACGACAGCTACGTCCGCGCCACGGGTCATCCGCATTATCGCGCGGACGATGCGCTGTGGCTGTTCCCGACCGTTTACAAGTATATCGCTGAAACGGGCGATACCGCGTTTATGGACGAGGTCATTCCGTATGCGACGCACGGCGAAGGCACGGTGCTTGATCACCTGAAGCGCGCGATTGACTTCTCCATGAATCATCTGGGCGCGCATGGTATGCCGGCGGGTCTGCACGCGGACTGGAACGACTGCCTGCGTCTGGGCGCTGCGGGCGAATCCTCCTTCGTCGCCATGCAGCTGTATCTCGCCCTGCGCCTGCTGGACGAAATGATGCCCAACAAGCCGGAGAACGACGAATACCGCGTCTACCTGCGCCAGAAGGCGGAGGAACAGAAGGCGCTCATCAACCAGCACTTCTGGGAGGATGACCGTTTCCGCCGCGGTTACAGCGAGCAGGGCAGCATCATCGGCAGCAAGAACGATCCCGAAGCGTCCATGTGGCTCAACCCGCAGTCCTGGGCGGTCATTTCCGGTCTGGCAACGCCCGAACAGGCGGAAAAGGCCATGCAGACCGCGTTCGAGCAGCTGAACACGCCCTTCGGTGTGGAAATCATGGCGCCCTGCTACAAGCAGCACGCTTTCGACGGCGCGAACATGCTGCTGTTCAATCCCACGACGAAGGAAAACGGCGGTATCTTCTGCCAGATTCAGGGCTGGGCGATTCTCGCGGAAGCGCTGCTGGGTCACGGCGACCGCGCGTTCCAGTACTTCACGGAGAGCTGCCCCGCCGCCTACAACGACCGCGCGGAGCTGCGTGAAGCGGAACCCTATGTCCACACGCAGTTCATCGAGGGTCATGAGACGCCCCAGCCGGGCCGCGCGCATGTGCACTGGCTGACCGGCACGGCATCGACGGTCATGGTCGGCTGCGTTGAGGGTATTCTGGGTCTGCGCCCGACGCCCGAAGGACTGGTCATCAGCCCGGCGATTCCCGCGTCTTGGGACGGATTCACGATGGACAAGAGCTTCCGCGGCAAGCGGCTGCACATTGTGGTGGACAACACCGCCCACCACGAGAGCGGCGTGAAGCAGGTGCTGGTCAACGGCACGGAAGTTTCCGGCGTGCTGACCGATGCTGTGCTGACCGACGGTGCGGAAATCAAGGTTATCATGTAATCAGATACGCAAAAGCCTCCGGAAGTGGCAATTGTCAGCTGCTTCCGGGGGCTTTATCATCTCGCATCAAGAAAAAAGGGCACGACCTGCATTGCTGCAAGCCGTGTCCTTTGATGTTTCGGGATTACGCCCAGGGATTCTCCGTGGGATAGGGCAGAGACTTCGGCTGATTCCAAGCGATGTCCTGCACGCCGAGGTACTTGAAGACCTCGAAGAGCTGCTTCGCGCAGTGGTCGAACGCCACAGCACCGTGATGCGGATAGCGCTTCTGCACCAGCACATGACGGTAGAAACGACCCATTTCGTTGATGGCGAACACGCCGATGCCGCCGAAGGAGCGGGTCGCGACGGGCAGCACTTCGCCCTCCGCAATGTAGGAGCGCACCACGCCGTCAGAATCGCACTGCAAGCGGTAGAACGTGATGGGGCTGGGCGCGATGTCGCCTTCCAGCGTGCCGCGGGTGAAGTCCGGATCGCTGCCGGCGGGCTCCAGCAGGCGGTGCTGAATCAGCTGGTACTTGACCGCGCGGTTGTCGCACATCTTGCAGGACGGCGTGTTGCCGCAGTGGAAGCCCATGAAGGTGTCCGTCAGCTTGTAATCGAACTTGCCCTTGATGTCCTCGTCGTAGATGTACTGCGGGACGGAGTTGTTGATGTCCAGCAGGGTGACAGCATCGCCGGTCACGCACGCGCCGATGTATTCGCTCAGTGCGCCGTAGATATCCACTTCGCAGGCAACCGGGATGCCGCGGGAGGCCAGACGGGAGTTGACATAGCAGGGTTCAAAGCCAAACTGGGACGGGAACGCCGGCCAGCACTTGTCCGCAAAGACAACGTACTTGCGCGCGCCCTTGTGGGCCTCTGCCCAGTCCAGCAGCGTCAGCTCGAACTGCGCCATGCGCTCGCACAGCTCCGGATAATACTTGCCCTCGCCCATTTCCTTCGCCATGTCTTCGCAGACAGCAGGGATGCGGGCGTCGCCAGCATGTTCCTTGTAGGAGACGAGCAGATCCAGCTCGGAGTTCTCTTCGATTTCCACGCCCAGCTCATACAGACCCTTAATCGGGGCATTGCAGGCGAAGAAGTCCTGAGGACGCGGGCCGAAGGTGATGATCTTGAGGTTCTTCACGCCGATGATGGCGCGGGCAATCGGGATAAATTCCGCGATCTTGTCCGCCAGTTCATCCGCCGTGCCGATGGGGTATTCCGGGATGTAGCCCTTCAGGTGGCGCATACCCAGATTGTAGGAGCAGTTCAGCATACCGCAGTAAGCGTCGCCGCGCCCGTTGATCATGTCGCCGTCGCCTTCTGCCGCTGCCACAAACATGCACGGACCGTCGAAATTCTTCGCAATCAGCGTTTCGGGGGTTTCCGGGCCGAAGTTGCCGAGGAACACGACCGCCGCGTTGCACTCGTTCGCCTTCAGTTCCTCAACCGCCTTGAGCATGTCTTTCTCGTTCTCCACCGTCGTCTTGATTTCGACGATGTCGAGCTTCTTCTGGCCGCACTTTTCCGCAATCGCGGCACGGCGCTTTTCGCTCAGCGCAATCGGGAAGCAGTCGCGGGAAACCGCAACCAGACCCAGCTTCACAACGGGAATATTCTGCATCAGAAAAGCCTCCTCTTAATGACTCTGATTCAGGGTGTACCTACTCGTAGTATACCGCGTTCGCCGTGATTCGTCAAGAGATTGCAGGCGCAATTCTTGCAAGAAAACGTGCAGATTTTGCCCAATTCATACTATTTTCAATGAAAAAGCTGTCCTGTGGGGAAACTCGAAGGGAATACGGACACAGGAACCACGTCCGCAGGCGCGATTCCCCCTGCAACACAAAAAACAACTACATTAGATAGCGAAAAAAGGGTAGAAAAATCCCCGTGCAGTCACCCGCACGGGGAAAGAGAAATTACTTGCCGAGCTTCGCCGCGATCACTTCCGCAGCCTTCTTGCCCCAGACAAGGCAGTTGCTGTGACCCATACCGCCGATAGAGTTGCGACCGCCGACGTTCGCCATGCCGACGATTTCGCCAGCCATGTAAACGCCTTCAATCACCAGACCGTCGGAGTTCAGCACTTCGCAGTTCTTGGTCATCATCGGGCCGCCGCAGGTAATCATGACATAGGGAACGGTCTTGACCGCATAGAACGGACCGTTCGCCATGGCGACTTCCTGCTTGGTGCGGCCGAAGGGATCGTTGCCGTTGGCGCAGCCGTCGTTGTAAGCCGCGATGGTCGCCTTGAAGGCATCCACCGGCAGACCAACCTTTTCCGCCAGCTCTTCGATGGTGTCGGCCTTCCAAGCCAGACCCTTTTCAATCAGGGATTCCACATAGGGATCGAACTCTTCCTTCACGCTGCCCCACGCGCCGGTGGAGAACACCTTCGCGTCCGGAATCAGCATTTCGGAGGAGAAGACCGTGTAGACGATGTTGTGGGGAGCATTCGCCCACGTTTCGCTCTTCACATGGGAGTCCGCGCCGGTTTCGTCCGCCATACGCTCGCCGTTGGTGTTGATCCACAGCGCGCCGTTGGTGGAATTGAAGTAGCCGAAGGAACGGAAATCGTCGCTGGTCGGGATGCCGCCCGCATACGCGGTGCAGAAGTCCATGTTCGTCAGCGGCGCGCCCAGTTCTTCCAGCCAAGCATAGCCGTCGCCGGTCACGCACGCGGGAGAGGTGGACAGCACGTTTTCAAAGTTGTACTTGTTCAGCAGCTCTTCGTTGCCGCCGTAGCCGCCGGTGCAGACGACCGTCGCGGGCGCCAGCAGGGTGGTTTCGGTGCCGTCCGCCAGACGAGCCTTCGCGCCGATAACCGCACCCTCGTCATTGGTCACAAGACCGGTGACGTAGGTGTTGAGCATCATGTAAGCGTTGGTGGAGAAATACTTTTCCAGTTCCGCGTACAGCGACACGACGAACGCACGAGCGCCGCCCTTGCCGGAGTAGTTGCGCGCTACGTTCAGCGGCTGATACACGCCGAAGTAGGGGACGCGGTCGCCGAAGTCGGTGCCCAGATCGTCCAGCCAGTCCACCGCTTCGCCGCTGATTTCAGCGAATTCGCGGGCAATTTCCTCGTTGAAGTTGCCAGCGCCGCCCAGACGCACGAAGTCCGCGAAGCACAGATCGGGGTCGTCCTCGATACCGGCTTCCTTCTGCATCCGCGTGCAGGTGCCCAGCAGCGTGCCGCCCGCAACGTTCGCAGAGCCGCCGTAGGTCGCAGCCTGATCGACAACCAGCACGTTCAGACCCAGCTCAGCCGCACGGGCAGCCGTCGCCAGACCTGCCATGCCCGCACCGATGACCAGAATGTCCGGCTGCTCAAAGGGCATACCGGCTTCTTCCGCCGCATCGGGGTTCAGGGCGTTCTTCACCGCCTCGATGATGCCCTTGGAGGTAAAGGTCGCGCCGGAAACGATGTCCACGTCCGCAGACTGCGCTTCGACGATCGCCGCAGGAATCTTCTCAATCGCAGGATCGGAGATGCCCGCCGTCTCGGAATGCTCCAAGACCTTCACTTCGGTGATTTTGCCGCCGCTGACCGTCACAGAAACTTTAATCTGGCCGTTCAGACCGGCGCCGGTGCCTTCATAGACGCCGTCTGCCGTCTCCGCCACAGCGGGGATGCAGCACAGCACCATGACCAGCGCAAGAAGCAGGGAAAGGAACTTACGCATGATAGAAATCCTCCTTTTTTTCTGGTGGTGCGCTCATCAAATTTGCTTGTGCAGCTTGAAAAGCGTATCACAATATCCGTATGAAAAGTATAACCTTCTGAATTACGATTGTCAAGTAATTCACGAAAGTTTTCCCGCCATTTTCGCACTTTTTTTCACAAAAATGCTAAAAGAGCAGCTATGATACATTTAATATTTAATATATTAGGAACAATCATATTCTTAATCTTATTAAATGGTATAGTTGTCAAATTCGTTGTATCACTTGATCCAGGTAATGTAGCAAGACAAATAGCTAACGTACATACTATATTTAACATAGTTTCAACAATTTTATTATTACCATGTAATAAATTAATAGTTAAATTAGCGATGAGAATTGTTCCAGACAAAGAAGATGAGCTTGAAGAAGATGAATCAAGAGTAATCAAATATATAGATGACAGAATGATTCAAACTCCACCAATAGCTTTAGCTAGTACGATAAAAGAAGTAGCTAGAATGGGTGAAAAAGCTAGAGATAGTGTTGATTATGCTATGGAAGGTATATTAGAAGCATCTTCTGAAGGAATTGAGAGATGTTTTAAACAAGAGAAATCAATAAATCAATTACAAAAAACAATATTAAACTACCTTTTAAAACTATCTAAAGCACCATTAAGTGAAGAAGATAGAGAAACTGTAGACACATTATTCAACACAGTGAATGATATAGAAAGAATCGGTGACCATGCTGAAAACTTAGCAGAAATCGCACAATCAGCTATAGATGGTCAAGTTTATTTCTCAGAACAAGGTCAAAATGAAATAAGTGATATGTATAACAAGGTTATTGCATCTTATAGTTATGCATTAGAAGCTATGGTTACATCTGATGTTAATTTAGCTTGTAAAGTTATAAAAATGGAAGAACAAGTTGATATAATGGAAGAGTCATGTAGAGTAAATCACATGAGAAGATTAAATAATAATCTTTGTAGCATAGATAATGGTATTATCTATTTTGAGATACTAGCAAACTTAGAAAGAATTTCAGACCATGCAGCAAATATAGCTGAAAAAGTTATACAACAAAAAAGGCCGGGGCAGAAACCCTGACCTTTTTTCCTATTAATTGTTTATT
>OGWV01002462.1_pt1 | contig 11324 bp, 3 predicted proteins | sample 1576081 | NCBI WGS metagenome assembly OGWV01 (sample SAMEA3541541, study PRJEB24748) | human gut metagenome | biome: human gut; feature: human-associated habitat; material: faeces | place: China | collected 2012 | reverse complement strand
TGCATTATTTGGCATTTTATTGTTTTTGGTTCCTGAAACTCCGCGCTATTTGGCTATGACCCATCAGGATGATAAAGCGTTTTCTGTACTTGAAAAAGTAAATGGAACAGATAAGGCTAAAACTATTTTGTCTGAAATAAAGGCTGTGACTTCCGAGAAAACGGAAAAACTGCTTACATACGGGCTGACAGTTATTGTAGTCGGCATCTTGCTTTCTGTATTTCAGCAAGCTATCGGCATTAATGCTGTGCTTTATTATGCACCGCGTATTTTTGAAAAAATCGGTGGCGGTGGCGATGGTATGATGCAGACTGTGGTAATGGGGGTAGTTAATATTCTCTTTACATTGATTGCCATCTTTACCGTAGAGAAGATGGGACGTAAACCCTTGTTGATTGTTGGTTCTATTGGCATGGCTGTAGGTGCATTCTGTGTTGCGTTTTGTGATGAGTTTCAGGTGGACATTATCGGGGTAAATGTTCAATTATTTGATAAAAACAGGAATAAACCATTCAAAAATGTTAATAAATACCGCCAAAGGGTCACCGCACCGCAGCGCAAATAATATGCGAAAAACAGGTTTCAGTTGATTCAAGGACAAAAATTCACATAGAAATCGCGCTAATTAACTATGCAAATTCTGGCAACTGTGATATAATGTATATACCTAGATGTGTCGGAAAGGTTATCATTTGCGGGATCAAGGCATGCAGCCGGTACAACGTTTTGTCAGCCGCTGTGCCGGGGCCAAAAGCCCCAAAAGCAGGCCGCAGCCCGGCAGGGGATCGCCAGACCGAGGGAGCACAACCAGGTGTTTTGTAATCAACACCTGCAAAGTGCCGCACATCTGCCGTACCACTTTTCACACAAAAGGGGAAAGTAGTAACACTTAAGGGAGGATAAAACTATGAAGAAAACCCTTCAGCGTTTTGGTGCATCCGTGCTGGCTGCAGCCATGGTTGCCCAAAGCGTGGCGCTTCCCGCAGCAGCAGAAACTACCAAGATTGATTCTTCGGTAGCGCAGTCTGTTGCAGCTAGCGCAGCAAGCGCGGCCAGCGCTGTGCAGTCCCTGCCCAAGTTCACCAGCACCGCAGACCTGATCAAGCAGACAGCCCAAACGCTGGCTGCCCAGGGCGAAGTGCATGAACTGGAGCAGGACGATGCCAAGCTGGAAGCGACTGCACAGAGCAAGGCGGGCATGAGCCTTGCAGCGTTGGAAAATGCACTGGCCGATGCCATGTACGCCAACGCCGCAGCCGGCAAGATCAACACCGAAGCCTATGGCCTGAACAAGGACGAGATGGCATCGGTGATGGCTGCCACCATCAAAACGTATCATCTGTCCAGCGCCGTTACCGACCTGGGCTATGAGACGAACGCCGCAGGCGTTGTGACCGCCGTTACCTTTACCGGCAGCTCCGGCATGACCTCTGCGATGGAGTCCATGACCAACAGCGATGATGAAGTGATTGCGCAGCAGGCTGACAGCTACGCACAGGCTTACGTTGCTGAAAACTCCGATACCTTTGCGGCCAGCGCCGCTGCAGACGGCCATACCTATGGCGAGCCGAAATGGTACTGGAATGACACCAACCCGGCGGATGGCCACACCCATACCTGGAAGGAAACCCCCGATGGCTACTGGACCAAGACCGATGACGGCTGGGCTTACACCGCTGTGTATACCTGTGAAAAGGACGATGCCTACCAGAAGGTAGAAGGCACCGTAACCAAGGATACCACCGAGGCAAAGCCCGGCGTTGCCGGCAAGACCGTTTACTCTGCCAGCGTGCCCGCTGACAAGAGCCCGGTTAAGAAGGAATACAAGGAACCCACCACCCGCACCGACGACATTGCCGCCCTGCCCTGCCAGAGCCATGTTGTGTCCAAGGATGCAGATGGCAACTTTGTTGCTACCTTCAACTGGGAAATGAAGAAGGTCGAAGGCAAGCTGGCCGATGACTGCAGCAACGCCCAGCTGTTCTATGACAGCGAAACCGGCAAAATTTCTGCCGGCGCTCCCGTTACCATTGACTGGGAATGCACCAGCGTCACCTTCAAGTGCGCTGTCTGCGGCGAAGAAATCAAAACCCAGCCGGTAATGACCATGCCGGTCAGCGTTGTGGTAGACCAGAATAACAATTCCGTCTACATCAATGTGGGTGGCACCCCGACCCTGGATACCACCTCCGGCGGCACCGGCGTTACCCTGGTGTCCGCAATGGATGGCGGCAACTGGTACGATATGCAGAACAACCCGGTTGACGCAAGCAAGGTGAACTTCACCTATCAGAGCGGCGACAACAAGGGCAAGAACAGCCTGCTGCTGTACGACAGCCAGAAGACTGCCGTGTATGTGGACGACCAGGGCAACCAGGTCACCAATACTTACGATGTCTCGACTGCGCAGATGAACTACTACTACTTCCAGCTGTCGCAGTTCAACCAGGACGAAGCAGAGTACTTCGGCGTGGTTGCCCCGTTCTGGACCTCCAAGGGCGTTCAGAAGCAGGGCGAGGATGGCAGCATCACCGGCACCATGGGCGCAATCAAGATATTGTGCAGCATGGATCCGAACGATAATGTCCCGCCGACCACCATGGCATTCATGCTGAACATGCTGCCGCAGGCGTTCATGTCTTACGTCATGAACTATGGCGAAGCTCTGAAAGCCATCCGTAATGAAGGCTTGAAACAGGTTGCCGAGCTGGGTGACGCTGACTATGTTACCAAGCTGCTGATCCTGCACGACTGGATCTCCCAGGTTGCAGAATTCGATATGGGCTCCATGGGCGATATCACCGGCGGCGGCAACAACGACCCCATCCAGACGACTGCTTTCGGTGCCCTGCTGGGCGGCGAGATCGGCGCTAAGGGCGTTGAGTATGGCTGCATCTGCCTGGGCTATGCAGCTGCATTTAACTACATGGTCCAGAATTTGCCTGACAACAAGAGCATCTATAAGAATGATGACGGCAGCTGGAAGACCCCCGATGAAGTAGGCGATAACGCTGTTGTTGACTTTGCCCAGATCCTGTATTACTGCGATACTTCTGATACCAGTGTTGCCGGTAATGCGTTCGGCGGCGGCATGTTCAACAACGTCCACTACTTCAACGCAGTCAAGGTCAACAAGCTGCAGGGCGACAGCAACTCTGCTACGATGACCACCGGCGAAGCCAACAAGAACTGGTACTATGTTGACGTCTGCTATGATGACGTGAACACCGAGTGCATGGCCCAGACCCGCGTTGAGAACGCAGGCGACCTGCGCCATGTCAACTTCCTGGTTTCTCCCTCCGGTCTGGAAGGCCGTTACAGCAAGTACTATGATTACATTGACTCGCTGTACGATGGCTACACCTACACCAAGAACAAGAATCCCGATGTGGATGATGACGGCAATGTTGTGTTGAACAACGGCAAGCCGCATTACTCTTACACCAAGGCGGAGAACAAGAACGAGACCCGTTACACCGATACCTGCTACGAGGATACTTGGTTCACCTCTATCTGCAGCCCCATCTACTTCGACAATAATTACTTCTATTACGTTGATACCACGACCAACCAGAACCTGTATAACAACATGCGCCGCCAGCAGTCCGAGAACGGCAACAACGGCAACTCTGGTTCCGGCAGCTCTGGTTCCAGCAGCTCTGGTAACAACTCCCAGATGCAGCAGTTCATGAAGAAGATGCAGAACCAGGGCCCCGATACTCTGGAAGCACGTCCGCGTACTGCGAACTACTATATCCGCAAAGCGGATTCCAGCAGCTCCGGCGGCTTCAGCATGAGCAGCTTTACCAAGACGGATGACCCGTTTGATATCGTCCTGATGTACTACAACGATCTGAAGAAAACCAGCAGCAACTTCAATGATGACGACAGCAATGCCGAGGTTCTGGCCAAAGCTGGCACCATCTATAAGATCGATAGCAGTGCAGCGGATTCTAACCTGAACACCGAGTGCCTGGCAGACGCTGCTGCAAAGCGGATCTACCCCGCACTGGTACACTCTACCGCACTGTATGATGGCAAGCTGTACTTCAACGTCAACAACGCCATCTACCGTATGGACCCGACCACCGGCGCAGTGGAAGAAGTGAAGGAATACAACACCGTCTATGGCGGCATTAAGCTGACCAAGGATAAGGACGGCAACATGGTTCCCGATACCCACTTTCCCGGCATGAGCATGGTTATCATGGACAGCGCCCAGGATACCAGCAGTGTGAAGTATCTGGGCACCTTCAAGAACCATCCTCTGGCTGGCCTGACCCTGCGTGACAGCTACAGCTTTGCTACCACCACCCAGCAGGGCCAGACTGTGATCACCGGCATCAACACCACCAAGGATCAGCTGGTCGTTTCTGTCGGCACCAACCTGTCCAACACCTATAAGGAACTGGTGGACGGCAAGGCAGAAGTCAAGACCGATGCCTCCGGCACTTCTTATGCAAACCGTAAGAGCTACAAGACCGAGTCCTGGAACTACAACCCGAGTTACAACCAGAACATGGGCAGCTCTGACGAGAAGAACAAGAACGAAGAGTTCATGTGGTGCGCTAACCTGGTTGAAACCATGCCGATGTCCGACATGGTCAGCGACCTGAGCAGCGGCGCAACCACCAATGTTTCCGTTGAAGCATGGTGCGATACCCCCGCTTACACCCAGGACCGCACCACCAAGTACGGCCTGACCAAGGGTGAAAAGAAGTACGCTGACGGCGCACTGCCCAAGGGCCATACCTGGAAGCTGGACGAGCTGGAAACCAAGTCCGTTGGCAACAATGTGTACCTGTGCTCTGATTGCCATACCGCAACCGAAAGCACCCCCCACACTGTTACCCTGCCCGATGCAGTTCAAGGCGTTACCCTGACCCTGGGCACCACCAACAACACCTACATCAAGGACGATACCGTTACCCTGACCGTAGAAAAGGAAGGCACCGATATCGTTACCGTTACCGCAAAGAACGGCGATACCGATGTTGCCCTGACTGAAGTTCAGGAAGCAGCGCAGGACGAAGCCGCAGCCCAGGCTACCACCGAAAAGGCTAAGACGGTTTACACCTTCACCATGCCGGACGGCGATGTGACCATCAGCGTTGCAAAGAACGCTAAGACTTATGCGGTTAATGTTGCTGCCCTGACCAATGGTGAGATCACTGCTTCCGCTAAAGAAGCAGCTGAGAAGGAAACCGTAACCCTGACTGCTAAGCCCGCAACCGGCTATGCCCTGAAGGCTGGCAGCGTGAAGGTTACCTACAAAGACGCTGACAACACCGATAAGACCGTTGAAGTGAAGGCTGATACCGAAAAAGCCAACACCTACACCTTTGCAATGCCTGCTTACCCTGTCAACGTCAGCGCAGAGTTTGTTAAGGAATACAAGGTTACCGCAGCTCCTGCTGAGAACGGCACTGTTACCGTAGACCCGACCGCAGCTGTTGAGGGCACCGACGTTACCGTTACCGTTAAGGCAGCTGATAACTACCAGCTCAAGGCTGACAGCCTGACCTACAGCTATAAGAGCGGCGACGAAACCAAGACCCAAAAGCTGGCCGTGACCGAGGGCAAGGCTACCTTCAAGATGCCTGCCGCTGATGTTACCGTTAGCGCTGTGTTTGAAGCACTGACTGCAACTCCGACTGCAACTCCGACTGCAACTCCGACTGCAACTCCGACTGCAACTCCGACCGCAACTCCGACCGCAAAGCCGGCAGAGCCGACTGCTGTGCCGGAGCCGACTGCTGTGCCGGAACCGACTGCTGTGCCGGAGCCGACTGCTGTGCCGGAGCCGACTGAGGTACCGTCTACTGAACCCGAAACGCGCACCGCTCATGGCGCTGCTGAAAAGACCACCATTACCGCAATGGCTGTCTTTACCTGCACCGATAAGAACTGCGCAAGCGCTCAGTTCGTGGATGCAACGGTAAAGCAGACCAGCGGCGTTACCACCGCTGCTGTCAACTTCAACGGCAAGGACTACACCGCCAAGTACGGCGAGAAGAACGGCTGGGTTGAAGAAAACGGCAAGAAGTACTGGTACGAAAAGGGCGTGAAGCAGGGTACCACCGGCCGCGGCAAAGAGATCTATGATCCCGATTCCGACGCTTGGTACTGGCTGGATGCTGTCCAGGGCGGCGCAATGACCGTCAGCAAGGACGTTTACCAGGAATCCGCCGCCGGCCAGTGGGCTGATAAGCCCGATGGCACCGGCAAGTGGGTCCGTTACGATGAGAACGGCCACATGGTCAAGGGCTGGCAGACGACCGATAAGGGCACCTACTACTTTGACCTGATCACCGGCGCTATGGCTAAGGGCGCAGGCGATATTGACGGTGTACCTTGCGCATTTGACGAGTACACCGGTATCGCTCTGGACGGCCAGTGGCTGACCATCAACGGCGCTGACTTCTGGTACGAAAAGGGCGTTCGCCAGGGCCTGGATGGCCGCGGCAAGGAAATCTACGACCCGGCTTCCGACGCTTGGTACTGGCTGGATGCCGTTGACCAGGGCAAGAAAGCCACCAGCAAGGATGTCTATCAGGAATCCGAAGCTGGCCAGTGGGCTGACCGCGCCGATGGTACCGGCAAGTGGGTCCGTTACGATGCACAGGGCCACATGATCAAGGGCTGGAGCGCTGACAAGCGTTACTATTTCGACCCGATTTATGGCACCATGGCTAAGGGCGATGCAGTCATCGATGGCCGCACTTATCACTTTGATAAGAACACCGGCGTTCTGCAGTAATCCCACAGCCGAACAATGAGCTGTAACCAGCCCATTAACCTCTAAATAAAAATGCCGCAGCAGATGTAACAGTCTGCTGCGGCATTTTTGTATTTGTGGGCATAGGTTCGGCGAAATATTTGCCAGGCCAGTAGGGCGGGGGACCCCACCCCGCCGAAAGCTAGAAATAGTACACGATTAAAAAATCGCAATTTACCTTACCCGCATAATAAAGGCAACACACAAAAACATGGCGAACACATCAGGCCGGTGCAAGGGCAAAACCTACTAAAAAGCTGCGGCTAAATTTGGTAACTATGGCGCGCGAAGTATAATTTTTGGAGGATATCACAAGCAGAACAAACAAACTTTGTCAGTTCAAACAACAAAAAAACAACAAACTGGCATGAATGCCAAAGAATGCGGCCGCGAATTGTGAAAGATTTTAATATATTTTCTTCGTTTTCTCCTTACCTGTTATCATTTGAATTTGCAATCGAAATATGGAACTTGTATAATAGAATAAAAGAAAAGTGTAAACTAAATGGGTGAAGAGGATTTGGTGCAATGGAAGATAAAAATAGATTCAGCATTCTGCTGGAGCATTTGCTGGAAGTTGCGGAGGTCAAGAACTATACCCTGGCCAAGCGCCTGCAATACGATGTTTCCTATATCAGCAAATGGGTCAGCGGCCGCATGCTGCCTGCCAAAAAGACTGAAAAGCGCGTGATGGAGGGCATCAGTGCCTGCGTGGTGGATGAAGCCACCGATGATGGCCGTGACCTGCTGCGGGAATACAGCGTTAGCATCCCCAGTGACCTGAAAGCCGCCATTTATGATAACCTGATTGCTGAATATGATTATTTGCAAGAGGAACTGGACAGCGGCGAGGCGCGCATTGGCCCCTATACGGACTTTTGGGCCGAGCTGAACATGCTGCAATACCTGACAAAAATGGCGCACCCCGTGCTGCGCCGCGTCAGCCAGCTGGACATTGTGGCTGTGATGGACCTGATGGAAATGGCGCGCGAATACCGCCTGAAAGTTGCCAACCTGCAAAACGGCCAGCTGGTGGACCAGCGCAGCTATGATAACGTCTATTTCAAGCTGATGATCGATATCAGCCGCGAAAAATGGGACCCCATCTATGATGCCGCGCTCATTATTAACGTGTTGACCAACTTCAGCCATATTCATTTCAAGCTGTTTGGCAGCACCGCGGCTGCCGGGCGCGCGGTGTTTGTGGTCAAGGGCGATTTTGCCATTACCGGCCTGCTGGTCAGCCACAGCCGCTGCGCTGCCGTTACCGCCACCGAGGACCCGCAGAACTGCGAAAGCCTGTATGATAACTTCTCCAAGCTCTGCGTGCGGGATGACCAGCTTTTCCGCGATACCAGCATGCGCCAGCTGATCAGCCAGTACGACTATATGCACACGCTGCTGGCCTCCAATCTGCGGTGGATGTTCGGCCACCTGAATGAGCTTCTGCTGCCGGATGACTTGTTTGAAGAGATCCTGACCGCCCACGAGGCCGAGCTGAAAGATTTTTTGGGTGCTACCCCTGCGGAGCTGCGTAGCGTACACAACCTTGCCAAAGGTGTGGTGGAGGAAACAAACATCCGCATCCTGATTTATGAAGCTGCATTTTCCTCCATGGCGGTTTCCGGCGAGCTGGACTTTTTCAGTTACAAGGTCAGCCTTACCCCGGATCAGCGCAGCCGGTGCATCAGCTATGTGCTGCAGCTTTGCAAGCAGCGTGAAAAACTTGAATTCCGCTTGATCAGCGGCCGCATTGTGAACGATTTCCAGTATGTGGCAGACCCCAATATGTTTCTTTCTGGCGCTGCATCGTATCTTCGGCTGGATAACAACTGCCCCATCAACCGGATTGCAATGGTCAACAACAGTGTGATGGAAGACCGCCTGAGTGAATATTTTGATCAGGTCTGGAATTTGGATGAGCAGAACGTGACAAAAGAGCGCAACGCCATTGCGGAGCACATCCATCATGTCCTGCAGGGAATCCATCTGATTACCCGCGCCAAAAGTGATGAAATGGAAGAACTGCAAGAGACCTGGATGAACAAAATCTAAAAATACAACATACATACGCATAAACATAAAGCCCTGGCTGCTGCGGTAGCTGGGGCTTTTGTTGCACCGAGGAAAATGAAATTGCAAGAAAACTCCATGCCAAAGCGTGAAAATCCATGTGAAAAAAGTGAATCATGCGGAATCAATTTCTGGAAATTTGTGCCATGGGATTCTCGTGCTTTCCGTAAACAGGAATGGTATACTATGTTCAGCACCGAAGATAATTATAGCATTATGGTTCGGCGACGCTGTGCAACGATGTGCACAGCAGGGGAAAGCGCCATAAAGGTTTGGCGTGATTTGGATAATTTAATTCCCTGCAACTATAAGGGAAAGACATTTGGAGGAAATTGCAATGAATGAAAACGCGATGTTGACTGGCAAGCCCAGCATTGACCGCCCCTGGATGAAGTTCTATCCAGAAGTTCTGCGCGGTATCCAGGTTCCGGCCTGCACCGTGGAGCAGTACCTCTCCGTGCGCGCTGCAGACCCTAACGTGGTTGCCATGCACTACTATGGCGTGGATATCACCTGGGGTACCGTGTTCCGTAAGGTGGACGCCACCGCCCGCGCTCTGCAGGTGCTTGGCGTCAAGCAGGGGGACCAGATCCCCGTGTTCCTGCGTTCTGTGCCGGAATTCATTTATCTGCTGCTGGCAGCCGAGCGCATCGGCGCTTCGCTGCTGTGCCGTGACAACACCCTGGAAGAAAACATTGAAGCTGTTCAGAAAGCCAATGCCAAGGTGATTTTTGTTCACGACTTCTTCTCCAAGGCCGAAATCGAAGCCTACCGTGAGCAGACCAACGTGAATACCTATGTTATCGTTCCCGCTCTGGAAAGCGGCGACCGCTCCGCTATGCCGGTTTACCTGCAGCATTCCCTGGATGCCCTGTATCCGGATGTTCCCGCCCGTGGCTCTGATACCATGATGTGGGCTGATTTCTGTAACATGGGCCAGCGTTTTCGCGGCTTTGTGCCCGCTCCTGTCAACATTGACCGCCCGCTGCTGCGCGCCTATACCAGCGGTTCCACCGGCCCTTCCAAGCAGGTCATCCATTCTGCACACAGCATCATCGGCGTGCTGACCCAGATGAACTTTTATGGCTCTTCGGATAAATTCCGCCCCACTTGGCTGCTGACCATCCTGCCCCCGGCTCTGATCGCTGTTGTGGTTTCCATGATGCTGCTGCCCCTGGCCGGCGGTATGCTGCTCATTCTGGATCCGTTTGTGGATGTGTACGATGTTGACCTGGAAATGATGCGCTACCGCCCCAACAACTGGCCCCTGATCCCCATGTTTGTGGAGGTTATCCGCCGCAGCAAGCGTCTTCCGGCTGACTATGATATGTCCCACATGCTGGCCATCGGCGCCGGCTGCGAGGCATTCAACAACAAGCAGCTGCGCAATGTTGAGGAGTTCCTCAAGCAGCATAACTGTAACCTGCGCTTTACTGCCGGCTACGGCAGCAGCGAGGCCGGCTCCAACGCCACTCTGCCCATGGCTCCGTTCCCGGTGCGTGACGGCAACGTTGGTGTGCCGATGATCCACAGCATCATCAGCATCTTTAAGCCCGGCACCCAGGAGGAGCTGACCTACAATACCCCCGGTGAGATCTGCATCACGGGCCCCGGCGTGATGCTGGGCTATGACCGCCCCGAAGCAACCGCCAAGGCACTGCAGGTCCACGCAGACGGCAAGACCTGGCTGCACACCGGCGATATTGGCTATATGTCCGAGGACGGTGTGCTCTACACGATGACCCGCGGCGCATCCCCGCGCTTTGGCGGCGGCGACCTGATGGTGCAGCCGCTGGAGAACATCGTGGCCGATGCCGACATCAAGGGCATCAAGGACGAGTTCTTTGTTATCGTGCCGGATGATGAGCACGAGGGCTGCTTCCTGCCGTACCTGTACGTCCAGCTCAAAGATGGCTACACCTTGGACGATGTGCGCGATAAGATCAATGCCTGCCTGCCGGAACGTTACATGCGTCCGGTGGAGATTTTCACCGTACCGGAACGCCCGTTCTTCCACTTCAAGACCAACCGTATTGGCCTGAGCAAAGAAATCGTCGCCAAGCGCAACCAGCAGAAAGAGAAAGCCAAGCGCAACAGCTTTACCGATGGCTGCATTGCCTGATGACTTTGGCGTGATAAAATCATGATAATGTAACGGCATGTGCCCACCTTATGATAGAGATAAGGGGGCACATGCCTTTTGTTTTGGTGGGGGAGCGGATGAAGATGAACGGTACGCGCGGTTGGGGGATAGGGGAGAAGGGCAATCGGATTCCGGTGCGGGGGAGATACTTGTGAAGTTGTAAAATAAAACTTTGAAATCCATCCGCGGATGAAAAGCACGATAGGGCACTGTATCATTAGCCACATGCTGAAAAAATGCTGTAGGGAACGGGATTGACCGTTCCGCAGCCTTATGGCAACACCGCACAATTCCCGCCTTACGGCTTAAGCACCGCTTCGGCGGCTGCGG
>OGWV01002450.1_pt1 | contig 11355 bp, 9 predicted proteins | sample 1576081 | NCBI WGS metagenome assembly OGWV01 (sample SAMEA3541541, study PRJEB24748) | human gut metagenome | biome: human gut; feature: human-associated habitat; material: faeces | place: China | collected 2012 | reverse complement strand
ATTGTCCCGTGTCAGGGATCTGTTCCAGGATGCGAAGAAAAATGCACCTTGTATCGTGTTTATTGATGAGATTGATGCTGTTGCAAGACGACGTGGCAGCGGTCTGGGCGGTGGCCATGATGAGAGAGAGCAGACATTGAACCAGCTCCTTGTAGAGATGGATGGATTTGGTGTAAATGAAGGCATCATCGTGATGGCGGCAACGAACCGGAAAGACATCCTTGATCCGGCGATCTTACGTCCGGGAAGGTTTGACCGTGATGTGATTGTCGGCAGACCGGATGTGGGCGGAAGAGAAGAGATTCTGAAAGTACATGCAAGAAATAAACCGCTGGGGGATGACGTGGATCTGAAGCAGATCGCACAGACGACGGCAGGATTTTCAGGAGCAGATCTTGAGAACCTTCTCAATGAAGCTGCGATCCTCGCAGCAAAGGAGAACCGGGTATTCATCCAGCAGTCCGATATCCGTCATGCATTTGTAAAAGTCGGGATCGGACCGGAGAAGAAGAGCCGGATCGTTTCAGAGAAGGAACGAAGGATCACAGCGTATCATGAAGCAGGGCATGCGATCCTGTTCCATGTACTTCCGGATGTGGGACCTGTATACAGTGTCTCGATCATCCCGACAGGAAGTGCAGGAGGATATACGATGCCGCTTCCGGAAAAGGATGAGATGTTTAATACAAAAGGAAAGATGCTTCAGGATATTACGGTATCACTTGGCGGACGTGTAGCCGAAGAAGAAGTATTTGATGATATCACAACCGGTGCATCCCAGGATATCAAACAGGCAACCGGTCTGGCAAAATCCATGGTTACAAAGTTTGGTATGTCAGAGGCAGTCGGGCTGATCAACTATGATGATGACAACAATGAGGTGTTCATCGGACGTGATCTGGCGCATACAGCAAGAGGCTACGGGGAGGGCGTGGCTACTGTGATCGACCAGGAAGTAAAGAGAATTATTGATGAATGTTATGACAGAGCAAGACATATCATTAGAAAATATGACGATGTTCTGCATACATGCGCAGACCTTCTGCTGGAAAAAGAAAAGATTTCCCGGGAAGAATTTGAAGCGCTGTTCCCGGAAGATGTATCGGAGGACTAGGAGGAAGAGCTTTCCTTTCCGGAAACAAAAAATGAGAGAGGTGTTAGTTATATGAATAAGGCGGCTTTATTTTGCGATGGAACAGAAGGGTATGTATATCCCCCTGAACCGAAGGAGAATGAACTGGTAACGTTCCGGTTCCGTACGGCGAAGGATGATGCAGACAGAGTAGGGCTTGTGACATCGGCTGACACATATGTAATGGAAAAAGAGTGCACACAGGGAGAATTTGATTATTATACGTTTGAAGTGCGTCTGGGGGCAGAGCCTTTCAGATATTGTTTCGAAGTGCAGTCTGGAACAGAAAAATATTATTATGGACGATGTGGAATCTCTCGCGAGATCCTGGAGTACTATAACTTTGTTGTAGTACCCGGATTTTCCACACCGGACTGGGCAAAGGGAGCGGTTATGTATCAGATATTTACAGACCGCTTTTATAACGGAGATAAGTCAAATGATGTAGAGACGAACGAGTATTACTATATCGGAGATTATTCCCAGAGAGTAACGAACTGGGATAAATATCCGGCGAACATGGGTGTAAGAGAATTCTACGGCGGGGATCTGCAGGGAGTCATGGATAAACTTGATTATCTGCAGGAGCTGGGTGTAGAAGTTGTATATTTTAATCCATTATTTGTGTCACCGTCGAACCATAAATACGATATCCAGGATTATGATTATATTGATCCGCATTATGGGAAGATCGTAGATGACGGAGGTGAGGTGCTTCCGGATGGTGTGACGGACAACAGTCAGGCAACGAAGTATAAAAAACGCACGACAGGTCTTAAGAACCTGGAAGCAAGTAATGAGTTGTTCATTAAGCTGGTAGAAGAATTACACCGTCGTGGTATGAAAGTGATTCTGGACGGCGTATTCAACCATTGCGGTTCTTTCAATAAGTGGATGGACCGTGAGAGAATATACGAAGGCGAAAAAGATTATGAACCGGGTGCTTATATATCGGCAGACAGTCCGTACAGAAGCTACTTCCGTTTCTTCAAAGAAGGACCGGAGAACTGGCCGTATAATGGTAATTATGATGGCTGGTGGGGACATGATACTTTGCCGAAACTGAATTATGAAGATTCTGTAAAGCTGGAAAATTATATCTTATATATCGGGCGGAAATGGGTATCACCGCCGTATAATGTAGATGGATGGCGTCTGGATGTGGCAGCAGATCTGGGACGCAGCAATGAATATAACCATGATTTCTGGAAGAAATTCAGAAGAGCCGTGAAAGATGCGAATCCGAGTGCACTGATCCTTGCGGAACATTACGGGGATCCGAGAGACTGGCTTAAAGGTGACGAGTGGGATACCGTCATGAACTATGATGCATTCATGGAGCCGATCACATGGTTTCTGACAGGAATGGAAAAGCACAGTGATGAGGCCAGAGAAGAACTTCTCGGTAACATCGATAACTTTATCGGGTCGATGGCACATCATATGTCGAATATGCTGACCCCTTCACTGCAGGTAGCGATGAACGAACTTTCGAACCATGATCATTCGAGATTCCTTACGAGAACGAACCACATGGTTGGCCGTGTAGAACATCTGGGACCGGAGGCTGCAAATGAATATGTAAATAAAGCGGTTATGCGTGAAGCGGTCGTCATGCAGATGACATGGGTCGGAGCACCAACCATATATTATGGTGATGAGGCGGGTGTCTGTGGATTCACGGATCCGGATAACAGAAGGACCTATCCGTGGGGACGTGAAGACCATGAACTGATTGCGTTTCACAAAGAAGCGATCCGCATCCACAAAGAGCATCCGGCACTTAGAACCGGTTCTCTGAAGATTCTTGGCGGAGAAGAGAATGTCCTGTCTTATGCAAGGTTCAAAGGCAATGACCGGATCGTCATCGTGATCAATAACCGCAGCGAACGTACGGAAGTGAAAGTTCCTGTATGGGAGGCTGAGATTCCGGCGAAATGTCGTATGAAACGTCTGCTGTATTCTTACAAAGACGGATATACAACAGAGTATGAGGAATATCTGGTGGAAGATGGCGAAGTGGTTGCAAATATGGGACCGCATTCGGCATTGGTGCTGGGAATGCGGAATGAAGAGGAGCATGACTGGCTGTATATTCTGTAAAGTGGAGATAAAAAAGATTACCGGAAAAGGAACTGTCCTTTCCGGTAATCTTTTTTAATATCTGAGTATGCCAAAAATGGAGTTGCCTGCGGCAGGTTCTCTGTGTTATTTTGTAAGAACTTCTACTCCGTCTTCTTTGATAAGAACCATATATTCAATCTGGGCAGAAAGACCGTCGTCATCTGTATAAACGGTCCAGCCGTTGTCTTCGTCTACATAGAATTCCGGAGATCCCTGATTGATCATTGGTTCAATCGTGAACATCATACCTGGGACCAGAACCATCTCGCTGCCCTTTGGAGTAACATAACTTACAAATGGTTCCTCATGGAATTCCAGACCGATTCCATGACCGCCGATCTCTTCTACAACAGAATATCCGTTTTCCTGTGCGTGGGAATTGATCGCATAAGCAATGTCTCCGAGATGTCCCCATGGTTTTGCGGCTTTGAGGCCGAGTTCCACGCACTCTTTTGTGACACGGACGATACGTTCTGCTTCCGGAGATACCTCACCGATCGTGAACATACGGGATGCATCGGAAAAATAGCCGTTTAAGATAGTAGATACATCAACATTGATGATATCGCCATCGATCAGGATCTCGTGTTCACTTGGGATGCCGTGGCAGATAACGTTGTTGATAGAAGTGCACACGCTTTTCGGAAATCCTTCATAATTCAGAGGCGCAGGAATTCCGCCATGCTCTGTTGTAAAATCATACACCAGTTTATCGATCTCGGCAGTGCTCATTCCTGCGTGAATATGAGCTGCTACATGATCGAGAACTGCGGTGTTCAACGCTGCACTTTTTTTAATCATTTCAATCTGTTCCGGTGTTTTCAGTAATGAACGGTCAGGAACGATCTGACCTTTGGACGCAAGTGTCCATAATTTTATATCTAATTTATCCACAATACTACCTGCTTTCTACACAAATTTTCCACATGTATTATAACACGTTTTGGAAAAAGAGACAGGGGAATTTTTGTCAACAGGAGTGAGCCGGATGAAAAAACATCTGTCTCGTATTGTCTCGGCCATAAAAATAAGTTATAATTTTACTGGTATTGTATACAGAAAGTGGGTAAGCTCATAGGTAGGACTTTTCTAAACCGGAAATTCTATATGGTGCAGAACAAACGAATACACAGGCAATATAGAAAGGAGCAGATATATGTTAAGAATTGGAATGCTTACAAGTGGCGGCGACTGCCAGGCACTGAATGCAGCAATGAGAGGCGTCGTAAAGGGGCTTGTTTCAAAAAGGGATGATGTAGAGATTTATGGATTTCAGGATGGATATAAGGGTTTGATCTATTCGAATTTTAAGATGCTTACGTCAAAAGATTTTTCGGGAATCCTGACACTTGGCGGAACGATCCTGGGAACATCCAGACAGCCGTTTAAGTTGATGAGAGTACCGGATAAGGACGGAATTGACAAAGTAGAGGCGATGAAACACACATATCACAAGTTGAATCTGGACTGCCTGGTAATTCTGGGAGGGAATGGAACACACAAATCAGCCAATATGCTGAGAGAAGAAGGACTTAATGTGGTAACACTCCCGAAGACGATCGATAATGATCTCTGGGGAACAGATATGACGTTCGGATTCCAGAGTGCAGTAGACATTGCAACAGATACGATTGATAAGATCCATACAACAGCGACATCTCACAGCCGTGTATTTATCGTGGAAGTAATGGGACATAAAGTAGGATGGGTCACACTTCATGCAGGAATTGCCGGTGGTGCCGATATTATTCTTCTTCCGGAGATGCCATACGATATCAATTCAGTGGTTAACGCAATTGAAAAACGCGGCAAAGCAGGGAAGAGATTTACAATTATTGCTGTTGCCGAAGGTGCAATTTCAAAAGAAGATGCAGCACTCTCAAAGAAAGAATTAAAAGAGAAAAAAGCAAAGAAGAAATATCCTTCTGTTGCATATGAACTTGCTGAGAAGATTCAGGAAAAGACAGATAAAGAAGTAAGGATCACAGTTCCCGGACATACACAAAGAGGCGGCTCTCCGTGTGCATATGACCGTGTACTTGCAACAAGACTTGGTGCAGAAGCTTCGAGAGCAATTTTGGAAGGTGATTTCGGATGTATGGTAGGGACTAGAAATCAGGAGATTATCCGCGTGCCATTGTCAGAAGTTGCCGGAAAACTAAAATATGTAGATCCAAAAGCATCGATCATTGACGAGGCAAAGACCATTGGTATCAGCTTTGGTGATGAATAGATGCGGAGACTGAGCAGGATCTCCATTTAGACAAGGAGTGTAAAGAATGTCATATACGGCATTATACCGTAAGTTTCGTCCGGATGAATTCGAAGATGTAAAAGGACAGGATGCGATCGTCCGGACATTGAAGAACCAGATCAATGCAGATCGTATCGGACATGCATATTTGTTCTGCGGGACCAGAGGAACCGGAAAGACAACCGTTGCGAAGATATTTGCGAAAGCAGTCAACTGCGAACATCCGGTAGATGGAAGCCCGTGCGGGGAGTGCGCAATGTGCCGGTCGATCGCAGCTGGTACATCGATGAATGTGATCGAGATTGATGCGGCATCTAATAATGGTGTGGACAACATCCGTGAGATCCGTGAAGAGGTCACATATCGCCCGACAGAAGGGAAATATAAAGTATATATTATTGATGAGGTGCATATGCTGTCGATCGGCGCATTCAATGCATTGTTAAAAACATTGGAAGAACCTCCGGAATATGTTATATTTATTCTTGCGACAACGGAGGCACACAAGATTCCGATTACGATCTTGAGCCGATGCCAGCGATATGATTTTAAAAGAATTTCCATTGAGACGATCGCAGCGAGATTGCGTGAACTGATCGATAAAGAAGGATGGGATGTGGAAGATAAGGCGGTCCGCTATATCGCAAAGATGGCGGATGGCTCTATGAGGGATTCACTGAGCCTTCTGGATCAGTGTGCGGCATTCTATATGAATGAGACACTGACATATGATCATGTACTGGAAGTGCTGGGAGCGGTGGATACGGAAGTATTCAGCCGGCTGTTAAGACAGCTGCTTGCGATGGATGTACATCAGGTGATCGAGACGGTAGATGAGCTGGTAATGCAGGGAAGAGAATTGTCTCAGCTGGCGGCAGATTTCACATGGTATCTGAGGAATCTGCTTCTGGTGAAGAGCTCGGATGATATGGAAGATGTACTGGATGTATCATCGGAGAATCTGGCACTGTTAAAAGAAGAAGCACAGATGATTGACAGTGATACACTGATCCGCTACATCCGCATTTTTTCGGATCTGACGAATCAGTTGAAATATGCGACACAGAAGAGGGTTCTGCTGGAAGTAACCCTGATCAAATTATGCCGTCCGGCAATGGATCAGAATAAGGACGCCCTGCTGGACCGCATCCGTGCGATTGAAAAACAGCTGGAGGACGGAGCGTGGGAAGCACCGGTCAGGGAGCGTGTTGTGTATGCATCCGATGCAAAAGAAGCAGCGGCACCGAAGCCGAAACCGGAACTTCCGCAGGCATTAAATGAAGACGTGAAAGCGGTGGCAAAAGATTTCCGGATGATCATCAATGAGGCTTCCCCGATGCTCCGCACATATCTGAAAAAAGCGAGATTAAGTGCCGGAGAAGGCAACCGGCTTCTGATCGTGCTGCCGGATGAACTGAGTGCCAGTGCAGTTGCGACGCCGGATCACAAAGAAGAGATCCAGTCGTTGATCGAGCAGAAGATCGGTAAAAAAGTAGAGATAGACGTCCGCCAGATGGAGGCAGGACGCAGATTCGAGGATCACTTTGTGGATCTGGAGAATCTGATCAATATGGAAATTACTGTAGAAGACGAATAGGAGGATATTATCATGGCAAAAAGAGGAGGATTCCCAGGAGGCGGAATGCCGGGAAATATGGCAAATCTGATGAAACAGGCACAGAAGATGCAGCGTCAGATGGAAGAACAGGCAAAGGAAATGGAGACAAAAGAATTCAGTGCAACTGCAGGCGGCGGTGCTGTTGAAGTAACTGTATCCGGAAGCAAGAAGATATTAAAAGTAAAACTGGATGAAGAAGTAGTAGATCCGGATGATGTAGAGATGCTGGAAGATCTGCTTGTGGCAGCAGTCAATGAAGCACTGGAGAAAGTAGACGCAGAGACAACTTCTGCAATGTCTAAGTTTACCGGCGGCATGGGCGGCGGAATGCCGGGATTATTCTAAGAGAAAATCCGGAAAGAATGATTCTTACAGGGAGTTAAAAAATTATGGATTATTACAGTAATCAGATGAGCAAATTGATTGAGGAACTGTCATGCCTTCCGGGAATTGGAGCAAAATCTGCGGCAAGACTTGCGTTCCATCTGATTCATATGCCGGTTGATGATGTAAAAAGACTGGCTTCTACGATGGTGGAAGCCAGAGAGAATATAAAATATTGCAAAGAATGTTATACACTTACCGATCAGGAACTGTGCCCGATCTGCAGTAACAGTAACCGTGATCATCAGACGATCATGGTGGTTGAGAATACAAGAGATCTTGCGGCATATGAAAAGACAGGGAAATATAATGGTGTGTATCATGTACTTCATGGTGCAATCTCTCCGATGCTTGGGATAGGTCCGGAAGATATCAAATTAAAGGAACTGATCGGGCGTCTGCAGGGAGATGTAAAAGAAGTGATCATTGCAACGAATTCGAGTCTGGAAGGTGAGACTACAGCGATGTATATCAGTAAGCTGATCAAACCGACGGGAATTAAAGTAAGCAGAATTGCAAGCGGCGTTCCGGTCGGAGGAGATCTGGAGTATATCGATGAAGTGACGCTTCTCCGGGCACTTGAAGGAAGGACAGAACTGTAGAGCGTTTGTCCCCGCCAGAGGTGAGAGAATGAAGAAAAAGGTTACATCAACAGATATTGCCCATGCTGCCGGAGTATCACAATCTACGGTTTCTATGATCCTGAACAAAAAATATGATGTGTCATTTGCCAAAGAGACTGTGGAAAAAGTAGAAAATGCTGCAAAAGAGCTGGGATACGTCCCGCCGAAAAGGAAAACGAGGAAGGGGACAAAAAGAGAGAAACTTCTGGTTGTGTTCTGCCCCAATCTGACGAATCCGTATTATGTTATGCTGCTGCAGGGAATCGAGGCGCATGCAAAAGAAAAAGGATTTGGTCTTTTTGTATGTAATACACAGAGAGATCTCCGGATGGAAGAACGCTATCTGAAAATGATGTGGCAGTTACGGCCGCTGGGGATTATCTACACCTGTAATCCGAGCCATTGCTTTATGGATCTGGTGGGAGAGATTGCAGAACAGATACCGGTTGCGATCGTAAATAACCAGAATGAAAAGATGAATGTAGATGCAGTGGAACTTGATAATTCAAAACTTGGAAGAGTGATGGCGAAGCATCTGCTGGAATTAGGTCACAGAAAGGTTGCATATATAGCACCGCCATTGACAGCAAGACAGAAACAACGTTCAAAACGGGTGGAAGGTTTCCTGAAAGAGTATGAAAAAGCCGGTCTGCGAGACCAGGTGATCATCAAGGCGGCAAAAGAAGAGATTGATCTTGATGTGGCACATATTGATTCCGAATATAAGATTGGATATGAACTGACGAAAGAGTTGTTGAATGAAACGACAGATGTGACAGCAATTGTCGGATTAAATGACATGATTGCATTTGGAGTCATGGATGCACTTCATGAGGCAAAGATAAAAGTGCCGGCCGATGTGTCCGTGATGGGATGTGATAACACACTGTTTGCCAGAATGCATAACATGAATCTGACGACGATCGAGCATTTTGTGACTTTTAAAGGAAGGGATGCATGTGATATTATAATGAAGAAGATAGCATCACATCATTCAGCGAATATGGAAACAGCACCGATCAGTACCTATCATGTGGAATATGAACCGCAGCTGATCGTCCGTGGAACAACAACGTATGCAAAAAATGCACGAAAAAAGAAAAATTAATTCTTTTGCGAAAATTATTATTAATAATTACTCAATTTTACAAACTGAAAATACATGTTAGATGTTAATGCCCCTTATAAATGCGTGAAAATCGATAATAAAAAGAAAAAATCAAAAATAATGTTAACATTTCCATCAAAAATTTTAAAAAAGCTCAATTAATAATTTAAAAATATTAATAAAGAAAATTATTAATAAAAAATCATGGCTATTGACCGGAGTTCCATGAATAGAGTATAATTTATATCAAACGATAACAAGGGAATGGTGAACAGATTTCACCGCTTTTAAGGAGGAAAACAACATGAAATTTTTCATTGACACAGCGAACGTAGAGGATATTAAGAAAGCAAATGATATGGGAGTTATCTGCGGGGTAACAACAAACCCATCTCTGATCGCAAAAGAAGGTAAAGTATTTGAAGAAGTTATCGCTGAGATCGCATCTATCGTAGACGGACCTATCAGTGGAGAAGTAAAAGCTACAACAACAGATGCAGAAGGCATGATCGCAGAAGGAAGAGAGATCGCTAAGATCCATCCGAATATGGTAGTTAAGATTCCTATGACTGTAGAAGGATTAAAGGCAGTTAAAGTACTTGCAGCAGAAGGTATCAAGACAAACGTAACTCTGATCTTCAATGCAAACCAGGCGCTTCTTGCAGCAAGAGCAGGCGCATCATTCGTATCACCATTCCTGGGACGTCTGGATGATATTTCTACAAGAGGAGTAGATCTGATCTCAGAGATCGCACAGATCTTCGAAGTTGCAGGAATCGATACAGAGATCATTGCGGCAAGCGTACGTAACCCGATCCATGTAACAGACTGTGCATTGGCAGGTGCCGATATCGCAACTGTACCTTACAAAGTAATCGAGCAGATGACACATCATCCATTAACAGATGCAGGAATCGAGAAATTCCAGGCTGATTACAAAGCAGTATTCGGAGAATAAGAATAAGTAAAGCTATCATATATAATGATTCAGGAGGAACAACATGAACAAATTAGAGCTTATGAAGACAGCCAACGAAGTCCGCAAGGGCATCGTTACTGCAGTTCACAGTGCAAAATCCGGACATCCGGGTGGATCACTGTCAGCAGCAGACATTTATACATATCTGTATTTTGAAGAGATGAATATTGATCCTAAGGATCCTAAGAAAGCAGACCGTGACCGTTTTGTATTATCAAAAGGACACACAGCACCGGGATATTATTCAACACTGGCACACAGAGGATTCTTCCCGGTTGAAGATCTGACAACTCTTCGTAAAGTTGGATCATACCTTCAGGGACATCCGGATATGAAACACATTCCAGGTGTTGATATGTCAAGTGGATCTCTTGGACAGGGCATCTCAGCTGCAGTAGGAATGGCTATTTCTGCTAAGCTTTCAGATGATGATTACAGAGTATACACACTTCTCGGAGACGGTGAGATCCAGGAAGGACAGGTATGGGAAGCTGCAATGTTTGCAGGATCCAGAAAACTTGACAATTTAGTAGTTATCGTTGATAACAACGGATTACAGATTGATGGACCAATTGATGAAGTAAACTCTCCATATCCAATCGGAGCTAAATTCGAAGCATTTAACTTTAATGTGGTTGAAATTGATGGTCACGACTTTGATCAGATCGCTGATGCGTTCAAACAGGCAAAAGAATGCAAAGGAAAACCAACAGCGATCATTATGAAGACGATCAAAGGTAAAGGTGTATCCTTTATGGAGAATCAGGTTTCATGGCATGGTTCTGCACCAAATGATGAACAATGTAAACAGGCACTGGAAGAATTAGAAAAGGTGGGCGAGTAAGATGGCAGAAGTAAAGAAGATTGCGACAAGAGAAAGCTATGGTAATGCTTTAGTTGAATTAGGACAGGAAAACCCTAATGTTGTAGTTTTAGATGCTGACTTAGCCGCTGCAACAAAAACAGGAATGTTTAAGAAAGCTTTTCCAGAAAGACATATTGATTGTGGTATCGCAGAATGTAATATGATCGGTATCGCTGCTGGACTTGCAGCAGCAGGAATGACTCCATTTGCAAGTAGTTTTGCGATGTTTGCAGCAGGACGTGCATTCGAGCAGGTAAGAAACTCTGTT
>OGWV01002448.1_pt1 | contig 11359 bp, 9 predicted proteins | sample 1576081 | NCBI WGS metagenome assembly OGWV01 (sample SAMEA3541541, study PRJEB24748) | human gut metagenome | biome: human gut; feature: human-associated habitat; material: faeces | place: China | collected 2012 | reverse complement strand
TTAAAAGGTATTGATTGTGGCTCAAGAGGAACTTCTTGTCCAGATCAAATAGCAAAAGCTTTAGAAGAATATAAGAAAAAATAAATTTAAGGGTGTTTTCGGGGCCGGACTCAAAAAACACCCTTAATTGTAATAAAAATTAAGTATTATTGTATAAAAATATAATTGGAGATGTTTTTTGAGTCCGGCCCCGAAAACATCTAAGGGAAGGAAAAAGAATGTTAGAAAAAGGAAAATTTACTGAAATAGATGAAGAATTTGTGTGTGAAAATTGTGGTAAAAAGGTGAAAAAATTGGGATATTCTTGCAGAAATCATTGTCCATATTGTTTACATTCTAAGCATGTTGATAAAAATCCGGGGGATAGGGAGGAGCTGTGCCATGGTATATTAGAGCCTATTGGACTTGAAATTAATAGCAAAAAGGGTTATGTTATTGTATTTCGTTGTAAAAAATGTGGAGCTATAAGAAAAAATAAAGCTGCTAAAGATGATAATATGGATTTAATTATAAAACTTTCTAGTAATGAAATGAATAAATAATTAGTTGATTAATATGCATATAATTTGATAGTAAAATATATTACAGCTAATCAGAAAAAATAAGACAGATCAAAAAGTTTCCCATAACAATATGGGAAGCTTTTTGATTTTCAAATGTTATTAGTGCATTTGGGCGTTTTTTAAAATCCAAATATATCAATAATAAAAAAATTATATTTCGCGATTTAAGTTACCATTTGTGAAATCTTTACCTTCACAACGTTTATTACTAAGTACATTACTAACAATATTATTAATAGTATCAATATTTTCGTCTAATATATCAATTCTAGCAGAATCTATTAAAAATGGTTCTGGAGAAATTGATAGTGTTTTACAATTGTAAATAGTAGTAACTGTTTGTGTATTATCAGGTAAAATTTTAAATTTCATGTTTAATCTATCTTGCAATTCGTATTTATTATTAGAAGTACATTTTGTAGTACATTCTGGATAGCAAGAATTTGATTTACCTAGTAGACAATAACGAGTATTCATTAAAGGGATATTGCCGTAAACAATTAGCTCTTTTGATAATATATTATAATTACATAAATTTATAATAGTATTTTTATCTAATTCGACAGATGGGGTAAAAGTATTAATGCCTAGATTTTTTAGCTTTTCAACTGTACTTAAATTATAAACATTTAAAGTGTAGTTAGCAATAATTTCAAAGTTTGAAAGAGTGATATCTAACATATTTAATAATTCTAAATTTCCAATATTTGAGATAACAAATCCTCTAATTTTGAAATTTTCTAATGTTTTATTTATATTAGAAATCATTAAATTTCTGTAATTAGCTTTTACTATTGTTGGTATGTATATATAAGTATTAAAGTTGTTAGATAAGTATTTTATAGTATTTTCATAATTGTTTATTGTAAAATATTTTAATGGTATATAAATATTAGAAATGTTTTTGTTTAGCAAGGTGTAGTCAAACTCTTTATTTAAAATATTTAATAATACAGAGATTTTAGGCTTTTTTGAGTTAGCTAATAATTCTGTTTTTTTAAATTGGTCAATATCAAAGTTTTGGAAATTTGCAGGGGAGTGGCGTCTGATGTTTGATAAAGCAAATTCTTCAACTTTTTGTAGACCTATTCTTCTTAATTCATTTAGCATGCTGATTTTAGGTAAAAATAGCCCATCATCAAGGTTTACTTTTATATTTTTGAATTGATATGGAGTGTTATTAGTTTTTGTAATTTGTAAAATAATATTTTCAGCTTCTAATGGTCGATTTTTTGCTTCAACTGGTATTGCTTCTGGAAGTTCTACTTTTATATTCATTTTTTGGTAGATTTCAGGTAATTGGAAAGATGGTGTTATTTGCATTGATATTGGTTTATCTTTTTTTATTGTGATTATTGCGTTAAGCATAGTTTTTTTGTGCTCTTTAGAAAAACTTTCTCTTGCTTCAGTTGATAATTTTTTAGATGATATTTTATAAATTTTGTCTCCAGATTTTATATTGCCTTTCATTCTTCCAATTATGACAGTATCTCCAATGTTTGTTTCAGTGATATTTTTATCTTTTTTTAATAGTTCAGAAATTGTATATGAACCGGTTTCGTTTTGAAGTGATATAGTATCACCAATTGCAATTTGTTCATTTAACTTTACTGTAATATGTCCTTTGTTAGGATTGTATTTCTCTACAATTCCTAAAAATATTCCCATATTATTTGGCTTTTCTTTAAAAACTAAATTTTTATTTGCTGAATTATCAATGTGACCATTAGAGAATCCACCTCTATTAAAAACTTGCATTAAATCTTTGATGTCTTTTGAATCGATAATGTAATTTTCTAAATTGTTAGATTCTATACATTCATTTGCTAAGTCAATATATTTTCTATATATTTTTGTAACTATTGCTACATATTCTGGGCTTTTCATTCTGCCTTCAATTTTGAAACTTTTTACACCAGCGGAAATTAGTTGTGGTAAATATTGTAAACTGCATAAATCACGTGTACTTAATAAATACCCATTGTCTATTTTTTTGTTGTTTTCTAGTAAATAATAAGGAAGTCTACAACTTTGAGCACATTTGCCTCTGTTTCCAGAACGTCCACCTACTAAACTAGAAAATAGGCATTGGCCAGAATATGAGATGCACAAAGCACCATGTACAAAACATTCTATTTCTATATCAGAATTTTTACAGATATAATCTATTTCATGCATAGAAAGTTCACGAGATAATACAACACGTTGAAATCCCATTTTTTGTAATTCTAAAACACCTTCTAAATTGTGAATAGTCATTTGAGTACTTGCATGTAAAGGTAGGTCTGGTAATTCTTTTTGTAATAGAGAAATTAATCCTAGATCTTGAACGATAAGTGCATCTATTCCAGATTCATAGGCGTATTTAGCAAGTAGTAATGCATCTTTTAATTCGGAATTTTTTAAAAGGGTGTTTAGTGTTAAATGTGTTTTTACACCTCGTAATTTTGCATATTCAATTGCTTTTACTAATTCATTATTGTCAAAATTATTTGCAAAAGCTCTTGCACTAAAAGAGCTACTACCGAAATATACAGCATCTGCACCATTTTGTACAGCTGCTTTTAGACATTCAAAATTGCCCACAGGGGCTAATAATTCACACATATTTTTCCTCTTTCTGCCCATAAAAATATTGGGAGTTTTTTTCTTTGATATTATAACATAGTTTATTTATTTTGGAAAGATATTAATATTACAAAAATGTTACAAATTGGTAAAAAGGTCAAATTTTGTTGACGAAAAAAATGGGCAATGATATAATAAAATCGATTATTAAGGGAAAAGTTTGGAGGAGTACGCATGAAAAATAAGAGTATAAAAAAACAAGAAATATTTGCAATTATTTTTTTGATTTTAATTATAAGCAATATTTTTTTTGCTATGGTAAACGTAAATCAGGTATTTGCAGTAAATCAAACAATATCAGAAGATATAAATAGTATAGATTCATCAAAATATACAGGTGTGAAAGAGCAAATACAACAATTGAAGACTAAACATCCAAATTGGAGTTTTAAAATATTGTATACAGATATAGATTGGAATGAAGCAATAGGAAAAGAATATTTAGGACATGGAAGTTCTCCTAAAAATTTGGTACCAAAAACTCATAATTCTTCATGGATATGTAATATATGTGGTGTAGATAAGGCTTATGATAATGGAAGTTGGAGATGTGCTTCTAAGTCAGGTATTGAATATATGATGGATCCTCGTAATTCTATAAATGAAGCAGATATTTTTCAATTTGAGGAACTAACATCAACAGGTTCTGATGTGAATATTGTAAAAAAGATGACAAATGGAACATTTTTGCAAGGTCGTGAACAAGAGATAACTAATATTGCAAATACTAAAGGTGTAAATGCATATTATATAGTTGCAAGATTAATACAAGAACAGGGAAAAAGCGGTTCTGAATTGATTTCTGGAAAGACAGGATATTATAATGCGTTTAATTTTGGTGCTAGTGGAAGTACAAGTGAACAGGTTATAGCAAATGGTTTAGCTTATGCTAAAAAGAAAGGTTGGGATACATTAGAAAAGTCAATTTCTGGTGGAGTAGATCTAATTGCAAATGAATATATTAAAATTGGTCAAAATACATTATATTTTCAAAAGTTTAATGTTACAAAAAAATCAACATTTGCACATCAATATCAACAAAATTTGTTTGCAGCAAAAACAGAAAGTGCAACTTTAAGAAATACATATTTAGATATTGAATCTTATGATTCTAAACATACTTTTATAATTCCTGTATTTAAAAATATGCCTCCTAAAGCGTGTTTAACTCCAGATGGAAATTCTACAGCGACATCTGGTGCAGATTTGGTAAAGATAAATGTGACAACTAGTTTAAAATTAAGAAAAGCACCAGAAGATAGTACAAAAGTGGATTGGTTATGGAAAAATGAAATTGTTGCAAGATTAGAAAAAGGTACAACTAAAATCAATGGTGCTTATTGGGATAAAATCCAAAAGGCTAATGGAAATGTAGGTTATGCTCCTAGAGAAACTTTTGATTATGAAACTGATTATAAATTATATTTAGTTCCTATTAATACTACAAATGGTAGCAATAATAACAATAATAATAGCAATGGTAATAATTCAAATAATAACTCAAATAATAACGAGAATAAATATCATAATACAGCTAAAGTATTAATAAATGATGAAAAAAAGATAATCAAAGTGTCACCAGATGCAATAGCAAAGGATATCTTAGAAGCTTTTGGGGGAAGCGTAAAAATAACTAAAGCTGACGGAAGTTTTTTAAATGGTGAAAATGATAATATGGCTACAAATTTTATAGTAAAGGATACCTATACGGTCATAAAAAAAGGTGATGCTAATGCAGATGGAATAGTAAATTCATTTGATTATATAAGAGTAATGAATTATATAATGGGTAGAAAGCAGTTAAATAGTTATGAAAAAGAAGCAGCAGATGCTAATAATGATGGAATAGTAAACTCATTTGATTATATAAGAATAATGAACTATATAATGGGTACAAAAAAGATAGAATTAAAATAAAGCTATACAATATTTACAATATGAAAGGATGAATAAAAATGAAAAAATATATAAAGCAAATAATTTTTTTAGCAGTGATGATAGCATGTATTTTATTTGAGAATAAAGCTTATGCAGCGGGAGGATTTGTGATAGGAACATCTAAAAGTGAAATAAACAAAGGTGAATCTTTTACATTAACAATATCAGCTAATAATGCTTATGGACAAGTAAATATTACAGCTGACAATGCTACTGTTAGTCCTAATACGGTTTTTTTAGAAAATAATACAAAAAAAGTAACAGTAACATCTACTAATTCTAATGATATATCAATAGTAGTATCTCCTGCTAAAAGTGGATTGGGAGATCAAGATGAAAAACCGATAACAACCTCACAAGGGGCTAAAGTAAAAGTAAAAACAACAAGTTCAAATAACAACTCAAATAGTAATTCAAATACTGGCAGTGGAGAAAATAATAGTGGTACTACACAAACAAATCAAGGAACAAGTACCAACCAAGCAAGCAGTAATCAATCAAATAGTACACAGACAAAATCATCAGTAGCAATATTAGGAAATCTAGGAATAAAACCAAATGATTTTTCTGGTTTTACACCAAATAAAACATCATACTCAACAACAGTACCAAATAGTGTATCAAGTATAGAAATATATGCAATATCGCCACAAAATCAAAAACAAACAATATCAGGAACAGGAAAAAAACAGTTAAAAGAAGGACAAAACAATTTTGAAATAAAAGTAACAGCAGAAGACGGGAAAACAACGAAAACATATAAATTGACTGTAACAAGAGAAAAATCAAATTCATTAGCTGGAGAAGAAACGACAGAAAACACTGTGGAAAGTAATGATGTAACAGAAAATAATAATGAAGAACAAAATGGAGAAAATATAGAAAGTGATGAACAAAAAATTGGTTTATCAGAATTAAAAATAGAAGGACTAAAATTAAGTCCTGAGTTTAAAAAAGATGTATATGAATATAATACAAAATTAGAAGATGACAAAGAAAGTGTAGAAATCGTAGCAACACCAATAACAGAAGGAAGTAAAGTAGATATAACTGGCAATGAAAATTTGAAAGATGGTGAAAATACAATAACTATTATTGTATCAGATGAATCAGACGAAAATATGGCAACATATCAAATAACTGTAACAAAAGAGAAAAAACAGGAAAATATTGTAAATTTAACATGTAAAATAATAAAAGAAAACTTTGTAATAGTTATATTAGCTGTAGCAATTCTAATTGTAATTATAATATTAATAGTACATCTTATCAAAAATAAAAATAGTGTGTATAGTGGCATATATATGCCTTATGAAGAAGGTGTGACAGAACATGAAGATATACATCAAAATGAATTTAAAAAAGAGAAAAAGAACCGTGCTAAAATGAAAAAAAGCAAAGGAAAAAGATTTAAGTAGAGCATTAATATATTTGCACTTATAAGGAGTAGAGATTTAATAAATCCTACTTCTATTTTTTAACAAAAAATTATAAAGTACATATTATACTTTGAAGGAGGTTATAATATGTATGATGAAATATATCAAGAGTACATAAGAAGTGTATTAGGATATCCGGAAAAACAGCCATTATATCAAAATGGAATGTATAATTTGAATTATGATAATAGAAATAATTACCAAAATTTTTTAAATAATAATATTGAAAATGATATGAACAATAGAGATACAAATAAATATTTAGAAGATTTTTATCCTGATATATATACATTAATATATCCAATAATTCAAGAAAAATGCCAGGAAAATAGAGGAGAATTAACAGAAGAAATTATAAATAAAATGACAGAAGAAATATATCTAAAAGTTCAAAACGAAAAAAAGATTAAAGAAGATAGGGGAGATAGGCAAAACTCAGGTTTACAAGATTTGATAAAAATTTTAATATTAAGAGAGTTATTACAAAGACCACGACCACCGTTTAGACCACCTGCTCCACCACGTCCACCAATGAGACCGCCATTTGGTCCGCCACCTCCACCAGCACGTCCACCAGTTAGACCAAGATAATTATTTTTAATAAATACCAAAATTTCAAAAAAGTATAAAACATAAAAAAAGTTGAATTGGGAAAAATAAAATTATAAAAATTGAAAGGTGGTATTTTATTATGAAAGTTAAAGATTGTATGTGTGATGATGTATGTTGTGCAAAACCAGAAACAACAGTAAGCGATGTAGCTAAATTAATGAGTAAAAATCATGTAGGTTCAATACCTATTTGTGATGATAACAATTGTTTATGTGGAATAGTTACAGATAGAGACATTTTATTAAGAACAGTTGCATGTAATAAAAATGCTAGTACAACTCCAATAAGTGAAATAATGACATGTGATGTTTGTAGTTGTACAGGTGATGATGAAGTAACAAATGCTGAATCAAAGATGTGTCAGGAACAAATAAGAAGGCTACCTGTTTGTGACACAAATAACCATGTAATAGGAATATTAACTATTGGTGATTTGTGTCACAATGATAAAGAACTAGGAGCTCAGCAAGTAAACCAAACAATAAAAAATATTTGTGAATGCAAACCAAATGAGAAGAATGCTGAATAATTATTTAATATTATAAACTCTTTTTAAGATAGAAGATTTGTAAGGTATAATAAAAAATTCGTTTTTATTAAAAAAGAGTATAAACATTAAAAAAGGCGGATATTTCTGCCTTTTTTTACATATAATAATTATATAAACAAGTGGGGGAAAGATAGATAGATGATTATTAATATGCCATATTGGACAAAGGTTTTTAAAAGATTATTATATGTTATTTTTGTTTTAATAGGATTATGTATTACATTCAAGTTGGCTGTTTTTTACATGCCTTTTTTAATTGCTTTTATTATTTATTTATTAATGGAGCCTGCTATAAAATGGGTTATGAATAAAACAAAAGCTACAAGGAAGACAAGTTCTATAATACTTTTTTTTATAGTTTCTGCAATAATATTAGGTTTATTAACATGGGGAATAATAACATTATTTTCAGAAGCATCAAGTTTGTTACAAGACTTAAATGAATATATTGAGAAAATATATAATTTGTTTCAAAGTTTTTTGCAAAAATTGGATTTTGGAAAAATAAAATTACCTACTGAAATTCAAGAGGTTTTACAAACTTCTACAGGTGATATTTTAACAAATATTTCTATGTGGGCTAGAAACTTTTTAAATGGTTTAATAAAGATTGTAACTTCAATACCAACAATTGCTATATATTTTTCTGTTACAGTAATAGCTTTATATTTTATGTGTGTAGATAAAATATATATGTTGGATCAGATGGAACACCATTTTCCAAAAACGTGGATGATGAGATTTGGCAAACATTTCAGAGAATTAACTCAAACTTTAGGCGGTTATTTAAAAGCCGAGGCTACATTGATTTTAATTTCTTTTTTTATTTCATTGGTTGGTCTTTATATTTTGAAATTTTTGGGTTTTGCTATTGAATTTCCGTTACTTATAGCAATTGCAATAGCTTTTGTTGATGCTTTACCAATACTTGGTTCTGGAACAGCTATGGTTCCATGGGCTATTGTATGTGGTTTGAATGGAGATATAAAGTTGGGAATAGCAATTTTGGTTTTATGGATTATAATGTCTATAGTAAGACAATTTTTAGAACCAAAATTAGTTAGCAAAAATATTGGAGTACATCCAATTTTTACATTGGTTGCTATGTATACAGGATTCAAATTTATTGGTGTTATTGGAATGTTAATTGGTCCAATAGCTTTGATTGTTATTAAAAATATTTTTTCTACTTTTATTGATGGTGGAGTTGTTAAAACTATATTAGATATAAACTAAAGGAGTAATAAAAACATTGAATTATTAATGTTTTTATTACTCCTTTAGTTTCTAAAAGTATGTATTAATTTTATATTTGAATACAAAAATTTATTCCCATTCAATAGTTGCTGGTGGTTTTGAAGTTATATCATACACAACACGATTAACGTGATCAACTTCATTGACAATTCTAGAAGATACTTTTTCTAAGACTTCATAAGGAATTTTACTCCAAACACCTGTCATAAAATCAGTAGTTTCAACAGCTCTTAAAGCAACAGTATAATCATAAGTTCTTTCATCACCCATAACACCAACTGATTTTAAATTTGTAAGAACTGCAAAATATTGATTAATTGATCTGTGTAACCCTGCATTAGCAATTTCTTCTCTAAAAATAGCATCTGCATCTTTTAAAATATCTAATTTGTCATCTGAGATATCTCCAATTACTCTAATAGCAAGTCCAGGACCAGGAAAAGGTTGTCTAAATACTAAATTTTCTGGAATACCTAATTCTAAACCTGTTTTTCTAACTTCATCTTTAAATAAATTACGTAATGGTTCAACGATCTCTTTAAAATCAACATGTTCAGGTAATCCGCCAACATTGTGATGACTTTTTATTGTAGAGCTTTTTCCTAGTCCACTTTCTATAACATCTGGATAAATTGTTCCTTGGACTAAGAAATCAACAGTACCGATTTTTTTTGCTTCTTCTTCAAATACTCTAATAAATTCTTCTCCTATTATTTTTCTTTTTCTTTCAGGATCTGTTACACCTGCTAATTTAGAAAGAAAACGATCTTTGCAGTTTACACGTATAAGGTTTATATCAAATTGTTCTCTAAAGATTTTTTCGACTTCATCACCTTCATTTTTTCTTAAAAGACCATGATCTAAAAAGATACAAGTTAAATTTTTTCCAGCAGCTTTACTAACTAAAATAGCTGCAACAGATGAGTCGACTCCACCAGATAGGGCACATAAAACTTTTTTATCTCCGATTTTTTCTTTTAAACTAGCAATTGTGTCTTCTACAAAAGATGATATTTGCCAATCTCCACTACATTCACAAATATTAAATAAAAAGTTTTTTATAACTAAAGTTCCATTTACAGAGTTGTTTACTTCTGGATGAAATTGAATACCATATAGTTTTTTTGCTGGATTTTCCATAGCAGCATTTGGACATGATTCTGTATGACCGATATTTTGAAACCCTTCTGGTACTTTTTCTACAAAGTCTGTATGGCTCATTAAAAATATATTTGTACTTTCAAATCCTTTAAATAATAAGGAGCTGTTATTAATTGATACATCTATTGTTCCATATTCTCTTTTATTGGCTCTTGCTACATTTCCACCTAAAGTTGCGGTCATTAATTGCATTCCGTAACAAATTCCTAAAACAGGTATACCTAAATTAAATATTTCAGGATCACATTTTGGAGAGTCTTCTCCATATACACTTGCATGTTTCTGCATCCACGATGGCTTCATGGGTGTTCTCGAAGATCAGCCAATCTTCCTTGGGATTCATCACGGCGTTTTTATCCTTATAGGACTGCTTGTGGGAACGGAAATTCACCGTATGCCCCATATACTCCGGCTTGGACAAAATCTGTCCGACGATATAGCCGCTCCAGTTATAGGGGTTGGGAAATTCCTCTTTACTTTTCCAGACACCCTTGTTCTGCTTGCCGAAGTAGACCGCAGGCGTGTCGATTTTGTCATCAAACAGGATGCGGGCGATGTCATAGGGGCCTTTGCCCTCAATGGTCAGCTGGAAGATACGCCGCACCGCGGCAGCCGCTTCCTCGTCGATCAGCCAGTGGTATTTGTTCTCCGGGTCTTTCTTATAGCCGTAGATGGCACAGTTGGTGGTTGGCTTGCCGGATTCCCCCTTGACCCGAATGGCGGTTTTCTGCTTGCGGCTCAGGTCACGAAGATACCATTCGTTCATGATGTTGAGGAAGGGCGCAAACTCGTTGCTGTTCTGGTCATCACTGTCCACGCCGTTGGCAATGGCAACAAAGTGGACGCCATGCTGCCGGAAGAATACCTCCGTGTAAAAGCCGGTTTGCAGATAGTCACGCCCCGCCCGGCTCATATCCTTGACAATGACATGGGCCACCTTGCCTGCTTCAATGTCCGCCACCAGCTGTTTCCATGCCGGACGCTCGAAATTGCCGCCGCTCCATCCATCATCGGTATAGTGGCGGCAGTTGGTGTAGCCTCTCTGCTGGGCATAGCTTTCGAGGTATTTTTTCTGATTCACGATGGAGTTGCTATCACCGGCATTGTCATCGTCACGGCTTAGCCGCTCATACAGAGCGGTGATTTTTTCCTCAGTCTGTTTCATGCGCATTCGGCGCTCCTTTCAGACTGACGGCTCATTTGTGGTGCTT
>OGWV01002444.1_pt1 | contig 11377 bp, 10 predicted proteins | sample 1576081 | NCBI WGS metagenome assembly OGWV01 (sample SAMEA3541541, study PRJEB24748) | human gut metagenome | biome: human gut; feature: human-associated habitat; material: faeces | place: China | collected 2012 | reverse complement strand
CCCCAACCAAACAACAACAACAACAACAACAACAACAACAACAACAACAACAATTGCAAGAAGACAATTCTAATAATTTATGGGTGGGAACAAATAAAGGTATAAGTAAAATAAACTTAAAAACCGATGAAATTACAAATTTTGAATGTGATGAAAATGGAAATCCATTTTATAAAGTAAGGAGTATTTTATTAACTGAAAGAGGAACTTTAATAGTTATAACTCAGAAAAATGTATATTTATATGATGAAAAAAACAATAAATTTACAGTGGCATTACATGAGCAAGAAATATTTAAAACAGAAGATATTGTAGATATTAAAGAAGATAAATCAAGTAATATTTGGGTTGGAACGACTAAGAGTTTGATAAAAGTAGATAGAAATACAAAGGAGATTATTCAATATTATAGTGATGACAGTGGTTCAATAATAAAAGATGATAAAATAAATTCGATTTTAATAGATAAAGAAAATAATATTTGGGTTTCAACGAGCAATAATGGATTAATAAATTCTCTATGAGCAGGGCGTCCATGCGTGTTTCGAAGTGGACTTCGCCACCACACTGGATGATAGTGTTCCGCATGTTTTCGATGACACGCGGCAGTTTGTCCGTACCTATGTGCGGATGTGCATCTACCAGTATGGAAGTGGAGGCTCCATGTTGGCAGAAGACATTCAGAATCTTGTCTACATTGCCGCGCTTTTTGCTGCGTGTGTACAGCTTGCCATCCGAGTAGGCTCCGGCACCTCCCTCTCCAAAGCTGTAATTGGACTCCGGGTTGACGAGTTGCTGGCGGCTGATTTGCGCCAAGTCTTTCTTGCGTTCCCGTACGTCCTTTCCACGCTCCACAATGACGGGGCGCAGACCGAGCTCTATCAGTCGCAGGGCGGCGAAGAGTCCTCCGGGACCGGCGCCTACCACTACTACTTGGGGCTTTCCTTCTACATTATTATATAAGGTATGTTGATATTCGTCCTCTTTCGGCATTTCGTTCAGATATGCCCGTACGTTGAGGTTGATATAGATTGTCCGTTGGCGGGCATCGATACTGCGCTTCAAGATGCGCGTTGCTGTTATCTCCCGTGCATTCAGTCCTTTCTCATGTACTAAGTACTCTTTCAGGCGTTGCTCGTTTGCCGCTACTTCGGGCAATACGCGCAGTTGGTATTCTTGTATCATAATGATTATCCGAATAGGGCACGGAATGCTTCTTCCACCTTCCGTACCGGTATCAATTCCATTTTAATCTTCTTCGTGTTCAGTCCTTGCATATTATACTTGGGAAGTATGAATCGCTTGAATCCAAGTTTCTCTGCTTCTCCGATGCGCTGCTCTATGCGGTTCACTGGGCGGATTTCACCTGACAGACCTATTTCTCCCGCCATGCACACCTCTGGCTCTATGGCCGTGTCCATGTTGCTGGAGAGGATGGCGCTGATGACGGCAAGGTCTATTGCCGGGTCGTTCACTTTCAATCCACCGGCAATATTGAGAAATACATCTTTCTGTGCCAGTTTGAAGCCTACACGTTTTTCCAATACGGCCAGCAGCATATTCATGCGGCGGATGTCGAACCCTGTGGCAGAGCGTTGTGGGTTACCATATACGGCACTGCTGACCAATGCCTGCGTTTCGATGAGGAACGGTCTGATGCCTTCTATCGCGGAGGCGATGGCTATGCCGCTCATACCTTCATGGTCCTGGCTCAGCAGTAGTTCGGATGGGTTGCTCACCTGCCGTAATCCATCTTGCCGCATTTCGTAAATACCCAGTTCGGCAGTGCTTCCGAAGCGGTTCTTGATGCTACGCAGGATGCGGTACATGTAGTGCTGGTCGCCCTCGAACTGGAGTACGGTATCCACGATATGTTCCAGTACCTTGGGGCCGGCTATGCTTCCTTCCTTATTAATATGCCCGATGAGGATAACCGCCGTATGCGTTTCCTTGGCAAAGCGCAGGATGGAGGCGGAACATTCCCGTACCTGGGCGATGCTTCCCGGCGACGATTCAAGGGTTTCGGTAGAAATCGTCTGTATGGAGTCGATGATGACGATGTCCGGGCGGATGTTCTTGATATGGACGTAAATCTGTTCCAGGGAAGTTTCGCATACGATGAGGCAATCACTGGAAGCACTTGTCAAGCGGTCGGCACGCAGTTTCAATTGGCGGGTACTTTCTTCGCCGGAGACGTAGAGGATGCGTTTTTCCGGTATGCGGAGTACGGTTTGTAGCACCAGGGTGGATTTCCCGATGCCCGGTTCGCCGCCAATCAAAACAAGAGATCCTTGTACAAGACCACCACCTAGTACCCGGTTCAGTTCGGCATCATGGAGGTCGATGCGCGGTTCGTCATCGGCTACAATTTCATGGAGGGTTATGGGTTTGGCTTTGGCGGTCTCTATGCCCGATACGGGACGCTTGTTCACCACTTCTTTCCGTACCACCTCTTCCACATACGTGTTCCACATTCCGCACGACGGACACTTGCCTACCCATTTGGGAGAGTCTTGTCCGCAGTTGCTGCATACATAAACCGTCTTCTCTTTAGCCATAGTTGTGCATTCTCTTCTAAAATGATTGCCCAAAGGTACAATTTTTCGATGCAGGGCTTGCAGACTCCCATAGAGTTTTTTTATTTTTGTGAGTAGAAAACAATAACATGTTATAAAAGCCATGATAGAAGATATTCTTGCATACAACAAGCGTTTTGTAGCCGAGAAGGGGTATGAGAAATACATCACGAATAAATACCCGGATAAGAAGATTGCCATCCTCTCTTGTATGGATACCCGTTTGACCGCTTTACTGCCGGCAGCCTTGGGCATCAAGAACGGCGATGTGAAGATGATAAAGAATGCGGGTGGAATCATTTCACATCCGTTCGGTAGTGTCATTCGTAGCCTGATGGTGGCCATTTACGAGTTGGGCGTGACGGAAGTGATGGTTATTGCCCACTCCGATTGCGGTGCGTGCCACATGAGCAGCGCCCAGATGATAGAGCATATGAAGGCCCGGGGCATCAAGCAGGAGACGATTGATATGATTCGTTTCTGCGGAGTGGATTTCGAGTCTTGGCTGTATGGATTCGAAGATACGGAGAAATCGGTAAAGGGTACGGTGGAAGCTATTATCAATCATCCGCTGATACCGAATGATATCAATGTCAGCGGTTTCATAATAGATTCTGTGACGGGAGAATTGACCCCGGTGCAGTGATAGTTGTGCTTCACACGGTAATTTCCCCTGCCAGCGGTCGTCCCATCAGTTCGCGTATTTCGGCAGGTGGATAATCGTGCCCCAGAAGGAACATCAGCTTGGTTACGGCAGATTCCGTTGTGCTGTCATATCCGCAGACAACTCCTGCCTGCATCAGTTGGTAACCGGTTTCATAGCGCTCCATTTCAACAGTGCCGGCACTGCATTGGGTGACGTTGACAATGATGATGCCTTGTTCGCAGGCATCATGCAGGTGGCGTAGAAACCATTCCTTTCGGGGAGCGTTGCCGGAACCGTAGGTTTCGAGGACTACGGCCTTCAGTCCTTTAGTGGCAAGTATGGCTGCCACGACATTTTCCTGAATACCTGGAAAAAGCTTCAGTATGGCGATGTTGGTATCAAGCAGATAATGAGGCTCCAGTTCGTGGGGAGTGCCGTGCGTATGAATTTGCACATTATTATATTTAATATGTATACCGGCGGAAGCGAGTACCGGATAATTGAAGGAACGGAAAGCATTGAAGTTCTCCGCGTTCATTTTGGTGGTACGGTTGCCGCGCATCAGGTGGTTTTCGAAGAAGATGCAGACTTCGGGTACGATGGGCTGTCCGTTGGAGTGGCGGTCGGTGGCTATTTCGATGCTGGTCAGCAGGTTTTCCTTGCCGTCTGTGCGGAGCACGCCAATGGGCAGTTGCGAGCCGGTTAGGATGACGGGCTTGTTCAGCCCTTCAAGCATGAAGCTGAGTGCAGAAGCTGTGTAGGCCATGGTGTCTGTGCCATGCAGGATGACGAAGCCTGTATATTGGTTGTAGTTGTTGCTGATGATGCGTACCAGTTTGCGCCAGGCATCGGGGTCCATGTCCGAGGAATCCATGGGCGGGTCGAATTGATAAGTGTCGATACGGAACGCAAATCTCTGAAGTTCGGGAACATGTTTCTGCAACTGCTCGAAGTTGAAGCTTTCCAGGGCGCCGGTTTCTGCATTCTCTATCATTCCGATAGTTCCACCGGTGTATATTAGCAAAACGGAAGTATTTTCTGGGTTCATGCGCACTTTTCTTTCATGTTTTCCATGCAAATATAATGATATATATTGAGAGTGATAGCAAAATGTTAGAAAAGAATAAACGGATATACAGAAAAAAGGTATGGAAAGTGTGAAAGTGTAAGCCGTAAGTTGTGCATATTTCTTGCCTTTTTAGAGGCTTTCTGTATTTTTATCGCAAAAAAGTCGCAAAAAGTGATAGATTGAATGTTTTTATTGTTACTTTTGCAACACTTATCATAAATGATAGAAACAAGAGACTATGAACAAGTACTATCAACATACAGTCACATCCATGTGGACCATGACCCTTAGGGGTTAGGGATAGTATTTTGTGTTTCTACGTGTTACACCATTTTCAAGCAGTTTTTCCATTTAATTAAAGTCAATGCAAGCCGTAGCAGCTTGTTTCCGACACATTGTATCAACCATCTCAACAATATAAAGAGAAATGAAAGTAATGAAATTCGGCGGAACGTCCGTAGGTTCCGTGAACAGTATTTTGAGCGTCAAGAGAATTGTAGAAGCAGTCGATGAACCGGTTATCGTGGTGGTGTCCGCATTGGGCGGCATCACGGACAAGTTGATAAACACCTCTAGAATGGCGGCAGCCGGTGATGCTTCTTACGAGAATGAGTTCCGGGAGATTGTCTATCGTCATGTGGAAATGATTAAGGAAGTGATTCCGGCAGGCGAGGCGCAGGTTGCCTTGCAACGCCAGATTGGTGAGTTGCTCAACGAGCTGAAGGACATCTTTCAGGGCATTTATCTGATAAAGGACCTTTCGCAGAAGACGTCCGATACGATTGTGAGCTATGGCGAACGTCTTTCATCTATCATCGTTGCCCAGTTGACGGGAGCGGAGTGGTTTGACTCACGCAAGTTTATCAAGACGGAAAAGAAGCATTCCAAGCATGTGCTGGATACGGAGCTGACAAATTCGTTGGTGCGCGAGACATTCAGCAGCCTGCCCAAACGCGTATTGGTTCCGGGTTTTATCTCCACAGACAAAATGACGGGAGAGGTAACGAACCTGGGTAGAGGTGGCTCTGACTATACGGCGGCAATCATTGCTGCTGCACTGGATGCCGACAGTCTGGAAATCTGGACGGATGTAGACGGATTCATGACAGCTGACCCGCGTGTGATTTCCAGGGCATACACTATCAATGAATTGAGTTATGTGGAAGCTACGGAGCTTTGTAACTTCGGTGCGAAAGTGGTCTATCCGCCTACAATCTATCCGGTTTGCCACAAGAATATCCCCATTCTGGTGAAGAATACCTTCAATCCGGAGGGTGTGGGAACTGTCATCAAGCGAGAGGTTTCCGACCCGCAAAGCAAGGCCATCAAGGGTATTTCATCCATCAATGATACGAGCCTAATTACAGTGCAAGGCCTTGGTATGGTAGGTGTCATCGGTGTGAACTACCGTATCTTCAAGGCGCTGGCAAAGAATGGCATCAGTGTGTTCCTTGTGTCCCAGGCTTCTTCGGAGAATTCAACGTCTATCGGTGTGCGCAATGCGGATGCTGATCTGGCTTGCGAGGTGCTGAACGAGGAGTTTGCCAAAGAAATAGAGATGGGAGAAATTTCTCCTATTCAGGCAGAAAAGAACCTGGCTACCGTGGCCATCGTAGGCGAAAACATGAAGCATACGCCGGGTATTGCCGGAAAGCTGTTCGGTACGTTGGGGCGTAACGGTATCAATGTGATTGCTTGTGCGCAGGGTGCTTCGGAAACCAACATCTCGTTTGTAGTGGACAGCAAATCATTGCGCAAATCGCTGAATGTCATCCATGATTCTTTCTTCTTGTCGGAATATCAGGTACTGAATCTTTTTATCTGCGGCATAGGAACCGTAGGCGGCAGCTTGATAGAGCAAATCCACAGCCAGCGCCAGAAGCTGATGCAGGAGAACGGCCTGCAGCTGAATGTAGTGGGCATTGCCGATGCAAACAAAGCCATGTTCAGCCGCGAAGGTTTCGATTTGGGACGTTTTCGTGAAGAACTGCAGGAGAAGGGAAAGGACAGCTCTCTGGAAACGCTGCGTAATGAGATTATCGGTATGAACATCTTTAACTCTGTCTTTGTGGACTGTACGGCAAGTGCAGGCGTGGCTTCCCTTTACAAGGACTTGCTGCTGCACAATGTTTCGGTAGTGGCTGCTAACAAGATTGCCGCTTCTTCCGAATACGAGAACTACCGTGAACTGAAACAGATTGCCCGCCAACGCGGTGTGAAGTACTTGTTTGAAACCAATGTAGGCGCCGGACTCCCCATCATCAATACCATTAACGACCTTATCCATAGCGGTGATAAGATATTGAAGATTGAAGCCGTGCTGAGCGGTACGTTGAACTATATCTTCAATAAAATCAGTGCCGACATTCCTTTCAGCAAGACCATTAAGATGGCGCAGGAGGAACGTTACTCCGAGCCCGATCCGCGTATCGACCTCAGCGGAAAGGATGTTATCCGCAAACTGGTGATTCTGGCACGCGAGGCCGGTTACTGTTTGGAACAGAGCGATGTTGAGAAGAACCTCTTTGTGCCCGATGACTTCTTTGAAGGCTCCCTGGATGACTTCTGGAAGAAAGTGCCGAGCCTCGATGCCGATTTCGAAGCCCGCCGCAAGGTGTTGGAAGCCGAGAACAAGCATTGGCGTTTCGTAGCCAAACTGGAAAATGGCAAAGCATCTGTCGGTTTGCAGGAAGTCGGCGCCAACCATCCGTTCTACGGGCTGGAAGGCAGCAATAACATCATCCTGCTGACCACGGCACGCTATAAGGAATATCCGATGATGATACAAGGCTACGGAGCCGGTGCGGGTGTAACGGCTGCGGGGGTATTTGCGGATATTATGAGCATTGCAAACGTTTAATCTAAATCGTAATATAGAAAGATGAAACACATCATTATATTGGGTGATGGTATGGCCGACTGGCCCGTGAAGGCTCTGGGAGGCAAAACCTTGCTGCAGGCGGCTGCAACTCCCTATATGGACAAGCTGGCACGCATGGGACGTGTGGGAAGGCTGGTGACGGTGGCCGAGGGATTTCATCCCGGCAGTGAGGTGGCGAATATGTCCGTTCTGGGCTATAACCTGCCGAAGGTGTACGAAGGCCGCGGTCCATTGGAGGCGGCGAGTATCGGTGTGGACTTGCAGCCGGGTGAGATGGCGATGCGCTGCAACATTATCTGTATCGAGGGAGACAATATCAAGAATCATTCTGCCGGGCACATTACTACAGAGGAAGCGGATGTGTTGGTAAAATACCTTCAGGAGCATTTGGGTAATGACCGCGTGCATTTCCATACGGGCGTGCAATACCGCCATCTGCTGGTAATAAAAGGAGGGGACAAGCGCATTGACTGTACGCCGCCCCACGATGTCCCTTTGAGGCCTTTCCGTCCGTTGATGGTGAAGCCGATGGAGGGTACGGAGAATATTTCGGTCCCCGAAGGCGGTGCAGAGCTTACTCCGAAGCAGACTGCCGATTTGATTAATGATTTGATTCTCCGTTCGCAAGTGTTGCTGGAAAACCATCCGGTCAACATGAAGCGGAAGGCCGAGGGTAAGGACCCTGCCAATAGCATCTGGCCGTGGAGTCCCGGTTATCGTCCGCAGATGGAGCGCCTTTCAGACAAGTTCCCGCAGGTGAAGCGTGGTGCTGTGATTTCTGCCGTGGATTTGATTAACGGCATCGGCTACTATGCCGGATTGCGGCGCATCACCGTAGAAGGTGCGACGGGGCTTTATGATACCAACTATGAGAATAAGGTGGCTGCCGCCCTTGATGCATTGCGGACGGATGATTTTGTCTACCTGCATATCGAGGCCAGTGATGAGGCCGGTCACGAAGGAAATGTCCCCTTGAAGATTATGACGATTGAGAATCTGGACAGCCGTGCCGTAGGTCCTATCTACGAGGCTGTGAAGGATTGGGAGGAACCCGTTGCTATCTCCGTATTGCCCGACCATCCCACTCCCTGCGAACTCCGTACGCATACGGCCGAACCTATCCCGTTCCTCATTTGGCATCCGGGTATCGAGGCTGACGAAGTACGGACATTTGATGAAGTGGCAGCCTGCGAAGGCAGTTACGGACTGATGAAAGAAGACGAGTTTATCAATGAATTTATGAAGGAATAATGTGGCGCTAATGTGCCAATATGCCAATGTGCTGATTACCATTCAGCATCATAGCGCAGCCTTTAATTTTTAATTCTTTAATTTTTAATTTAATATGAAATATTATAGCACCAACAAACAAGCCCCCGAAGCCACTCTTGAAGAGGCCGTGGTAAAGGGGCTTGCCGCAGACAAGGGGCTTTTCATGCCCTTTACAATCAAAACTCTGCCACAAGAGTTTTACGATAGCATCGATACACTCAGCTTTCAGGAGATAGCCTATCGCGTGGCAGATGCTTTCTTTGGCGAGGATGTTCCTGCCGATACGCTGAAACAGATTGTTTATGACACACTCAGTTTCGATGTCCCTCTGGTCCGGGTGACAGAGAATATTTATTCGCTTGAGCTGTTCCATGGTCCGACGCTTGCCTTTAAGGATGTAGGCGGTCGCTTCATGGCGCGTTTGCTGGGATACTTTATCAAGAAAGAGGGCAAGAAGCAAGTCAATGTTCTCGTTGCTACTTCCGGTGATACGGGCAGTGCCGTTGCCAATGGCTTCCTCGGTGTGGAAGGCATACACGTCTATGTGCTCTACCCGAAGGGAAAAGTCAGTGAAATCCAGGAGAAACAGTTCACTACCTTAGGGCAGAATATCACGGCTATTGAGGTCGATGGTACGTTCGACGATTGCCAGGCTTTGGTTAAATCCGCTTTTATGGACCGCGAGCTCAACGAACATCTGCAACTGACCAGTGCCAATTCCATCAACGTGGCGCGTTTCTTGCCGCAGGCATTCTATTACTTTTATGCCTATGCTCAACTGAAACGTGCCGGCAAGGGAGGCAATGCCGTCGTGTGTGTACCCAGCGGTAACTTCGGTAACATCACTGCCGGCCTCTTCGGCAAGCGTATGGGACTGCCCGTGGAACGCTTTATCGCTTCCAATAACCGCAATGATATCTTCTTCCAATATTTGCAGACGGGTGTTTATACGCCGCGTCCCAGTATTGCCACCATTGCCAACGCGATGGATGTGGGCGACCCGAGCAACTTTGCCCGTGTACTCGACCTTTACGGAGGCAGCCATGCCGCCATCTCTGCCGAAATCAGCGGTGCCACTTATACCGACGAGCAGATTGCCGAAACCATGCGGGAAGTGTGGAAGAAGGACCATTACCTGCTCGACCCGCACGGAGCCTGCGGCTTCCGGGCCCTGGCCGAAGGACTGAAACCCGGCGAAACGGGCGTATTCCTGGAGACGGCCCATCCGGCGAAGTTCAAGGATACAGTGGAGAAGATTATCGGTGAAGCGGTAGAGATACCTGCCAAGCTTCAGGCTTTTATGCGCGGTGAGAAGAAGAGCCTGCCGATGTCAAAGGATTTTGCAGACTTCAAGCAATATCTGATGCATGTATAAAGAATGGGACGTCCGTAAAGAAAAACACCGGATTGCTTGACATTGCCTTTCGGATGTTGTATCTTTGTAACTGCAATCTTAGTTCAGATTCAATTTTAAATTAGCATAAAAGGAGAGGCGTCGCTTCTCCTTTTTTGTTGTCTTCTTCCGCCACTTCATTAGCCAAAGCTTAGGGTTTACTCTCCTAAACCGGTGCTTTACAGATTTAATCCTCCACTTCAGCAAGCGGAATGGCAGGCATTTGCTTGGAAAATCCCGGTGTTTTTGACGAAAAGCTCGGATGTTTCGGATGAAAAGCTCCGGGCTTTCGGATGATATGTTCAGCGCCGACAGACGGTATGTCGAGGATAAACAGATGATATGTTCGGGACGGATACATGGTTTGTTCCGGCTATATGAACGGACGATAATACGTCTGTTCCGTTAATCTTCCATAAATTTGCTCTTGACAAGATTGGCTGCTTTATTCTGTATCGGGTTCTTCCCGGATGAGGTCTATCATGCTGCCCAACTTATGATGGTTGTTCCATAGCACAAGCACTTCAATCTTCCGGAGACTGTGCCGGTAAAGAAGCGTATAGTCGGGATGCGGGATGATGTACCGTATGTTCTCTGCTTCGGTGGGCTGTCCGATAAACGGATTCAGCGTGACGCGGTACAATGCATTTTGGAATAAGGAGTACAGAACCCCGCCACACCGTTTGTTGCCATCTCTTTCTTGCGAGGAAATCAGCAGGCCCTTCAGCGCCTCTTTGGCGAGGGGCGACCAGATTATTTGTTTAGCCATGCCTTCACCTCCTTACTGATTGTGACGTCCTCTTGTCCTTCTCCCTCATCCAGTTGCCGGCAGGCTTTCTTAAGGTCATGGCGTAGCCGGGTGGAGAATGCGAGGACTTGCTTTGTTTGCTGAGACGATTGTTCTTCTTTAACTTTTGCCATAGTGTTATCTCCTTTTTCTCCTAAAACATTTCAAAGTAATGAATTGTTTGAGGGGAAAAATACGAAGCTGATGAAAGATAAGAAACTGGAAGCCAATCTCAGTATGGTTGCGTCGCGCGTCATGGCGGGGTTGAATATGAATGGATTGAAATTTCTGCTCCCTTTGTGGCTGGGTGCATTGACAGGTGTCACGGTGCGTTGTGTCTTTGCTGCCGTGGCATTTTGGATAACAAGCTGGTTTGTAAAGGAGGCACCGGTCACAAGGCGGCAGCGGATAGGGCTGTTCTGTCTGGGAGCTTTCGGACTCTACGGGTTCATGTTCTGCTATCTGCTGGGCATCAGTAAGACGACTCCGGTTTCCAGTGCCATCTTCAACTCCATGCAGCCCATTTGGGTCTTTCTGATATCCGTCTTTTTCCTGCACGAAAAGGCTACGCTGATGAAGGTAATCGGCATAGCGCTGGGTTTTGGCGGTGCGTTGTTGTGCATCCTTACGCAAGGCAGTGATCCCAGTGCATCGAGAGTTCTTTTCTGATCAGCTGGAGCACCAATTCTACTTTTAACTTGTTTAATCTTTATAGTTGACATATCTCCTCCTTATCCTCTAAATACTTTTTCA
>OGWV01002438.1_pt1 | contig 11388 bp, 10 predicted proteins | sample 1576081 | NCBI WGS metagenome assembly OGWV01 (sample SAMEA3541541, study PRJEB24748) | human gut metagenome | biome: human gut; feature: human-associated habitat; material: faeces | place: China | collected 2012 | reverse complement strand
TTGCTTTTTTGGTTCTTCTTTTTTTTCTTCATTTTATCACCGGTTCTTTTGATAAGGGAAACGGCTTCCATGGGAGATACTTTAAAACGTCCGACATAGCAGCGGCAGCCATCGCCGATGTATTTGTCGAAGGCTTCGGAAACGGATTTGATCCATCCATGTTCATAAAGGAAACGCGCGATGTTTGCACGCGTAATGACACTGTCCGGATTCGCTGCCAGAAGGGCTTCCATCGTAATTGGAAATCCTTCTTCCTGCAGGGCAGCGATCATTTTTTCATTGCGTTTATCCCGGCATTCGCGGAATTCAGCAGTCATTTTTAAGAGTTCCGGGTCATCCGGGTTAATGTAGAGACCGACGATGTGGATTTCCTTTTCCTGTTTTTTTCCCGGAAACGTGTAAGCAGTGGAAAGCTCAATGCCCGGGATCAGCTCGATACCGGCTTCCTTTGCGGCGCCCATAGCTTTTCTTATACCTGTGGCGGTATCATGGTCAGTCAGGGCGATAGCGGAAAGACCAGCTTTTTTGGCTTCTGCGATAACCTCAGTGGGAGTAAAGGTGCCATCTGATTCCGTGGAATGTACGTGCAGGTCAACAATTCTATTATCCATAGTCTGTAAGTCCTTTCATATTATTAATAAGTGACTGTAAAAACAGTCAGCAGATGGTGTTATCGTAGCATGAATGAAATATATTTGTCAAAAAATTAAAAAAAGTATAAAAAAATAGTTTACATATTTTACTAAAATGGTACAATAACCACAAGATGGTTTTTTATAGGCAAAAATACAGCAAAGAAGGTGAGAGAATGCAATTACTGACGTTTATGCTCAATAATGTCCGGTTTGGAATACCAGTGGATGATGTCGAGTCGATTGAAACAAGAATGAGTGTGGTAGGTGTTCCAAATGCACCTGCGCATATCGAAGGAATCGTGAATCTGCATGGTGATATCGTTCCGATATGTAATCTTGCTGACTATTTCGGATATCCAAAACAGGATATAAAAAATGTTATTGTGGCAAGTATGAATGGCATGAAGATTGGTCTTGAAGTAGAGAGTGTCCGTGAGATCATTGATGTAAATGAAAAACAGGTGATTCCGATGCCGACGATCATGAATGCCAATCAGAGCTGCTTTAATGATGTGGCATCCTATGATAAGCAGCTGATCGTGATGTTTGAGGTGTCAAAACTGATGCCACAGTCCGAGCAGCAGGGGATAAAGCAGCTTATCGATGACAATACCTGACAGACATAGTAAATAAAGCGTACAAACAGGAGGAAAAGGTTATGTATAAGAATCTAAAAATTCAGGAACGGCTGAAAAAATGTTTCACAGTCGTTGCGCTGCTTGCATCCATTGCAGGTGTTATTGGAGCAATTATGATGCTTATTATATCTACGCAGTATAAACAAGCGCTTACTAATTATGGTTTTTCGCAGGGTGATATCGGAAAGGCAATGATCGTTTTTGCAGATGCGAGATCGGCAGCGCGCGGTGTGATTGGTTACAGTGATACTGATATGATCGCAACCATGAAACAGATACATGATGAAAAGAAACAGAAGTTTGATGATTACTGGGCTATAGTTGCGAACACCTGTGTGACAGGCACTGAGAAAGATCTCTATGAGCAGGTGAACACACTTGTTCAGCAGTACTGGGATGCAGAAGCCCAAGCGATGGAGATCGGCGCTTCCACGGACAATGAAGACAGCATCAAAGCCCAGCAAATGATGAACGATACCGTAGATCCATTGTATGAGCAGGTTTACAGCCTTGCAGTGGACTTGCTGGATGCAAACGTAAACGAAGGAGACTCCCTTGCGGCAAGACTTTCTGCCATTAGTATTATTTTCCTTATTGTGATTGTTGCAAGTATTGTATTTGCATTTGCACAGGCAATGAGAATGGGAAGTTCCATTGCAAAAGGAATCGCAGTACCTCTTGGTGCGTTAAGCGACCGTTTTACAACATTTGCAAAAGGTAACCTCACAGATCCATTCCCGATAGTAGATACGCATGATGAGGTGGCTGACATAATCCAGACAGCAAATGAGATGAAAGAAACATTAAATATAGTTATCGCTGACTGTGGCAAACATCTTGCTGATATGGCAAGCGGTAACTTTGATATCAAATCAGACTGTCCGGAAGTATATCAGGGTGAATTTGAAAAATTACTTCTTGCCATGCGTGATATGAAGAATCAGATGATCGTTACATTACGTTCTATTGAAGATGCATCCAGCCAGGTATCTGCAGGATCTACAAACCTTGCAGAGGCATCACAGAGTCTTGCAGAGGGTGCTACTGAGCAGGCAGGTGCAGTAGAAGAGTTACAGGCTACGATCACAAGCATCACAGAGAACATTGAAAAAGCTGCAGATCAGGCACATGAGTCCTATGTACAGGCAAGACAGTATGCAGACGAAGCTGACAACAGCCGTGCGCAGATGACAGCAATGGTAGATGCAATGACACGCATCAACGAGACATCCAAAAATATCGAGAACATCATTTCTGAGATTGAGGATATCGCATCCCAGACAAACCTGCTTTCCTTAAATGCTTCCATTGAGGCAGCAAGAGCAGGAGAGGCAGGAAGAGGATTCGCGGTTGTTGCTGACCAGATCCGTCAGTTAGCAGAGCAGAGTACAAAATCTGCAGTAGATACCAGAGAACTGATCGAAGGATCCTTAGAGGAGATCGCAGAAGGAAACAAGGCGGCAGACAAAGCTGCAGCATCCATTGAAACGGTTGTAGAAGGAATCGGCAAGATTGCAGAGTCTTCCAAAAATATCAGCCAGGTATCCAGAGATCAGGCAACTGCCATGGATCAGGCAGAACAGGGTGTCAACCAGATTTCGGAGGTTGTTCAGGCAAACTCCGCAACCGCACAGGAGTCCTCTGCTACCAGTGAAGAGCTTTCTGCTCAGGCAGTATCCTTAGATGAACTGATCAGTAAATACATTCTTCCACAGGAATAATTAATATCAGGATAGAAAGTTTAAGAATATCCCCTGCTAAGACATTCTTAAACTTTAAAAAGTACTTGACAGAAATTTTCTGAAGTGGTATAGTTTAATAGTTGTTGAAAACAAAGTAGAGTATCCACTCTCACCGGAGCACCAGCATTCGTGTGACTCATGGTTTTATATTCAAGGCATCGGGAATATTCCTGTTGTTTGAAGTATCGCACCTTGCGAGTATTGAGTATTAAAAGTGGATAGTCTGCCTATCCACTTTTTTTAATGCAAGTAAAGAATAATATTTTGGAGGTGCAATACCATTAGCGAGTTAATGATTAATGAACAGATCAGAGACAGAGAAGTTCGTCTGATCGGAGAAAACGGAGAACAGCTTGGCATTATGTCAGTGAGAGAAGCAATGAAGCTGGCTGAGGAAGCAGAGCTTGATTTGGTCAAGATTGCTCCGACCGCAAAGCCGCCGGTATGTAAGATTATCGATTACGGTAAGTATCGTTATGAATTGGCGAGAAAAGAGAAAGAAGCCAGAAAAAAACAGAAAGTGGTCGAGTTAAAAGAGATTCGCCTGTCACCGAATATTGATTCAAATGATTTGAACACCAAAATGAATGCTGCAAAAAAATTCTTAAGCAAAGGTGATAAGGTAAAAATCACTTTAAGATTCCGTGGACGTGAGATGGCACATATGAATGCCAGCAAGCATATTCTGGATGACTTTGCTGAGAGTCTTGCAGAGGTTGCAGTAGTGGAAAAAGCACCAAAGGTTGAAGGCAGAAGCATCAGCATGGTGTTGGCAGAAAAAAAATCATAATTTTAAGGAGGAATATATCATGCCAAAAATGAAAACAAGCAGAGCAGCTGCAAAACGTTTCAAAGTAACAGGAACAGGAAAATTAAAGAGAAATAAAGCTTACAAGAGACATATCTTAACAAAGAAAACAACAAAGAATAAGAGAAATCTTAGAAAACCGGCTATCGTAGATGCTACAAACGTTAAGAATATGAAGAAGATTTTACCATACATGTAAGAAAGTTGTTAAGGAGGAATAGATCATGGCAAGAGTTAAAGGCGGTTTAGGCGCTAAAAAAAGACATAATAGAACATTAAAATTAGCAAAAGGTTACAGAGGAGCTCGTTCTAAACAGTACCGTGTTGCAAAACAGTCTGTTATGAGAGCCTTAACAAGTTCTTACGCAGGAAGAAAAGAGAGAAAGAGACAGTTCCGTCAGTTATGGATCGCTCGTATCAATGCAGCAGCAAGAATGAACGGAATCTCTTACAGCCAGATGATGCATGGCTTAAAAGTAGCTGGTGTTGACATCAACCGCAAAATGTTAGCAGAGATGGCTGTAAACGATGCAGCAGGATTTGCAGCATTAGCTGAGATCGCAAAGAAAGCAGTTGCTTAATTATAGGACAAGATGAGGGAGAACTTATTCCGGTGGGACAACCCCGGGGTAAGTTCTTTTTTCGCTTATGAAAGGTAAATTGGTGGTTTATCATGCAAATAAACGGATATTTATATGACACCCATGTGCACACATCAGAGGGAAGCGCATGTGGACAGAATACAGGAGCAGAGATGGCGAGAGCATATCAGAAAGCGGGATATGCCGGCATCGTCGTAACAGATCATTTCTTTTATGGAAATACGGCGGTGGACCGGAGCCTTCCATGGAAAGACTGGGTAGAACAGTTCTGTAAGGGCTATGAACATGCGAAAGAAGAAGGCGATAAGATCGGACTGCAGGTGTTTTTCGGATGGGAGTCAGGATATCACGGAACAGAATTTTTAATTTATGGCTTAAACAAAGAATGGCTGTTTGAACATCCCGAGATCAAAGACGCAGATGTGAAAGAACAGTATGAACTGGTACATGCCGGTGGTGGTATCGTCAGCCACGCGCATCCGTTTCGTGAGGAGGATTATATTCCGGAAATCCGCCTTTTCCCGGACTGTGTAGATGCAGTGGAGGGAATCAATGCTACACATGAGAGCCCTGCGAGCATGTCGCATAAAAATATCCTGTATAATGAAAAAGCAATCGCCTATGCGAAAGAACATGGACTTCCGATTACGGCTGGCTCGGATCAGCATACCACCAGAATGATCGGTGGCGGCATGCTGTTTGACCGGAAGCTCTCCGATGAAAAAGATTTTTGCAGGGCAGTGCTTGCCGGGGAGGCAAAAGCATACTGGAACGGCAGTGAGTTTTATGGTTAGGAAGTACGGGAATGTATCCGGTATTCTTTTGGGGACATTTGTTTTTGTTTGTGAAACGTTTTGGAAAAATATAAGCTGTTGTCAAAACCCAGTGAATTTGCAATCGCGGTGATGGACAGGCTGGAATGTTCTAACAGATAACACGCCTGTTTCATGCGAAAATCAGTCAGATATTCCTTTGGCGACTGACCAAGCACCGATTCAAAAGAACGGAACAGGTGGCTGCGGCTGACGCCGACATAGTCTGCGATATCCTCCACAGTAATTGCATAAGAATAATTGGAAGAGATATACTCGATGCCTTTCTGCACATAACTGTTGGCGGAATTTTGCTCCGTCGTATGGGAAGCGCCGTGTAAAAACATGGCAAGCATCGTATAGAGCCGTCCGGTCATTTCCACGGCATGCTCAAATTCATTTCCTCTGGCATCGTAAATATGGAGTATCTGGCGGTGGATATCACTTCCGTGCGGTGTCTCCCGTATGATCGGTTTTTCCGGCGAAAAATCCGTTGCCTTTAAGATCATGGAAGCGTCACTGCCCGTAAAACCCACCCATGCATACTCCCACGGGTCAGTCTCTGCAGCGTAATAGACAACCTCTGTATTTGGATACACCAAAAAAGAATCCCCAGCCTGTAATTCATAAGTCCTTTTTCCAATCTTGTAAAAACCTTTCCCCGAAATAATATAATGGATCAGATAATGATCCCGGATTCCCGGTCCCCACTGATAAAGCGAGTCACATCTCTGAAATCCCACGTTATAGACGGAAAGTGAAACCAGTTCTTTCTCTGTTACTTTGTAAGAATTTTTATATTTTTCGTACATGGTAATCCTCCATTATTCTCTGGTAATCCACTGCCAGCGGCTTCACACGGCCTGACGGCCACAACCCCACGGCTCTGCACTAAATAATTATACCGGCCACTCAGTCAACATGCAACATTTTTACATATAATATACACATTTTTTGCTATACATTTTCCAAAGAATGGGGTAAGATGTACCCATAACGTTGAAGGAAAACAAAAAGATTTGTTATGGAAAGGTGGAAAAAACTATGGCAATTTTAGTTACCGGCGGTGCCGGATTCATTGGAAGTCACACATGCGTAGAACTGTTAAATGCGGGTTATGAGGTTGTTGTACTTGACAATCTGGTAAACGCATCTGAAAAATCATTAGAGCGTGTAAAAGCAATCACAGGAAAAGAAGTGACTTTTTATAAAGGCGATATCTTAGACCGCACAATTTTAAATGAGATTTTTGAAAAAGAAAAAATTGATAGCTGTATCCATTTCGCAGGATTAAAGGCTGTTGGTGAGTCTGTGCAGAAACCTTGGGAATATTACAACAACAATATTTCAGGAACATTGACTCTGGTGGATGTAATGCGTCAGCATAACTGCAAGAACATTATTTTCTCATCTTCAGCAACCGTATACGGTGATCCGGCAGAAATCCCGATCACAGAGAACTGCCCGAAGGGTCAGTGCACCAATCCTTATGGATGGACAAAATCCATGTTAGAGCAGGTACTGATGGATATCCAGAAAGCAGATCCGGAGTGGAACGTGATCTTACTCCGTTACTTTAACCCGATCGGTGCTCATAAGAGTGGAACTATGGGAGAGAATCCGAACGGTATCCCGAACAACCTGATGCCATACATTACACAGGTGGCAGTCGGCAAATTAAAAGAACTTGGCGTATTTGGTGACGATTATGACACGCCGGACGGAACAGGTGTCAGAGATTACATTCATGTAGTTGACCTTGCGCTCGGTCATGTAAAAGCATTAAAGAAGATCGATGAGAAATGCGGACTTGCAATCTATAACCTTGGAACAGGTCATGGTTACAGTGTGCTTGACATTGTCAAAAACTTCGAAGCTGCAACCGGCGTGAAGATTCCTTATTCCATTAAACCGAGACGTGCAGGTGATATTGCAACCTGTTACTGTGATCCTTCGAAGGCAGAGCGTGAGCTTGGCTGGAAGGCACAGTATGGTATCAAAGAGATGTGCGAAGATTCCTGGAGATGGCAGAAGAACAATCCGAACGGATATGACGATTGATCTGCATAGCTGAAACAGGGAAAGTTGTCAAAGGAAGAGATTGCAGACGGTGTAGGACTTACGATAGAAGAGGTCGATGTCTTTGCGCAGGAATAAATAATTTATAAATGATAAAAACATGAAAAACGACTGTAAACGTAAAAAATTTACAGTCGTTTTTCTTTACAAATAATAATATGGTTATTGTTGACATATTATATATTGAATGATACCATTATATATAGTAATAAAAACTATATATAATAGAGGGAAAGACAATGAAGAAAATTTTTTCAATGAATCGTTTTGAAGGATGGAATCTGAGTCTGCCGCTGATCCAGGGCGGCATGGGAGTTGGTGTGAGTTTAAGCGGCCTGGCTGGCGCGGTTGCATCGGAGGGCGGCATGGGCGTGATCTCCACGGCACAGATCGGATTTGAGGAACCGGATTTTGTGGGAAATGAAGAAGCGTGCAATCTGCGCAGTATCCGAAAGCATATCGTGCGTGCAAAAGAACTGGCATCTGGAAAAGGAATGATAGCAGTCAACGTCATGGTGGCATTACAGCAATACAGGGAGCATGTAAAAGAGGCGGTGCGTGCCGGGGCAGATGCGGTAATCTGCGGAGCCGGGCTTCCAGTGGATCTGCCGGAGCTGGTAGAAGCAGGAAAAGCAAAGATTGCACCGATCGTATCGTCAAGGCGCGCGGCGGCGCTGCTTTTAAAAACCTGGGATAAAAAATACGGCAGGACAGCAGACTTTATCGTCGCAGAGGGGCCGGAGGCGGGCGGACATCTTGGATTTTCGAGGGAGCAGTTAGATGATATTTCAAAGATCCGTTTTGAGGAAGAGCTGACGGGGATCGTGGAAGAAAAGAAAAAGTACGAGGAGAAGTATGGAAAGCAGATCCCTGTTTTTGCAGCAGGCGGGATCTGGGATGCATCCGATGCAAAGCGGATCGAAGCACTCGGAGCAGACGGAGTTCAGGCAGCGACAAGATTTGTTGCGACAAAAGAGTGTGATGCTTCCTTAGGATATAAAAAAGCATATGTGAATGCAAAAGAAACTGATGTAAAAATCATCAAAAGTCCGGTCGGCATGCCGGGGCGTGCGTTAAACAATGCTTTTATCCAAAAGACAGAACGGGCGCCGGAGAGCGTGGAACGCTGTTATCACTGCATTAAAAACTGTAAACCGGCGCAGATTCCGTACTGCATCACACAGGCGTTGATCCGTGCTGTGCATGGAGACGTTGAAAACGGACTTGTATTTTGCGGTTCGAATGTTGGAAAAATAGATCGGATTTCGACGGTGCGTGAAGTAATAGAGGATCTGATGTATGAAAAAGAAGTAAAAATGCCATGAAAATGGTGGGAAAAGCAGAATGAAATTGTGTAAATTGTTCATATTTTTAAAAAAATAAAAAAACTTCAAAAAAATACTTGCAAATAAAAAAAAACATGCTATAATAAGTATCAGTTCGGCTCGTTGGTCAAGCGGTTAAGACGCCGCCCTCTCACGGCGGAAACAGGGGTTCGATTCCCCTACGAGCTACTCACTGTTATTTCGAAAGAGATAAACAGCCCAACCCGGAAGTTGTCAGTATGCCAGATGGTATATTGGCAATTTTTTTATTGTCAAAAACAGGTATCTTTTACAAATATGATATGCTACAATGGAACGCAGGGGGAGGGAATTGGGATGAAAAACAAAATCTACAAAAAAATAAAAAAATGGAAAGCAAGGCTTGGGGAAGATATTTTCTGTATCGTTGAACCAAACCCGTTTCTGGCGCAGATGATGATGTTTTTGTACGGGATCGTCGGTGTCATGCTGGTCTGTGATATTGTATTGTGTGTTTCGGATTATCATAAGGCAGGGATGCAGGAGATCATAAAAGATCTTCCGGTGCTTGTTATGACGCTGGCGCTTATTTTATTTTTGTGCTGGGTGCGGAAAAGTACACTGACCGAGGTGGCGGCAGGCGCGCACAAAATTGGAACAAAAACGGGAACACTGGGCAGGTGCAGGATCTTTACGTGGGATGAGGTCGTGTCAAAAAAAGAATTTTTTGAGAGAGTGACATTTTATGGGAAAAAGGGAAAGAAACTGTTTGCGGTAAGTAAGCAGTATGCCGGATATGAGAGTTTTTTACAGATGTATCTTGACCATGTGATGATAAAGCGGAATCAGACAGCGGTAAAAAGCGGCGAAAGGAGATAGCAGATGGCAGTGATAGGGATTGATCTTGGCACGACCAACAGTCTCTGTGCGGTATGCAGGGACGGAAAGATCGAACTGGTGCCAAATCCGAACGGTGATTACCTGACGCCGTCCGTTGTGAGTTTTGGAGATCAGGGGGAGGTCTATGTCGGAAAGATCGCAAAGGAAATGCAGATCACAAGACCAAAGCAGACTTTTGCGGAGTTCAAGCGCGATATGGGGACGGATCGGATTTTTCGGGCATGCGGGCAGGAGTACCGGGCAGAGGAACTGTCTGCGTTTGTCCTGAAAAAATTAAAAGAGGATGCGGAGAAGTTTCTCGGTGAGCCGGTTACCGAGGCGGTCATCAGTGTCCCAGCATATTTTGATGACGACAGGCGTTACGCAACGAAAAATGCCGGAAAACTGGCAGGACTTTATGTGGAACGGATCGTCAATGAGCCGTCTGCGGTTGCCCTGCGCCATCAGGTGCGGGAAAAGGAGATGGAGACTTTCATTATCTTTGATTTTGGAGGTGGAACATTAGACGTGTCTTTGGTGGAAGCGTTTGACAATATGGTCGAGATCCGGGCGGTTGCGGGCGATAACCATCTGGGCGGTAAGGATTTTAATGAGGTCATAGCGGAGGATTTTCTGAAAAACTGTGGGATTGATCCGTCTTCTCTGGGCGAAAAGGAACACGGGATCGTTTTGCGGGAGGCAGAACTTTTAAAGAAACAGCTCTCAAAAGAGGATACGGCAGAAAGAACCGTTCTGCTCGGAGAAAAAGAATATGTGATACGGCTTGACAATCAGAAGCTGATCAGGATAGCGGCAGGATTGTTTCAGAGGATGTCTGTCCCGTTAAAGAGGGTGATGGATGATGCCGGTATGCAATGGGAGGATATTGACCGCATCATTCTTGCGGGTGGATCCTCTAAGATGCCGGTCGTCAGGCGTTATGTGGAAAGTATTTCTGAAACAGAAGTTGTGATGGATGACAGGCCGGATGAATGTGTTGCCATCGGGGTAGGTCTGACTGTGGCGATCAAGGAGCGGTCTGTGGAATGGAAAGACATGATCCTTGCCGATATCTGTCCGTTTTCTTTGGGAACAGAAATCTATGATGGAACATTTTCGACGATCATTGAACGGAATGATTCGCTCCCGTGCAGCAGATCGCGTTATTATGTGACGACAGCGGACAACCAGACGACAATGCATTTTAAAATTTATCAGGGAGAACATTTGAACGCAAAAGAGAATCTTTTGCTTGGGGAACTTGATATTACGGACCTGCCGGAAGCTCCGGCGAGAGAGACTGGGGTTTTGGTGACTTTTTTATATGATATCAACGGGATTTTGGATATCCATATTAAAAGTGCCACGAATGAGGTTCGAAAGGTCATACTCAATAAGAATATCCGGATGTCAGGGGAAGAATTAGACAAGTGCATTGAAAAAATGAATCAGACAGCGCTTTATCCGGCGGGCAGGGAGAGAAACCGGCTGCTTGTGGAGCGCGCAAAGCGTCTGTTTGAGGAGAGCAGCGGAGTTGTCCGCGAAAATATCAGGGTATTGTTAAAGCAGTTTGCGGAGGCGGTGGACTATGGGGCAGAGCGTGACATCCGGGAGCAGTATGTGCGGCTGTCGCTCTATTTAGAAGCATTCCGCCAACAATCAGATATAAATAAAACAGATCCAGCATTTTGGAATGAATAAAATCATCCACCGGGTTTCTCTTTTTAAAATGATCTTCAAGAGTTCCTCAGTACACTCTAAATCACTGGAAAACACCTGTGTCATAAACGTATCATCCATTAACGTAAACTTGTTAATGGCGTCCATGCGTTCTGTATTTTTCTCGTCTAAATTCAACACCTGCATTCATTCACTTTCTTTTCATATTC
>OGWV01002437.1_pt1 | contig 11390 bp, 8 predicted proteins | sample 1576081 | NCBI WGS metagenome assembly OGWV01 (sample SAMEA3541541, study PRJEB24748) | human gut metagenome | biome: human gut; feature: human-associated habitat; material: faeces | place: China | collected 2012 | reverse complement strand
AGGAACGGCAGGAGTTACAGACCCTTGTATCGGATATTTCCCATCAGGTGAAAACAGGCGCATTTACAAGGTATTCCCGACGCCATATCCGCCGACGAACTGTTTCGTTTCGTTTTCACAGGATACGAACCCACCGCCAAGCGGGCTATTTCGCCCACTCTCATACGGCGCCTCTCGCAATTGAATCTGGAGAAGCAGCCCAACTTACGCTTCAGCCGCGATTTGTTCCTGCTCAGTTTCTATCTCAGAGGGATTCCGTTCGTCGACCTCGTCCATCTCCGCAAAACGGACATGAGATACAACACCATTCATTACCACCGGCATAAAACCCGCCAGCAGCTATCGGTCTATATCGAGCCTTATGCCGCCGATATCCTGCACCGGTACACCGACAATGCCGACCTCGCCGGCAACAGCAAGATGACCGGCGGTGTAAACGTATGGAGCAGCTATCAGGCAAGTATAGATATGCTCCAGCAATATGAGTTGGGCGACACTATCCGCCGCAACGCCACCTTCTGCACACCGGGTACATACTATTCATACATCTGCATTGCCGACGGTGGTTATACTTACGACGGCGCCACCTCTTGCATTAAAAAAGGTGTACCGGGCGGTCCGGACGACGACAACGACGGTTATATCCAGTCCATGAACTCTCCGCTCAACACCTACATCCTACGCCTTGCCGATGTTTACCTGACCTATGCCGAAGCTTGTCTGGGCAACAGCGAAGAACTGGCCGGTGGTCCCGGCCTGGAAGCATTGAACCAGGTGCGCGACCGTGCACGTATCCCCCGCAAGGAACGCGTAACCTTCGAAGACATCATTCGCGAACGCCGCGTAGAGTTCTCGATGGAGTATTGTAACTGGTATGACATGGTATCGTGGTATCACTGGAAACCCGACTACATGCTGAATTACTTCCAGAACCAACACCGCGGCTACACAGTAGACCTCATCGTGAAAGACGAAGACGGTTACCTCCACTTCGGCAAGAAAGAAGGCGACACTTTCCTCGAAGGCATAGAAAATTGGCAGGAACCGGGCGAGAACATCGAAATCCACCACGGCAACATCCTGATGCCTTATCCGGAAAGCGATGTCATCCAGAATCCGCTACTGAACGAAGAACCGGTAGCATACGAATTCAGTGAATAAACCAAGTTATACATTCATTATCTCAAATAACGACTTTAATATGAAATATATACATTTTCCTTTTGTGTTGCTCACCATCCTGTTGGCATGCAACCTTTTCACCGCCTGCAACGATGACGAGGGCGGCGGTGTTCCCGTAATCCACCACATCCGTCTTGTCGACCCAGAGAAGGCCGACAGTACGTTCACCGATGTAAATCCGGGCACCATGATTGTAGTCATCGGCGAAAATCTGAATGATGTGCGGAAAGTGTTCATCAACGAACAAGAAGTTTCGTTCAATAGCAACTACGGCACTTCCACCAGTCTCATCCTCACTATCCCCGGCGAATTGCAACTGACGGGTGCCAACCCCGAACTGAAAGGCGAACTGCGTATCGAGACCTCGCACGGCATTGCCACGTACTCCATGCATGTACTCTCGCCCGCACCCTACATCACCCGTGTAGCCACAACCTTCCCCGTGGAGACGGGCACGCCTCTGCGCATCGTGGGCGGTAACTTCTACGAAATTCAGCGCGTTTATTTCACCACTGCCGTGGACGACATCACCAATGCACCTGTTTCGGTAGAAGTAACGGACTACACGGTAAACAAGAACTTTGACGAAATATCATTCAATGCTCCCGCAGGCCTGATTGATGAAGGCAGTCTGGTAGTGGAGTGCTATACCGCATCCGCATTTACTCCCTTCCGTCGCACAGCCCTCCCACCAAGTATCAGCAAGGTAAGCTCCATGATGCCTATCACGGGTACCACAGTTACCGTACTGGGACAGAATTTTATGGATATCGCCTCCATCACAATGGGCAATCGCTCGGTAGATCTCTCTACTGTTACCGTAAGCGAAGCTAACGATATGCTTACCTTTACCATGCCGCGTGCACCGCAAGGCACTTGCTCACTCGCCATTACCACAATGGGCGGTACTGCCGAAGTTCCGGGCTTCTATCCTTTGGAGAATATAGTATTGAACTATGACAACATCGGTTGGTTCTCCTGGGGCGGGCAAGCTGTACCCGTCACTGCCGACGGTACAGCAGCTCCTTTCTTCTCGGATGGTAAATGCTACAGCATATCAGGGGAACTTTCAGCATGGAATTACTGGTGGGGCCAATTGCAGAACGGTGCCGTATGGGGCATTGACACAGCCTTCCTGCCTACCGATACACCGACTTCCGAACTGGCTTTGCAGTTCGAATGCTTCGTGGCAGTGGAATATGGCGAAGGTCCTGTATTCCGCATCTACCTCAAAGGGAATGAGGCTCACAACTACACGAACTATCGTCCGGTGAGCGACTTCACCGGAAAAACCGAAGTAGGCCAATGGATGCAGTGCAGCATTCCGCTCTCCGAACTGGTAGACGAAACCACTTGGGGCGAGTTCCAAAAACGTGACGGTGACGAGTTGGCACTCCAGATGACAAATCCCAGCGAAAACGGTCCATACAACATCGAAATGTATTTTGATAATTTCCGAGTTGTCAAGATACAATAATTTGAATTAAATTCTGGCACAGGATTACACAAAGTGACACCTTCTTTTAAACTCTTAGACGCTGATTCAATTGAATCAGCGTCTAAAAATAAATACACCGAAATTATTAAAACGAAATTTTACCGATACCATGACACAAATCTTCAAGAAAACCTTATTAACCAGCCTGGTTCTATTTCTGATGACAGCTTGCTCTGACGATAAAAAGGAGCTGAAAATCATCGTAGAGCCTACTTCTTTCCATTTTGAACAAACGGGTGGTAGCAAGAAATTCGGTATCACCCCCAATGAACCAGCCACTTTCCAAAGTTCGGAAGCATGGTGCAAAGTAACCTCGGAAAGCAGCACTCCCGTACAGGCAATCTATAACATAACCGTAGAACCCAACACTACGCCCGACGTGCGCAACGCCATCATCACCGTCAGCGTAAAGGAGCATATACAAGAAATCAACGTGGAGCAGGCGGCCTATATCCAAAGCGATGAACCGGAAAAATACACTGTACGCGAGAATCTCACAACCCACCAACTGATTAACGAAATGGGACTGGGCATCAACCTAGGCAACACGCTGGATGCCGTGGGCGACTGGATAGACCCAAGCAACATTCTCAATTACGAACAAGCATGGGGAAGCCCTATTATCACACAAGAAATCATTGAAGGATATGCCAAAGCGGGCTACTCATCTCTGCGCATACCGGTCAGCTGGGGCAATCTGCTGTCCGACGACTTCAAAGTGCATCCTGACCTGATGGACCGCGTAGAGAAAATCCTAAACTGGACCCTCGACTGTGGCATGGTGGCTATCATCAATATCCACCACGAAAACGAATGGATTAAACAAGTACCCACCGACAGCAAAGCAAAAGAAAAATTCACTTCCATCTGGAAACAGATATGTGAACGCTTCGAAAAGTACGGTGACCACTTACTGTTCGAGCCAATGAATGAAATCGGATACGATGAGATTTGGACTCCGTGGGGCGGTAGTGAAGCCGACAAGGCAAAGGCACTGGGATACGTGAACGACCTCAACCAGCTCTTTGTCGACATAGTAAGAAACAGTGGCGGCAACAACGCCAAACGTCATCTGTTGGTGGAAATCTACAACACCAACTTGGAGTATGCTTACGACCCCTTGTTCAAGATGCCGAATGATCCCGCAAACCGACTTGCTCTTACAGTGCATTACTATACTCCCGCAAACTTTGCCATACTGGGTGGAGGCGAGGTTGTCGATTGGGGTGTAGGCCGGGAAAGCTGGGGAACGGAAGCTGACTTCAAGGAACTGAACGACAATATGGACCTACTGAAGAAGAATTGCGTAGACAAAGGAATCCCCGTCATCATAGGCGAATATTGCGCCGACTCCAGAAACAGAACAAAGGAAGTGATAAGACTCTTCTGTGTTTCCGTAACCGAAGCCATCTACTCGCGCGGCATGTGCCCAATGCTATGGGACACTCCGGGGGGACAATACAACCGACAGACTTGCCAGTTCGACGACCCTCTCTTCTTAGAAGAAATGATGGCTATTCCGGTTAAATATCCACGGAATTAAACAAATATTCATAATCAATAATCAAATAAAAATGAACAGAATCAGCACTTGTTTCGCCAGCCTATTGCTTTCTTGTGCATTGACGGCACAAGCACAGCAATATCAACTGAATTCACCGGACGGAAAACTAATTGTCAACATCGAAGCCGGACAAGCCCTCAACTGGGCGATTGCCCACGACGGTACCACCGTTCTTTTGCCTTCAGACATTGCCATGCAATGCACTGAATCTGAGGGAAAGCCCATTGCTTTCACCTTCGGCAAAGATGTGAAGGTGACCAAAGCTACCCGCACTTCCGTCGACACTTCCTTCCCCACTCCTTTCTACAAAAAGGCGAGTGTGAAGGACACTTATAACCAACTCACGCTGAAATGTCGTAACGGCTATAGCATACAGTTCCGCGCCTACGACGACGGAGCCGCCTATCGTTTTGTTTCCGAACTGCGCAAACCTTTCTGCGTGAAGGACGAGATTGCCGAGTTCAACTTCGACCGCGATTACCACGCTTTCGTGCCCTATATTAACGACAATCGCGCCGGCGAGCGTTACTGCTACTCCTTCGAGTCCTACTACGATGAGGCCCCCCTCTCTCGCATGTACAAAGACTCGCTTGCCATTACTCCGCTGATGGTAGAACTGGAGAACGGAAAGAAAGCCGTCATTATGGAAGCCGGATTGTCCAACTATCCCGGCATGTTCCTCACTGCCAACCCACAGATGCCCCACGGAGTGAAGGCAGAATTCGCCCCCTATCCACTGGAAACAGTCATCGGAGGCTATGACCGCTTGAACCTCGTCCCTACCAAACGTGCCGACGTTATCAGCAAGCCCAACAATGCCCCCTACTTCTGCCCCAACGGGCGTCCCACAGGGAAACAGACCTATCCTTGGCGTGCCGTGCTTGTTGTTACCCACGACACACAACTCGCCAACAACGACATGATGCAACGCCTCGCACCCGAATGCCGCATCGCTGACACATCCTGGATTAAACCCGGAAAAGTGGCATGGGACTGGTGGAATACTTGTAACCTGACCGGCGTGGACTTCAAGGCAGGCATGAATACGCCCACCTATAAGAAATACATCGACTTTGCCGCCGAAAACCAGCTGGAGTATATCATCATCGACGAAGGTTGGAGCGGAAAGGAATCATTAATGGAAGACATCAGTCCCGAAATCAATCTCGAAGAACTGGTGGCATACGGCAACCAAAAGGGCATAGGCATCATCCTCTGGGCAAGCTGGCGCAATCTTACGGGAGGAGGCGACATCTCCCCTGCCGTGGAACAAGTTATCAGCCACTACGCACAAATGGGAATCAAAGGTTTCAAAATTGACTTCTTCGACCGCGACGACCAACTCGCCATCTCTTCTACCGAACAACTCGCAGCATGTGCCGCCAAGCATCACATGTTGCTTGACCTACACGGACTGAAACCCTTCGGCATCCAGCGCGCCTATCCCAACATCCTCAACTTTGAAGGTGTGAAAGGACTGGAAAACAGCAAGTGGGAGCCCATCGTGAACGGTGCACCCTTGCATGACTTCCCGCGCTACGACGTTACCGCCCCCTATCTGCGCCAACTCGCCGGTCCGATGGACTATACGCCGGGAGCTATGGTAAATGCCACCCGTTCCCTGTTCCGCTCCGTCAACGACCACCCCATGAGTCAAGGTACACGTGTACACCAGATGGCTATGTACACCGTCTTCGAAGCACCCTTGCAGATGCTTGCCGACAGTCCCAGCAAATACATGAAGGAACAGGAATGCACCGACTTCATCGCCAAGGTTCCCACTACCTTTGACGAAACCATTGCTCTTGATGGTAAAATAGCCGAATACATCACGATAGCACGCCGCAAAGGAAACACTTGGTTTGTAGGCAGCATGACCAACTGGACTCCGCGTAGCTGCACCATCGACCTCTCCTTCCTCAGCGAAGGCAACTACGAAGCCGAAATCTTTGCCGACGGCATCAATGCCGACCGTGAAGCTACCGACTATAAAAAAGAAGTACGCATCGTCACTGCCAAAGACAAACTCAATGTACAACTGGCACCCGGCGGTGGATGGACAGCACGAATTACAAAAAAATGAATCTGAGAAAACTGTTTCTGCCATTGTGTTCAGTAGCCTTGTGCCTGCAATCCTATGCACAAGACAAATCCTTCCTTAAGGATATGCTCTGGTATATAGACAACCCTTCTGTATTTGAAAAAGGACAAGAGGAAGGACACGCTTGGCATATGCCCGAAAAGAGCATGCTACTGAATGGGACATGGAAGTTTTTCTGGTGCGATACACCGGAAGGGATACCTGCACACTTTTTTAACCCCGAATTCCCGGATAAGCAATGGGGCGACATCAAAGTTCCCTCAAACTGGGAAATGCAAGGTTATGGTGACAAGCTGTTCAGAAATGTATCTGCTCCCTTCGGGGTGAATCCACCACATGCTCCCAAAGAGTATAACCCTACCGGACTATACCGGCGAACATTCAAGGTACCTGCAAGTTGGGCAGCAAAAGACCAGATATTTTTAAGGTTCGAGAAAGTGGCATCCGCTTCTTTTGTATGGGTCAACGGTCATGAAGTGGGCTACAATGAAGGAGCACAAGAACCTGCCGAATACAACATCACTCCTTATTTGAAGCCGGGCGAAAACACGCTGGCTGTCTGTGTACTAAAGTATTCGGACGGCTATTACCTGGAAGGACAAGATTATTGGCGACTGGCCGGAATCTTTGACGACGTATGGTTGTACGCCACACCTGCTGTCAGGATATTCGACTGGCAAGTAATCACAGAGTTTGATAATACGTATACCGATTCGCAGTTAAGTATTCAGGTAAAAATCAAGGACTACCAAAAGAAGCCAAGCGAGAATTATGGATTGAAAGCTTACTTAAAGGATAAAAACGGCAAGATTATCTGTAACTTTTCCGCAACTCCATTTGAAATGGACGCTGCGGAAAAGACAATACAGTTGCATACCTTAGTACAAGAACCCCAGAAATGGACAGCCGAGACACCCGAGCTTTATACGCTCGGTCTGGAATTATCCAATCCGACCGGTCTGCTGAAAGACAAGATAGAAACGGTCATCGGATTCAAAAAGACAGAAATCAAAGACGGTGTTTTTTATCTTAACGGTATCCCACTGAAAGTCAATGCACAAAATTCGCACATGCAGCATCCCGAAGAGGGACATATCATGGACGAAGCCACCATACGCAAGGATTTTGAATTGCTGAAACAGTTTAATTTCAATGCCGTACGCACCTCCCACTATCCTCCGGTGAATAAGTATTTGGAACTGGCCAATGAATACGGGCTTTATATCATAGACGAGGTGGGCGACGAAGCCCATGCCTCGGAATGGATTTCAAACCTCCCGGAATACGAAGAGATGTATCGCGAGCGATGCCGCAGAATGGTGTTACGGGACAGAAACCATCCCTGCGTCTTGTTCTGGAGCGCAGGAAACGAAAGCGGTGAAGGTATCAACATTACCCACACCATTGAAGAAGGGAAATCACTAGACCCCACCCGCTTCTGGATGTATGGCGGAAATGCATTCTCCCATCCGGCAGAAGATATTATCGGACCCCGTTACCCTACTCCTATGGAACTGGAAATGCAAGTAGGCATAGGAATGGGAGAGGATTCCCGACCATCGTTTATGGATGAATACTTATCGGTTGCAGGCAATGCCGGCGGTGCCCTGGACGATTATTGGGAAGCCATCTACCGGCACCCCCGCCTGATGGGAGGGGCCATCTGGGATTTTGTCAGTCCGGGACTGACCGAACGGATAAGGCAAATGGACGACCTTTCGCCCTTCCATACTCCCGCCCATCTGATGGGAAATGCCCGCTTGGTGAAGGAAGGAAAGAACACGGTGCTGGACTTGAACGGTCACGACCAATGGGTAGAGGTCTATCGTGCAGACAATGTAGAGATGAACAATAATGAACTGACACTCACTTGCAGAATCTACCCCCGGAAACTGGTAAGCAGTTGCGGCTCATTCATCACAAAAGGCAATTATCAGTTCGGGCTGCAACAACGCGGTAAAGACAAACTGGAATTTTATATCTATACTGATAAAAAGCATTCCGTATGCGCCTCCTTGCCTACTGACTGGGAATACAACTGGCATCAAGTGACGTGTGTCTACGACGGACAGAAAATGTCCATCTATATAGACGGAGCAGAAAAGGCCTCCACACAAGCATCGGGCAATATCCGGAACTTACCCTACCCCGTCAACATCGGTCGGAACGCAGAAACACACGGCCAAGAGACTTCGGTCTACATCTGCGATGCCCAAATGGACGAAGTCGGCATTTTCGCCAAGGCACTGACTTCTTCTTTTCACCCGGAAGAAGCCGCCCTTTGGCTGAACTTTGAGCAAGAGACGGAAAATGGTACATTCTACAGTTACGGCATTGGTGCACGTACGTACGGCAGCATCTGGCCCGACCGTAGCGTACAGCCCGAAATGTGGCAAATGAAGAAAACCGGACAACCTCTTTCTTTTTCCATGTCGGATGTGACAGAGGGAGTCGTTGAGTTATGGAATCGCAATCACTATACGAATGCTTCCCGATATGCCATACGATGGGAATTGAAAGAAGATGACAAGGTTATTCAATCGGGCGACTTGGCACTCTCAACAGCACCGCTTAGTCGTGAACTGGTGCACATACCTTATAAGAAGCCTGCCCTGATTCCCGGCAAAGAATACCGCCTGATGCTTCATGCCGTCCTGAAAAAAGATGAATTGTGGGCAAAAGCCGGACATGAGGTGGCATGGGAAGAACTTGAACTGCCTTGGAGCCTGCCATGCTCTTCGGAAGAAAAGGTTCAAGGCATACCTTCCTATTCACTTTCGGAGAAAGAATTGATTGTCTCCGGAGAGGGCTTCAAATATGTATTCAACCGTACCGACGGACAACTGACGTCGATGGTTGTTCAAGATATGGAACTGCTGGAATCACCGCTCCGGCTGAATCTTTGGCGTGCCCCGCTGGCCAATGAGCTGGACAACTGGAATGCCTCCAGCGCCCGCTCCTCCAACTGGAAAGAAGGTTACGGATACACGGTAGCCACAGAAATGTATTCTGCAGGGATTGACCGCCTGACACATCAGCCCCTCTCTTTTTCGGTGTCCGAAACCACCGAAGGCGTACATATACACATCATTGATGCGGAATTGATGGGCAAAGGAGAAAAAGAGAAAAAAGACCTCTACATCGAAGGAGTACAGAACAACGGCATCATCAACCACTATGAGTATATTATCAATAGTGAAGGGACGATAGAGATACGCCATGTATTGAAGCCTGAAGGGAAAATGCCGCTTTGGTTTCCTCGTATAGGACTTACGCTGACCGTAAGCGATGCGCTCGACCAAGTGAAATGGTACGGCCGAGGACCGCAAGAGAACTATCCGGACCGGAAAACCGGCTATCCGACGGGGATATATGCCTCTACCGTACAAGCTATGTACGAGCCCTATCTAATGCCACAAGATTACGGATTGCGGACAGATGTACGCTGGTTGCAACTGACTACGGACAAAGGCATCGGCCTTCAATTCAAGATGAACGAATGGTTTAACTTCAACATTTATCCGTACAGCACGGATAACCTGACGAAAGCGATGTATACCTACCAATTGCAGAAGCAGAAAGGCATGACCCTGAATCTTGATTATGCCACTACCGGGGTCGGTTGTACAGCCCGCGGTGTATTCGGTGCTTACAAAGCGATGCCGCAGGAATATCGGAGAACCATCAGCATAAAACCTATGATGAAATAAAAACATTGTATCGGACTGGTAAGATTATGAAAAACAAAAATTACTTTATTCTATTAGTGTTGTTTTTAAGCGCTCTACAAATAAAAGCGCAGTATTCATTCGACAACGTGCTTTATGGTGCAGCCTACTATCATGAATATATGCCCTATGAGCGACTGGATGAAGATATCCGGCTGATGAAAAGAGCCGGCCTGACAGTAGTGCGCGTTGGAGAATCTGCCTGGGGAGTATTTGAGCCGCAAGAAGGAAATTTTGAATTTGAATGGATGGACCGCATTCTGGACAAGATGCATGCAGCAGGAATCAAAGTCATCTTGGGAACTCCCACCTATTCCATTCCTGCATGGCTGGCATACAAACACCCGGAAGTGCTGGCAGAACACGCCAAAGGAAACAAAGCCTATTATGGAATCAGACAGCGTCCATGCCGAGTCTTGTCCCGTCGTCCTTCTTCATTCGTTCCTCGGCTTCGAGGTACAGGGCGAAGTCCTCTTCGGCCTCGGTGAGTCGGCGGTAATCGTCCGGGCTGATGACGATGGCGGCCGGCTTGTTGTTTCGCATGACCACGATGGGGTTGTTGTCCCCCACCCTGCTGAGCGTCTTGCTGACCCCTCCGTGGCTGAGTTCGGACACGGACACGAGGTTGTCCAATGTGATGTTTCCCGCCATTCGCCTTGCTCCAATCGATTCAAAAATAGCTATTATTGTGATGATAATTGTATTCACGTTTTGCTGGTCGGTCAAGGGAGGACAGGGCCCGTCCGGCCCCGCCATCCCATGCCGGTCACTTGGTCGGCGCCCAGGGGTCGATTCCGGTCTGGGGCTTTGGTGTCTGGTATCCGTCGGCGGGGAAGTGTCCGGGGTTGCGTACGTAGTTGACGAGGTCGGCGGTCGCGATGTCCGCCCAGGGGTCGTTTGCGGTGTTGTCGAGGGTCTTGGTGTTCATCTTCGTTTTCCTTTCCGGTTGGTGACGACCGCTCTTTGCCGCGGTGCGCGTCGGGGCGTCAATGGGACGCGCGGGGCCCCGCAGGGGTCGCGTGGACCGTTGACGTCCCGGCGTGCGCCGTGGCATGGTGCGCCAAGGAACCGATCGGGAGGGAAGACGAAGATGGACGCCGGGACCCGGGCCACGTCATCGTCCCGGCTTGGTTGGATGGATGCCGTCTCCACCCCGGTTCGTGGATGGCGTTGTCGTTGACGGCATATGGATGCGGAAGGGCTGGATGATGGGGACGGCTGATGTCGATCGCTTCTCGTACCGGTTTCGTCGGCCCTTCGAGGATGGCGGGCACGTCGACGCCTGTGTCGAACTGTCCGGATCGAGATGGCTGCATG
>OGWV01002433.1_pt1 | contig 11393 bp, 10 predicted proteins | sample 1576081 | NCBI WGS metagenome assembly OGWV01 (sample SAMEA3541541, study PRJEB24748) | human gut metagenome | biome: human gut; feature: human-associated habitat; material: faeces | place: China | collected 2012 | reverse complement strand
ATTTCACTGAATTAGTCAGTTATTTGAGTTTTATGTTGATATAAACATAGAAAATAGAATATTAGTACTTATAGGAGAATATAACTTATGAAGAAAAACTTATTTTCTATTGGAAAAAAACAAGTAAGAGTTCCAATCGTACAGGGTGGAATGGGTGTTGGTATCAGTCTTGGGAGGCTTGCCGGAACAGTTGCAAAAGAAGGTGGAGCCGGAACAATCTCTGCCGCACAGATTGGTTTTAAAGAACCAGATTTTTATGAGAATCCCATAGAAGCTAATAAACGTGCCATTCATAAAGAAATGCAAAAAGCGAGAGCGATTTCACCGGATGGAATTGTTGGCTTTAACCTTATGGTAGCCATGAACGATTATGAAACCTATGCCCACGAAGTAATTGCAGCAGGAGCTGATTTTATCGTATCAGGAGCAGGTCTTCCCGTAGATCTGCCTGCGTATACAGCAGACAGCGATATTGCGATTGCCCCGATTGTATCCACACAGAAATCCGCTCATGTCATTTTAAAATTCTGGGATAAAAAATATAAAAGAACCGCCGATTTTATTGTGATAGAAGGACCGATGGCGGGAGGACATTTAGGATTTCATAAAGAACAGTTAGAAGAATTTACTCCAGATATTTATGGAGAAGAAGTAAAGAAGATTATTACCGTAGTACAAAAATACGAAGAAAAATACGAGAAAAAAATACCTGTCATCCTGGCAGGAGGCATTTATGACCATGCCGATTATGAGAGAGCATTTTCTCTTGGTGCAGACGGGGTGCAGATTGCGACCCGATTTGTGACAACTGAAGAATGTGATGCAGATGAACACTATAAACAAACCTATATTCAAGCAGAAAAAGAAGATATCGTTATCGTAAAAAGTCCGGTCGGAATGCCGGGAAGAGCAATCAGAAACACATTTTTAGATAAAGTAAAATCCGAAGGAAGGATACCGCCGACGAAATGTCTTCGCTGTATTCATACCTGTAATCCAGCAGAAACACCGTACTGTATCACAGAAGCACTCATCCATGCAGCCAAAGGAGAGACAGAAAATGCCCTTTTATTCTGCGGAGGACGCGCTTATGAGGCAAAAACAATCGAAACAGTAAAAAAAGTAATTGATTATTTCTGTAGTTCTTGTATATAATGATAATAAAAGAAGATAAAGTCCATAATTGTATACAAATATAAAGAGTTGCGATGGAATTTAGGAAGCATCCCAGCCATCATAAATGCAGATCTTTATAAATGCCAGATGATTTATAGGGTTATCATGCGATAAAAACGATACGGTATTAGATAAGGTGAGAATATAGGAATGAACGATGTAAGAGAAACGATAAACACAATGTTAGTAAAGACTTTCCACGAGATTTTAGAGCTGGAAGAGAAGGCAATCATCACAGATGAATTTTCCGATATCAGTAACAATGATATGCATATCATAGAAGCCATCGGTCTTGGAGATGGTGCACGCATGAGCGTAGTAGCAAAGCGGCTGAATATCACTGTAGGTTCTCTCACAACATCCATGAACAGTCTGGTGAATAAGGGGTATGTGGCAAGAGCCAGAAGTGAGAAAGACAGACGAGTAGTTAATGTCTATCTCCTCGAAAAGGGAATTGCTGCCTACAAACATCATGAAGAATTTCATGAGAAAATGTTAGATGCTATCATGGAAACATTAAGTCCGGAAGAACTCGTTGTCTGGGCGAAGTCCTGTGATCGTCTGACACAGTTTTTAAAATCTTACGACAAAAGCCACATTAAAAAGGCCAAATAAAACAAAAAGTGAAAAAAAGAGGAATAATTCGATACCTGTTTGCATAAGTTTATAATGCAGACAGGTATTTTTTTGTATATCACAAAGCGACTTGCTAAAAATAATAATTTTTAATAAAAATTCTAATATACTAAGAACTATATATATAATGATTAAGTTTGAAATACAAAATGTCTCTGAATATGATACAAAATAAAAATTAAACAAAAAATAAAAAAATAAATGTAGTAAAACGACAAAAAACTATTTATTTTTATTCAAGTGTAGTGTATAATGTAGAAAATACGAAAAGTAATATCAGAATAAGCAGGGGGAAAAGTTATGTTATCATTATATTCTTTAATATGGACGTTTTTAATTAGTTGTCCGATGTTACTCCTCATATTTATTCTGAGAAGGCGATCAGATTATTTAACAAAGTATGGAGTTACGTTTATTTCGATTCTTTACATATTTTGTACGGTAAGAATGCTATTTCCGATAGAATTTCCGAGTCATCAGAAGGTGATATGTGATCCGTATTTATTTTCATTTATCATGAAAGTTTATGCAGATTTAGGACCATCGGGAAGAAGGAAAGCACTATATGTTATAGTGGGTATCTGGATTCTTGGAAGTATAATCGCTTTCCTTCGCAAAAACAGAGAGTGGAATAAGGTAAAGGGATATCTGATGAAAGGAGCTTCTAAAGGGGATGGAGTGGCGGAACGGATTTTAGAAAGAATTGATCCCGAATGTCCAATCACGATTGAATATAATCTGGCAATTGCAGAACCATTTATTAGAGGTTTACGTCATCCGGTTATCTATCTTCCAGAGAAGGAATGTAATGAGAAAGAATTGGAATTTATTCTCATGCATGAATATCTTCATTGGAAGAGAAAAGATTTGTGGAAGAAGTTTATAATTAATATTATAGGAATGATATTCTGGTGGAATCCATTGGCATATTTACTTTGTAAAGATTTAGACCAGATTATAGAATTAAACTGTGATAATGCGATGTCGAAGAAATACAGTGAGATGGATACCCTGTATTATCTGGATACCCTGACTTATATGGCAGGCGGAAGAAGAGCGAACTTTGATGAAGTTTCGTCGGATACATTAGGTTTTGTAAAAGAGCTTGAGGTAAGACCATTAAAGCAGAGATTTCATTATGTAATGTTTAAGAAAGACGATAAGAAGATACAGAGAAAGATGAATTTGTTTATCTTGTGTGTGAGTGTTGTTTGGTTTATGGCATCTTATTATTTTATCTTACAGCCTAAATATAATATACCACAGGTAGATGTACATCAAGGTGATACGCCATTTGTAGCAGATGATGAAAATTCTTATCTGGAAGAACAAAAAGATGGAACTTACATATTTTATTATGGAAAATATTCAGAAAAATTATCTAAAGAAGAAGCAGAAAGTGGTGTCTATGATAGATATCTGATTATTAAATATAATGAGAAGTAAAATTTGTTAGTAATAAATGCATTTATAGGGCAATAAATTCAGAGTGTAATTGTTGAATTTTTTCGTATTTTATTATATGATATACTTAGTATTAAACAATGAAGAAAAGGGGTATATCATGAAGAGAAAGATTCCAAAGATTACCAATAGTGAGAAACAAATATTAGAAGTATTATGGGATGAGGAGAAGCCTCTTACATCTTCAGAGATTGTAGGAGTTTCCGATGATAGAACATGGAAGGCGAGTTCTGTCCACTTATTACTAAATTCTCTTTTAAATAAAGATTTAGTGGAGGTTGCCGGTTTTAAGAAGACGACCAAGAATTATGCCAGAACGTTCCAGCCAACGATGACAAGAGAAGAATATTCAATTAATCAGCTCCGTCAGGAGCAGAGAAATACGAGCCGTACATTATCCAGATTATTTAACGCATTGTTAAAGGACGAGGAAGATGATGACTTATTAAAGGAACTTGCAGATATGGTTGATTCTAGAAGAAGCCAGATTCGAAAAGACTGATAAGGAATACTGCACATACGCTTTTATATTTCTCTCCGGTTATGAATATAAATACACATTACGATAAATTCGATAGAAAGTTATTGAAGTAATACAAGTTTATAGAAGTAACCCCTATTATAAAGTTTATAAATAGAAGGAGAGATAATCATGAAAAAAACGAAATGGAAAAGAGTAGTAGCGGCAGGTGCGATTCTTATGAGCCTTGGGATGGTATTTCCGGCAGTGGATATTCAGGCAGAGGAAGTTGACTTTGGACCAGGAATTGTAGAAATTGTGGATGATGATAACATTAGTACCTGTGCAGATCAGATTACAATTGTGTATCGTGTTCATAATGGAAGAAGACAGAAACGCCGTTGGAATCTTACACAGGGCGAATGGGTTGACAAAAAATGGATTGATCTTGGACCAGCATAGAATTTAAAAGTAACTACATAAAGATAATAGGGCTTATTTCCCGGCTACATTTGTAGCCGGGCTTTTTTATATCAGATTTACAGCCCAGAATTTATTCAGAAAGCTCTTCCCATTTGTCGTAGAGTTCCAGGAGTGCAGCCTCATTTTCCTCTAATTTCGTATTCAGCTCCATAAGCTTCGCCACATTAGTAGCATTCTCCGAAAGTGCCATTTCTTCCTTTAACTGGTCATTTTCTTCTTCTAAACGGCTGATTTCCTTTTCTGTTTTCTTTAAGTCGTTAGCACGTTTACGCTGTCTGGCAGCTTCCTCGCGGGAACGCTTCCAGTCTTCTTTCGCTTTTTCTGGAGACGGAGACGGAGCGGCATCAGTGGTGGAAGTGAGAGTGATGTTATCGCTGTCCGCTGAGATGTTTCCAGCCTCTTTTTGTTCTAAGTAATAGTTATAGTTGCCTTTATAGTTTATGATGCCTTCTGGGGATAAATCCAGAATTCTAGTGGCAGTCTGGTTGATGAAGTAACGGTCGTGGGAAACATAGAATACGGTTCCTTCGTAATTGTTGATGGCTTCTTCCAAAATCTCACGGGACTGGATATCTAAGTGGTTGGTCGGCTCATCAAGAATAATGAAGTTGGCATTAGAAAGCATCAGCTTTGCAAGGGAAACACGTCCTTTTTCTCCACCACTTAAGGTTCCGATCACCTGGAATACGTCTTCGCCAGTAAAAAGGAAGGCGGCGAGTACGTTACGGATGCGGGTGTTTGTGAGCTTTGGATACGCATCGGAAATCTCATCAAAAATCGTTTTGCTATCGTCTAGTACGTGCTGTTCCTGATCGTAGTAGCCGATGGAAACTTTAGAGCCATATCGGATTTTACCAGAGTCGGCGCGAAGCTGGCGGTTGATGATTTTTAAGAGGGTGGTCTTTCCCGTACCATTTGCTCCGAGGAGGCCGACAACTTCCCCTCGTTTAATCTGCACATTTAAATTGCGGAATAAGGCTTTGTCACCAAAAGATTTGGAAAGTCCCTCAATTGTAAGTACATCATTACCGCTGAGGACTTCTGGTTCTAAAGTAATACGCATCTTGCTGTTTAAGACAACGGGTTTGTCCACGAGTTCAAGTTTACTGAGCATTTTCTCACGGCTTTCCGCACGTTTGATGGATTTCTCACGGTTAAAGGAGCGGAGTTTTGTGATTACTTCTTCCTGATGGTGGATTTCCTGCTGCTGGTTCATGTAAAGCTTCATCTGTGCATCACGCTGTGCCTTTTTCTTTTCGGCGTAGGCACTGTAATTGCCGTTAAATACCTGACTGGTTCCGCGCTCAATTTCGATAACCTTATCCACAACTTTATCAAGAAAATAACGGTCGTGGGAAACGATTAAAACGGCACCACGGTAGTTAGAAAGGAAAGTCTCTAACCAGCGAATGGATTCCATATCAAGGTGGTTGGTCGGCTCATCGAGTAAAATCAGATCCGGGTGCATTAAGAGAATACGGCTTAATGCGACACGGGTTTTCTGACCACCGGAAAGTGTATGGATTGGTGTGGCAAACTGGCTTTCATCAAATCCAAGTCCCTTTAATACGCCAGTGATTTCACTTTTCCAGGCATAGCCGTTTGCTTTTTCAAAACGGTCTGTCAGGCGGGAATAGCTTTCCATTGCACTTTCTAATGCTTCATCGGATAAGGTACTGATGTCCTTTTCAAGCTGGCGAATCTTTTTTTCCATCTCGATAATCTCTTTTTTGGCATCGAGCATCTCTTCATAAATACTGCGATGAGAGCTTACATCAATAACCTGAGATAAATAACCGTAGGTAGAGCCTTTCTGGAAAATAACTTCTCCGTTGTCTGCCTCATATTCTCCAGTAATGATTTTAAAAAGGGTAGTTTTTCCGGCACCGTTAATACCGATAACTGCTGCTTTTTCCCCTTCATTAATTAAAAAATTAACATTTTTTAATACGGATTTGCCGCCGAATGCTTTTTCGATTTTCTGACAGGCTAAAATCATAATAACCTCCAAACTAGTTATATTGTTGTTGCATTATTATAAAGTAGAAATATTTCTGATGTATTTTATCATGAAAGAAAAAATAAGTAAATAAGTGTTATAATTTTTAACAATCTTATTTGACATTAAAAGAATTTTTGTATATAATTGATTCATTAGAGCTTAAGAATGGGAATTTTTTATCAAAGGGAGGAACTTATGCCAGATAGTAAAACAGTTGTAAAATCAGGAAGTGAAAAGTCTATTTCTCCGGCAGTGATAAAAAGATTGCCCCGGTACTATCGGTATCTTGGAGATTTACTGAAGAATAATGTTGTTCGTATTTCCTCTAAGGAACTGAGTCAGAGAATGAACGTCACTGCTTCCCAGATTCGTCAGGATTTAAATAATTTTGGCGGGTTTGGTCAACAGGGATATGGTTATAATGTAGAGTATCTTTATAATGAGATGGGCAAGATTCTTGGACTGGATAAGACGAATAATATCATTATCGTAGGTGCAGGTAATCTTGGACAGGCGTTGGCGAACAATCAGGATTTTGACAGTAATGGATTTAAGATTATCGGGCTTTTCGATGTGAATCCAAGATTAATTGGTATGACAGTGCGGGGCGTGGAAGTATATGATATCGACATGCTGGAAACATTCTTAAAAGAACATGAGGTAATGATTGCCGCATTGACATTACCGAAGTCGAAGGCAACGAAGGTTGCAGAACAGTTAGTTGATTTGGGAATCAAGGCATTATGGAACTTTGCGCCGGTAGATTTGCATTTTCCAGAAGAGATTCTGGTAGAGAATGTACATCTTGCAGAGAGTATTATGACATTGTCTTATCGAATCCACAGTCACAATCAGTAAGTATAAAGTTTATATTGCAGAAGAGAACGAAGAGATGAGAAGCTGTGTTGTAAGAAACAGATTTTCATCTCTTTTTGCTAAAGGGTGTTTGCATACAGGTGGTGATGCAAAGCTTGCTGAAAGTATTTTTCAAACATGTTCTGGAACGATGCAGTTTAATAATATGCTGCATTCTGTATCCTAGAATAAGAAAGGGATAGTTGTTAGAAAGTAGGAGGTTAAATAATGCGTTACGTTGCTTCAAGGGAAGAAATGCAAGATATTGATGCGTATAGTATAAATAACGTAGGGATTCCAGGTATCGTTTTGATGGAAAAGGCAGCACTTGCATTAGAGGAAGTCTTTTTGGAGAGAATACCGACAGATAGCAGGGTGCTGATTGTTACAGAAAAAGGGAATAATGGAGGTGATGGACTGGCACTGGGAAGACTTCTGTTAGAAGAAGGCTATACCGTAGATTTTTATGAAATCGGAGTCATTCCACATGATTCAGATTCCCATCAGATTCAGAAACACATTTTAGAGCAGATGGAAGCAGATTTTTTGATGAAGTTTCCCGATGAGGAGTATGATGTTATCGTAGATGCCATTTTTGGCGTTGGATTAAAGCGAGAAGTGGCAGGACGGCACAGGGAGGTTATTGAGCGCCTGAATCAGATGGAAGCACTGAAGGTTGCGGTAGATGTTCCGTCTGGAGTCGATGCCTCTGCCGGACAGATTCTTGGTATTGCATTTGAGGCGGATATAACGGTCACTTTTGGGCTTCCTAAGGTGGGACTGCTTCTTTATCCAGGGGCAGATGTCAGCGGCGAAGTCATTGTAAAGGAAATCGGTTTTCCGAATAAGGCGGTTGAAGAAATCGCACCGCAGATGGTTTCTTTCACAACAGATGACCTGGAACTTTTGCCGGAAAGAAAGGCATGGACGAATAAAGGAAGTTACGGGAAGGTTCTTCTGATTGCCGGCTCCAAAAATATGGCAGGAGCCGCCCTTTTGAGTGGAACAGCGGCCTATAAGAGCGGAAGCGGTCTGGTACGCATTTTTTCCTGTGAGGAGAATCGTGTGATTTTGCAGGAAAAGCTTCCAGAGGCGATTCTTACGACTTATGATTCGGAAGAAAAGGCATGGGAACTATTACCGGAATCTCTTTCGTGGGCATCTGTTATCGGAATCGGACCGGGAATTGGACAGAGTGCATTTGCAAGTAAGTTAGTAAAACAGGTTCTTACATTAGGAAAGGCACCGCTTGTTATTGACGCAGATGGGCTTAATAATCTGGCGGCTTTGTTACAAGAAGATACAGAATTAAGGCAGCTATTTCATGAATATGAAGGCGGGATGATTCTTACCCCGCATTTGAAAGAAATGTCCAGATTAACTGGAGAAGAAATTGCAGAAATTCGCAGCAATCTGCCAAAAGCGGCTGCAAGTACTGCAGATAAGGGACATGTTATCGTGCTAAAAGATGCAAGAACCATTGTGTCCGATGGAAGCGTACCTTCATACATTAATATGAGCGGAAACAATGGAATGGCAACTGGTGGAAGCGGCGATGTATTAACAGGAATTATCTGCGGTTTTCTTGCCGGAGGACTTGACATTTTGACAGCGGCACGACTTGGTGTGTACTGTCACGGTCTTGCCGGAGATGCTGCCGCAAAAGAAAAGGGATATTATAGTGTTCTTGCCGGAGATTTACCGAATTATCTCGAAACTATTTTGAAGCGGAAACATTTTCCAGAAGAAATATAAAAAACAAAGGAAATCATCAGAATACTCATGACGTTTGCTGGAAATACTTCATTTAGAAAGAAAAGTAAAATGGAGTGAGTGAAAATGATGATAAAACGTGGAGATATTTATTATGCAGACCTTCGCCCGGTCGTAGGTTCCGAGCAGGGAGGTGTCCGTCCGGTGCTTATTATTCAAAATGATGCAGGCAACCGTCACAGCCCTACCGTAATCTGTGCGGCGATCACAAGCCGGATGAATAAAGCAAAACTGCCGACTCATGTGGAACTGTCTACGACGGAGTGTGATATTACAAAGGATTCGGTTGTACTATTAGAACAGATTCGTACAATTGACAAACAGCGTCTAAAAGAACGGGTATGCCATCTTGACACAAACACCTTAAAGAGAGTAAACTATGCCTTAAAAATCAGTCTGGAGCTGATTACATAAAGGACAACACAAAGGAGTAATAAAAATATGAATTTTGAACCAGCAGAGAAAATGAAGAATTTTGAAGCAGGAATTTTTCAGATTTTAGATGAGAAAAAGAAAGAATTGCAAAAACAGGGAAAGAAGATTTACAACTTTTCTGTAGGAACACCAGATTTTGAAACACCGGAATGTGTGATGAAAGCGGTATCCGAAGCCTGCCTTCACCCGGAGAATTATCATTATTCTTTAGGCGAGACCGATGAGCTTTTAGATGCGTTAGCAGCACGTTACAAAAATAGATATAATACGGACATTGCGAAGAATGAGATTATGTCTGTATACGGCTCTCAGGAAGGAATGGCACACATTTTCCTGCCACTCATTAATCCGGGAGATATCGTGCTTTTACCAAACCCAGGATATCCAATCTTTTCAACAGGCGCATTTATCGCACAGAGTAATCAGTGGTTTTATCCGCTGACAGAGGAGAATAACTATCTTCCAGACTTTGATGCCATTCCTGCGGATGTAAAAAAGGCAGCAAAAGTGATGGTAGTATCCTATCCAGCCAATCCAATCTGTAAGACAGCACCAGACGAATTCTACGAAAAGTTAATTACATTTGCCAGGGAAAATAATATTTTAATCATTCATGATAATGCATACTCAGATATTATTTATGACGGAAGAGAAGGCAAGTCTTTCCTTTCTTTCAAGGGAGCAAAGGAAGTCGGCGTAGAATTTTATTCCCTGTCAAAGAGCTATAATTATACAGGTGCGCGTATGTCCTTTGTCATTGGAAATGCACAGGTCATTGAAGTGTTCAAACGTTTCCGTTCCCAGATTGACTATGGTATATTTCTTCCTGTACAGGCAGGTGCAGTAGCGGCATTAAAATCCGATGATGCTGCCGTACAGGAACAGTGCAAAAAATATCAGGAAAGAAGAGATGCACTGTGCGAAGGACTTCGAGAGATTGGGTGGAACATTCCAGACAGCGAGGGAACTATGTTTGCATGGGGGCCACTGCCGGACGGCTATACGAATTCCAATGAATTTGTTATGGAACTTATGGAGAAAACTGGCGTGATCTGTACACCAGGAAGCAGTTTTGGAAGCCTTGGTGAAGGTTATGTCCGTTTTGCTCTCGTACTTCCGCCAGAAGAGATTAAGAAAGCAATTGCGAGCATAAAAGAGTCTGGAATATTAAAATAATTGAAAAAAGATTTCGGTATATTCATTAACACGCTCTGGTACAGTAGCTGATTTTGGAGAATATTGTACAGATTATAAAATAGCATGTTTGTCAATATGCCAGCACAGTAGCCTTTTTATGAAAATATAAAAAATAAAAAAATGGGTGTAAATCGAAAATTTTTGTGGAAAGGTAAATCAGAAAGATAAAGCCAGAATACTTGACTACATAATAAAACGGTGATAAACTTAAAAAAGTTATGCCTATAAGAGTATTTAAATATCATAGAGAAGTGAGGAGAAGATAAAATGTCAGGACATTCCAAGTTTGCGAACATTAAACACAAAAAAGAAAAAAATGATGCTGCAAAAGGTAAAATCTTTACTGTAATCGGTCGTGAAATTGCAGTAGCAGTAAAAGAAGGCGGTCCAGATCCAGCGAATAACAGTAAGCTTCGTGATGTAATCGCTAAAGCAAAATCTAACAACATGCCTAACGATACTATCGAAAGAGGTATCAAAAAAGCTGCCGGAGATGCCAACTCCGTAAATTATGTACAGAATACATACGAAGGATACGGCCCTAACGGAATCGCTATTATCGTAGAAACATTAACAGATAATAAGAACCGTACAGCAGCTAACGTACGTTCCGCATTCTCCAAAGGACGTGGAAATATCGGTACATCCGGCTGTGTATCTTTCATGTTCCAGAAAAAAGGACAGATCATTGTATCTAAAGAAGAATACGAAACAGATCCAGATGAATTTATGATGGTTGCATTAGATGCCGGAGCAGAAGACTTCGTGGAAGAAGATGACAGCTACGAAATCACTACAGATCCAGACGCATTTGGTGAAGTAAGAGAAGCCCTTGAAAAAGAAGGCGTACCAATGGCATCTGCAGAAGTAACAATGATTCCAGACAACTATGTAACATTAACAGACCCAGAA
>OGWV01002426.1_pt1 | contig 11413 bp, 11 predicted proteins | sample 1576081 | NCBI WGS metagenome assembly OGWV01 (sample SAMEA3541541, study PRJEB24748) | human gut metagenome | biome: human gut; feature: human-associated habitat; material: faeces | place: China | collected 2012 | reverse complement strand
GTGAAGGACTTCAGCGCCCTGGCCGGATGCCCGAAGCTTGAGAGCTTCATGTACTACGCCGTTAAGGACGCAGACTTCAACACACTCGGCAAACTGACCCAGGTAAAGGAACTCAAAGGCGGCCTCACCAGGCTCGATAATATTTCCTGGGTTGCCGGCCTCCCCAACCTGAAAAAGTTCGATGTGTTCGCTGAGTATGTGACTGACTACTCTCCCCTGGCCAGGAGCAAGGTGGAAAATTTCCAGATCTGGAGCATGAAGGTTCCTGTGAATCTGAAGACCCTGGCCGGCGCCACCAGCCTGAAGTGGCTTAAGCTGTGGAGCGTGAAGGACGTGAGCGGCTTTGAGGCCCTTGGCAGTCTGACCGGTCTTGAAAAACTGATTCTGAACGGCGTCAACGAAAAGCAGGGACCCGTGGATCTGAGCTTCATGGGCAGCCTCAGGGGGATTAAGGAACTGGAACTCTCCTCCTTTGATGGCGTGAAGACTTCCGGCATGGGAAGCCTGACCGCCCTGACCCAGCTGAACTGTTACAAACTTAATAAAAATGGCAGTGAGCCCTTTGACCTTTCTTTCCTCTCAAAGCTCACCAGCCTGAAGAATCTGCGCGTGAGTGACTGCAAAGTCAGTCATTTTGAGGCTGTCAGCGGCCTTGGCGCCCTGTCCACCGTGACCCTCCAGAAGGTTGACGGCCTCACCAGCCTTGATGCCTTTAAGAAGCTTCCCGCCCTGAAGCAGTTCAGCGTCGGCAGGGGTGAGTTCAAGGACGCCGATCTGACCGGCTTCGACAGCAATGTAAAGGTTTCCCAGCGTTAACCCTCCTTCCTTCGCCGGATATGTTTCCGCCTTCCCCACAGAAGGCGGAAACAGCCGGCGGATAAGCAATCCGCCACAGAGCGCCTGACAGAAGTCCGGCGCTCTTTTCTTTTTCCTGTCAGCGCCGGGAGAAAAGAGACAGTCTGAAGCCGGGGAGCCCTCTGCTTCAGACTGGTTTCCGGATCCACGGAGTGAATGATCCCCCCTGTCATCCTGCGCTCCTGGCATTGGGACGCGCCAGATTTGTTCGGAACGGGCGGCGTTTTTTTTGTCAGGCGGCTCATGCCTGAAGGCAGCGTACGTTCTGTCCCGACGCAGGACAGAGAAGGACGGTGTACTGCGGCGATTGTATCCGGGCCGGAGCGGGATTCATCCCTTATGGCGTGTGCCCTGCTCCATCCGGGGATGCCGCGGGGAGCACAAAAAAGTGAGCGCGTGTCCCAGCGGAAAGCGGGGCACGCGCTCACGAAATACCGGGCCGTGTGAATGTTTTTAAGACCTTTGCTGGTCCGGCTGCGGCCCTGAAGTGTTTGAAGAAGGGGCATCAGGCGGAAATTTCCCTGGCCCCATGTTTTTTCACGGAGCTTCTGGCAGAGCAGCCATAACCGGCTCAGATCCCGTACCGTTGTGCGGGGGGGCATCCTACACGCCGTCCGCGAAGTGAGGGTGCTTTTCGCCCGTACCGTTGTGCGGGGGGGCATCCCCTGGGGTACCCCCGTTAATCGATGACGTAGTTTCCCCAGGTGATGCGCCTGATTTTCCCGTCTTCAGCCGTGATGGAAAAATGCTTAACCGGCCTCTTCGCTGTGTCGACCATAGCTTCCAGGACCCATTTATATGTCCCGCTGTCCACGGCCTGCATGGAGGACCATCCCATGGAAGTCATATTGGCGTTGAACTTCTGGAGGGTTTCACTGTCAATGGCGTCTCCAGCCTGGAGACCGGCCGCTTTATATCCTTTTTTGTCGAGGGAAACGGTGAGAAGAATCCCCTCATCCATCAGATACAGGGTAAATCCTTCGGGATATACCAGCTTTGTATCCGCATAATGGGGAGCGTCGGGATCGTTTTCCCCCACCCCGCTCTTTTCAGCCTTTTTATCTTGAATGCCCGCAATGCGCGTAAACGCGTCCAGGTGATTTAAACACAGACTGCTGTCGAACCTGGCCCTGAACCGCCCGCTCTCCGTCAGCGCGGCGTCACTGAACGAAACAAACCTGCCGTACACCCAGCCCCTGAATCCTGCCTGTGAGATAACAAAGATCCACGGATATTCCTCTTTTGTTTCCTGTCTGCCGATGAGGCAGAGCTCTTCGTCTTTATCAAGAGTGGCGATTTTTTCCCCGCCGGATGAGGGCTGTGCCCGGAGGCTTACCCCGCTGCCCGTGCAGACGGCGGACAGAGGATTATCCTGATCAAGTGTGGGAAGCTCTTTCGCGCTGTGCGCGAACGCGCTGGAACAAAGAAACAGGACAAGTGCCGGCAGAATGAAAAAGCAGGTTTTTTTCATGGGTTCATCTCCTTTTCCCTGGTATGACGCAGAGAGGTTTCCGGTTTTTCACTTAGGGCATCAGGACGCGTACGGAGTTCCGGCCATGGGCTTTTCCGCGCAGTAACATCCAGACCGCTGACGCCCGGGACGTTCCGCCATGCCGGCCCGCTGAAATCCGCGGCGCCTGCGCGTTTCTGTTCACGCGGACCGGCATGTTCCGGCGGCATTCAGAGAGCCGCGGTGGCAGTCCCTCAGGCCCCCGTTTTCAGAAAAAGCGGTTCTGAATTCACCTTCCGGGACTCAGACGCTCTTTCCGGCTGAAGAGTTCATGGTGCTGGCTTCAGATAAAGCACACTCTCAGAATATCCGCTTCATCCGGGGGATTAATTTTTCTGTTTTTTTCCCAAAAAACCGGAAGGAATCATTCTTAAGATGGCTGGGAGCAGCGTTTCCCGCGCCTCTCTGCGTGCCGCTGGTATGCCCCGCGTCAGGCAGGTGTCCGCAGGCACCTCTCAGCGATCGCTTGGGGGAATGGATGCCGCACCATACTCCCGGTACCGGCGCAGGCCGGCGCCTCCGGCGGAAGCGGAACTTCATGAGGAGAGCCGGAACGGATCCGGACCGTGCGCAGGCTTTATGTGGGAAACGGACCGGGCAGATACGGACAGTGAGCGGATCAGGCAAAGAAGCGGCAGGAATTCCTCTTTTGACCGCGCCTTCCCAGGGGTATTTCCGTATGCGCGGAGTGTTCCGTTCAGGGAGCATCCGCCAGGACAAACCAGGAGAGCACTCTATGAAGACATGGCTTATTACCGGCTGTTCGTCCGGTCTTGGAAAGGGACTCGCTGAAGCGGTTCTTGAACACGGGGATCAGGCCGTTGTCACGGCCCGCAGGCCCGAAACGCTGCGTCATTTTACAGACCGCTATCCCGGGACCGCTCTGGCCCTGCCTCTCGATGTCAGCGATGACACGCAGGCGGAGGCCGCCGTGAAGGCCGCGCTCGCCCGGTTCGGCCGCGTGGACGTGCTTGCCAGTGTGGCGGGCTACTGCCTGCGCGGCGCCGTGGAAGAATGCTCCATGGACGAGATACACCGGCAGTTTGAAACGAATTTCTTCGGTACGGTGCGCATGATCCGGAAAGTGCTGCCTTCCATGCGTGCCGTGAGAAATGGCGCCATCGTGTGCTTCTCCTCCATCGCGGCGGCGGGAACATCACCGGGATCCGCCTTCTACGGAGCCACGAAATGCGCCGTGGAGGCCATGGCCGACGGCCTGAGGAAGGAAGTGAATCCCCTGGGCATCCGCGTGATCGTGGCCGAGCCCGGTCCTTTCCGGACAGACTTCTTCGACCGTTCCATCAATATCAGCGCCGGCAATATCAGTGACTACAGGGATACGGCCGGAAGCCGCAAGATACGGGTGACGGATCTGAGCGGGGACACACCCCTCGGCAAATGGGGAGATGTCATGAAGGCGGGCCGCGTGATTATCGAGGCTGTCGAAGGGGAAAAGAGCCCCTTCCGCCTGCCGCTCGGCTCAGCTGCCGTGCGCTATGTGACGGAGCAGATGAACGCCCGTCTCGCGGAAATCCGGGCCTGGCAGGATCTCAGCGTCAGGACCGACGCCGGCTGAGACGGGACACCGCCGCTCATGGCGGGCTTTTTCCTGAAGCAAAACGCGGCCCCCGGGCCGCAGAAAGGAAAGAAGATATGAAAAACGTGCTTATTCTCGCGGGAAGCCCCCGCAAAAAGGGCAACTCCGCGGCTCTCTGCCGCATGTTTGCCCAGGGCGCGGAGGAGGCCGGCAGCAAGGTTGAGACCATTTTCCTGCGCGATAAAAAGATAGGGTTCTGCCTGGCCTGCTACCACTGCCGCGATCACGGAGGCGTGTGCGCCATAAAGGACGACATGGCGGAAATCCTTGACAAAATGAACGCCGCCGATGTCATTGTCATGGCTTCGCCCGTGTATTTTTACTCTGTGGACGCGCAGATGAAAGCGCTCATCGACCGCTGCGTCGCCCGCTGGCGCACAATAAAAAACAAGACTTTCTACTACATCATGACCTCAGCCGAGGATTCGGATACCGTTATGGACACCACGCTCCAGTGTCTGCGCGGCCTCGCCCTGTGCCTGGACGGTTCAGTGGAAGGCGGCGTCATTTACGGCAAAGGCGTGTATGAGGCCGGCGCCATTGCGGGCAGACCTGTCATGCAGGAAGCCTATGAGACGGGACGCCGCGTCTGAGGAGAGTTCTGTCATGAAAACCCGCGCTATAGGCCGGATCGCAGCTTCCGAAATCGGGCTTGGCTGCATGGGCATGGATCACGCCTATGGGAAGCCCGCGCCCCGCTCCGAAATGGTTTCCCTTCTGCATGAGGCTCTGGATCTCGGATGCACCCTCTTTGACACGGCGCCTGTCTACGGCACGGCCAACGAGGAGCTTCTGGGCGAAGCCTTTGCGGACAGGCGGGATCGGGCTGTCCTCTGCACGAAGTTTGGCATTACGGGACAGAAGGTGGAAAACGGGAAGCCCGTCAACCTGCCCGACAGCCGTCCCGAATCCATTCGCGCGCAGGTTGAAGGATCGCTCAGGCGTCTCAGAACCGATCACATCGACCTCCTCTATCAGCACCGCGTGGATCCTCATGTGGAGCCTGAAGTTGTTGCCGGCGTCATGGCGGATCTGAAAAAAGAAGGAAAAATCACCGAATGGGGCCTTTCCAACGCTCCGGAGGACTATCTCCTGCGCGCTCACGCTGTCTGCCCCGTCGCGGCCGTCGAGAACCAGTACAGTATGATCTGGCGTGAGCCGGAAAAACGCGTTTTCGGCCTGTGCCGTCAGCTCGGTATGGCTTTCGTGGCCTACAGCCCGCTTGGCAACGGCTTCCTGAGCGGCCGCTTCACAAAAGCAGACACATACCGGGAAGGCGATTTCAGGGGCTTTATGAACCGCTTTAAGCCTGAGGCCATGGATCACAATCAGCCCGTTCTGGATCTCCTCCATGACATCGCGTCAGCCCGCGGTGCCACGCCGGCCCAGATAGTTCTCGCCTGGGAGCTCGCCAGCGGACCCTTCATCCTGCCTATTCCGGGGACAACCAGCCCGAAACGCCTGAAGGAAAATCTCGGCGCTGCCGGGCTTTCTCTCTCCGCGGACGAAATGGCGGACATCACCGCCGCCCTTGACAGGATGGACATCGATAACGCGTACTTCTAGCGCGGGATGAAAAATCTCCTTCTGAAAGGTGCCTCTCCGGGGAAGCGCGTACGCGCCTCTGGGGGGCCTTTTTTGTTTCCGCGCCGGATAGGAGGGAAAGCCTGACATGGCGGAACACTGACCCTGGCCCGTTAAGCCCGGAGGGCGGCTGTACGCCGGAGCCCCTCTCTTTCTCACTGCTCCGCGGGGCGTTTCCTGTCCCTGCGGCCTGCTTCATTCCCTGTTTCTCTGCCGCTGGCGTCTCCTGATGTCCGCGGCCCTTCTTCCCGGGCTTCTTTTGTCCGGCACGCCCGTTTCCGCGGCCGGCGGCAGCGTCCGGAGTATGGAGAACATTATGGAAAACCGTCCCCTGAAAGCGGATGACACGCTTCAGGATATGCTTGAACATCCTGCCCTCAGATCCTTCGCGAAGCATCTTCTGCCGCGGCCTGAGGACGCGTACGCCCTCTGCACCCTGGGCACTGTCGGCCGGCTTATGCCCTGGCACCATTCGGTGCAGCCCGATGACGTGGTGGCTTCACTGAACCGGCTTATCCGCGATGTCAGCGCGGGAAAGCAGGTCTTTTACAGCTTTTATCGTTTCAGAATTGGAAAATGCAATTCCCCTTCGCCGCATTCAGATTCGGGACGGCGGGAAGAAAGTCAATTTTTTCCTGCAAGTGTCTAACCTTTTGAATGCCGCCGGCATTTGGTATTTGGAAGACGGTGGCTTGGATACGATGTATATAAAGACGTATATAAAAGAGAGTGTCGAGTGCATTCCCAACTGGTTCTGCTACATAACTTAGGGGTAATTTAACCTGAACGGTTGGAACCTGCTAAAGATGAGGCTTCCGCCTTTAGCAGGTCTGCACCGGCCATTGTAGGGGAGCGGCATGCCACTCCCGGCACAGTGGCTGCGATTCGCACAGGTCGCCGTTAAAATGGTAGGAACCAAAAGTCACCCTGCAGCGGCCTCCCTGCGCAAGGCTGCCGGGCGAGAGATCGTAGCGGCGCTCAGCGAGCGCCATGCAGGCTTGCAGCACTTGTAGTATTGATTCTATGGGACGAGGTTCCCAAACTTGCCATTGCGAGGAGCGAAGCAACGTGGCAATCTCCTGCAACAGCTTGCGAATCCGCCGAGGTTTCCCCATGATTCGACCGTGTACTGCGAGATTGCCACAGCCCCGTTGGACCTCACAACGACAATTCGGAAATGAAAGAGAAGGTGCCAAAAATGGGGAACCGGTACCCATTTTGCAGCAAAAAGCTTCTTGCTGAGCTTTATTGAGGTGAATCGATATGCGTGAACAAAAAAAACTGACGTGGTATACCAGTGCACTGTCGTTTCATCTTGGGCCACCTTTGTTACGAGTTCCATTATCTTGGTGATCGCGGTGGTGGTGCTTTTCTCCGTCGAGCGTGATCTTTGGCTGCCAGCTCTGTTCCCGGAGTTCTTCTTTCTGTTGATCCTTATCGGCAATTATTTCTCAGGGTATGGCATTCTTACAATTACGTCTGATCGGGTCATTCTGTCTCGTTTCCATCGTGTCATAACAGAATTTCGGTTGGATGAAATCACGGCAGCCGGGTACTTTGTCCGTTTAAAGAACAGAGACGAGCAACTTTTTATTGCTGCTGAGCAGCCCCCGAAGGTCATGACCAAAGAGAATCGGGATGCGGTCAACGCGCAGCGATATTATGAAATCCGGAAAATGGGGAACAAGAAAAACGCCAGATACATCCGAATTGAAGCAACACGGAAACGCATGAAAATTTTCAAACAGCTGATTCCCACCTTCAACGCAAACTATGTTGTAAAATATCCGGAGAGCAAACCGTCTGGAAACAAGCCGCACCAATATCAGGAATGGTGGAAGGAATAATGCTTGGCCTGCTAAAGATGAAACTTTCATCTTTAGCAGGTCTTCCTCTCTGGCAGCCCCGTCCTTTCCACGAACGATTGCGCCCTGCAATAAAAGGAAAATAGACACCGAATGCATCTTTGACCGTTGCATTCGGTGTCTATATTTTCACAGCAATACGGGAAATTGCGCAACAGATTCTTGAATGTGTATTCGATTTTCAAGGTTCGTGAGGGCGCTTGTTTTGTCCCTCAATAGGTAGCCAGCGAGAAGGCCCATTTTTTAACCCCCTGAGCGAAAAAATTTCAAAAATTTTTTGGAGCACGAAAAAAGCCGCTGATTTCGTAGTGAAACCAGCGGCTTGATTTGCGGTGTATTCAGCTGAAAATGGGTAAAAAACTTCATGCCTGAGCACCGCGCCACGGAAATGCGCAAATGCCGACGCATGAAGTTTTTGTGCATCATTTCCGGTTGCCCCACAGGGGCGAGGAAATGGCACATTTCTTATTTTTGCCATGCTTTTGCATGGCAAAAATAACGGTCACACAATCCAAAGGGACTGTGTGACCGTATTTATATCAGTTGTTTTGCCTACGCTGTTTGCGTCAACTTCTTATTGGCGCTGTTCGCGGATGGCAGCCTGCGCAGCAGCGAGGCGGGCGATGGGGACACGGAACGGGCTGCAGGAGACGTAGTTCAGGCCAACGTTATGGCAGAACTCGACGGAAGCGGGATCGCCGCCGTGCTCGCCGCAGATACCGAGCTTGATGTGCGGACGGGTGGCGCGGCCCATTTCGGCGGCCATCTTCACGAGCTTGCCGACGCCCTTCTGGTCGAGGTGGGCGAACGGATCGGACTCGTAGATCTTGTGGTCGTAGTAGGAGTCGAGGAACTTACCGGCATCGTCGCGGCTGAAGCCGAACGTCATCTGGGTCAGGTCGTTCGTGCCGAAGGAGAAGAACTCGGCCTCGGTGGCGATCTCGTCCGCGGTCAGAGCGGCGCGCGGGATCTCGATCATGGTGCCGACGGTGTACTTCATCTCGACACCGGCCTCTTCGATCAGGCGGTCAGCCGTAGCGGTGACGACGTCCTTGACGAACTTCAGCTCCTTGACCTCGCCGACCAGCGGGATCATGATCTCCGGCTCGATGCGGTACCAGGAGAACTCCTTGTTGACCTTGATGGCGGCGTTGATGACGGCGGTGGTCTGCATCTCGGCGATCTCCGGATAGGTGACAGCCAGACGGCAGCCGCGGTGGCCCATCATCGGGTTGAACTCGTGCAGGGAAGCGATAACGGCCTTCAGCTCGTCCACGCTCATGTTCAGCTCGCCCGCGATCTCCACAATGTCCTCTTCCTTGGTGGGCAGGAACTCATGCAGAGGGGGATCCAGGTAACGGATGGTCATGGGGCGCTCGCCCATTACCATGTACATGGCCTCAAAGTCGCCCTCCTGATAGGGCTCGATCTTGGCCAGAGCGGCGCGGCGCGCCTCTACGGTGCGGGCCACGATCATCTCGCGGACCGCCTTGATGCGGTCGCCCTCAAAGAACATGTGCTCGGTACGGCACAGGCCAATGCCCTCAGCTCCGAAGTCAACGGCATGCTTGGCATCGCGGGGGTTATCGGCGTTGGTAAAGACCTTCAGACGGCGAACGCTGTCAGCCCAGCCCATAAAGCGGCCGAAATCGCCGGAAATGGTCGCATCGGTGGTGGGGATGGCCTCGCCGTAAATGCAGCCGGTGGAGCCGTCCAGAGAGATCCAGTCGCCCTCGCGGTAGGTCTTGCCACCCAGGGTGAACTGCTTCTTGTCATAGTCTACATTGATATCGCCGCAGCCGGAAACACAGCAGGTGCCCATGCCGCGGGCTACTACGGCGGCGTGGCTGGTCATACCGCCGCGCACGGTCAGGATGCCCTGAGAAACCACCATGCCCTCGATATCCTCGGGGGAGGTCTCCAGACGGACCAGGATGACCTTCTTCATCTTGCCGCTCTCTACGGCGTTCTTGGCATCCTCAGCGGTGAATACCACCTGGCCGCAGGCAGCGCCGGGGGAAGCCGCCAGGCCCTTGCCGATGACCTCGGCCTTCTTCAGCGCCTCAGCGTCAAACTGGGGATGCAGCAGGCTGTCCAGCTGCTTGGGCTCTACGCGCAGCACTGCCTCTTTCTCGGTGATCATGCCCTCGTCCACCAGGTCAACGGCGATCTTCAGGGCGGCGGCAGCGGTGCGCTTGCCGTTACGGGTCTGCAGCATATACAGCTTGCCGTTCTCAATGGTGAACTCCATATCCTGCATATCGCGGTAATGCTTCTCCAAACGGGAGGCAATGTCCACAAACTGCTTATAAACCTCAGGCATCTCCTCCGCCAGCTTGCTGATGGGGGAAGGAGTACGGATACCGGCTACTACATCCTCGCCCTGGGCGTTGATGAGGTACTCGCCGAACAGCGCCTTCTCACCGGTGGCGGGGTTACGGGTAAAGGCTACGCCGGTGCCGCTGGTGTTGCCGCTGTTGCCGAATGCCATGGACTGAACATTGACGGCGGTGCCCCAGTCGTAGGGGATCTCGTTCATGCGGCGATAAACATTGGCGCGGGGGTTATCCCAGCTGCGGAATACGGCCTTGACAGCCTCGATAAGCTGTACCTTGGGATCCTGGGGGAAATCCTCGCCCTTTTCCTTCTTGTAGAACTCCTTAAAGCGGACCACCAGCTCCTTCATGTCCTCGGTGTCCAGGTCCACATCGTTCTTTACGCCCTTCTTTTCCTTCAGCTCGTCAATGATCTCCTCGAAGCGCTTCTTGGAAAGCTCCATCACTACATCGGAGAACATCTGGATGAAACGGCGATAGCTGTCGTAAGCAAAGCGGGGGTTGTTGGTCTGCTTGGCCAGGCCCTGTACGGATTCGTCGTTCAGGCCCAGATTCAGGATGGTATCCATCATGCCGGGCATGGAAGCGCGGGCGCCGGAACGCACGGAGACCAGCAGGGGGCTCTCCACATCGCCAAACTTCTTGCCAACCTTCTTTTCCAGCTTCTCCAGGTATACAAAGATGTCAGCCATGATATCCTCATTGATCTGGCGGCCATCGGTGTAGTACTGGGTGCAGGCCTCGGTGGTAATGGTAAATCCGGGGGGCACGGGCATGCCGGCATTGGTCATCTCGGCCAGGTTGGCGCCCTTGCCGCCCAGCAGCTCACGCATAGAGCCGTTGCCTTCGGAGAAGAGGTACACAAACTTGTTTGCCATTTACTTCATTCCTTTCTGTGATGACGGCGGGGGCGCAAAGGCCTGTCCCCTTCTCACGTGGAACAGCCGAATGCCGGATACGCCGGCGCCGCTCATACCGATGGTACCGCCGCCTTTCGGAAAGCGACGAAATTACCGCGCAAATATTATACCTATTTGAAGGAAATATTGCAACCGGTTCTTGGATATTTTTCACGGTTTTTATGGAGCTCAGAGAAAATAATTCACTATTCTGCTTAAGAAAATGCTTAAAGGAAGAAAAAGTAAACAAAAAGGAAAGAAATTGTGCAAAAGAAAAAGAGACGCCGGGATAAGGCGTCTCGTAAGGGCAGATAGATGAGAATAAGGAAAGTCAGATGGGAAAAAGAATCCGCTGGAAGCGAGCTTATGGCAAACTAGTTAAAACTCAATACCCTCCCGGGCGGTAATACCCTGCTCAAAGGGATGGCGCACCGCCTCCATCGAGGTGATATAGTCCGCCCGCTCCATCAGTTCAGGAGCCGGGTCACGTCCGGTAAGCACGACCTCACATTCCAGGCTGTCCAGGCAGGCAAGCAGATCCTCCAAAGGCAGAAGACCGGTGTTCACAGCCGCGCAGGCCTCGTCCAGCACCAGGAGAAAGCAGCCGCGGGCCGTGCGGCTGATCAGCTTCAGCAGGTCTTGATAGCGCTGGGCTTCCGAGCGGCGCTCATCCTCCGACATGCGGAAGGAAAACTTAACGGCGTCGGGAACGGGCATCTTCAAACTCCGCAAGAGTGATTTTACCGTCTGTGCATTCGTCACGCTTG
>OGWV01002424.1_pt1 | contig 11421 bp, 7 predicted proteins | sample 1576081 | NCBI WGS metagenome assembly OGWV01 (sample SAMEA3541541, study PRJEB24748) | human gut metagenome | biome: human gut; feature: human-associated habitat; material: faeces | place: China | collected 2012 | reverse complement strand
CATGGCGATACAGCTATTTATTATACGATGGAAAAGACCGGATACGAATCGAACAGCAATGATATGCGTAAGTTCCGTGCCAACTATACGTATTCTTATTTCCCCCGCGAAATGCACTCGATCCGTTATTTCCCGTCACTGGTGAAATATCTCGACCCGAACCGTCCTTCCGTATCCGAAGAAAAGGGCTCTCGCGAATGGGTACGTATGCGTTTGGGTGAAACGTATCTGTTAGCTGCGGAAGCTGCCGGCCGTAAAGGGGATTTCGACAAGGCTGCCGGGTATATCAATGTGATCCGCAAGCGTGCCGCCTGGTCCGAAGGTGAACAGAAAGACCAGCAGATCTGGCTTTTCGAAGGTGGAGTGAACGATACGCAGAGCACGTATGACGCACTGAAAGTCTCCCCCGCCGACCTGCAAGGCGATTTTATCGAATTTATCCTGAACGAACGCGGACGCGAATTGCTGGGAGAAACCAACCGCTGGGAAGACCTGGTACGCTGTGAACTGCTGTACGACTGGGTGAAGAAATACAATCCGGATGCAATCTACATCAAACCGTATCACAAACTTCGTCCTATCCCGCAGAAACACATCGACCGTTTGAACCCTGTCGGCGAACTCAGCGAAGAACAGAATGAAGGTTATTATTAATCTCTATATTCGGAGGTTAAACGATATAGTAAGTAGGTATTAGTTAAAAAGCGGCCGGTTACGATGGAATAGATGATATTCCGTTCGTAGCCGGCTTTTTCTGTGTTTTTTCTAAAGAACCTTGAAAAAAGGAAGGAGGAATATCGGTTTTTTGAATCTTCTGTTTATCTTTGTCGCGTACAGTAAGCCCGATAAAGCGTTATCGCCGGTACGACTTTGGTGGTGAACACGAAAGTTTATATATTATCTCTTGATTGAAACCTCGAAATTTCTGAATAACTAGTGGATAGTATGTGAATTTTGTTCGCGTTTTTTCTTGTCATGCAAGGTGGGTGTTTATGCACTTGCGTATTCAAGATAAAAAACGTGGGTAATTATCGCATACAACTAGTTATAGGTTATTCGAGGTCCTTAATCGAGTGTATGTTGTTAATTCCCACGTTTCTTTATAATAACCATCCAATTTGGGAATTGTTGGATATATGGGATTTTTTCAGGTCGAATTTAAGCAAATATGGAATTACCTTTATCTATCTCAAATCTTCAGGAGCAATGGTTGCTATCTCTTTTGGAAAAACTTGATCCTGTCAATATTACTGAACTCTTTTGGCAATTGCGGCCTTATGTTGTCTTGCATCATGTGGAGTTCAAGGAGTCTTCGTTTTCTTTTTCATCAGTAGGCATTATTAATTTTACGGATATCGCCGGTTTTGTCCGGGGGAAGGACACTTTGGGCATTCTGTTGAGGGACGGTCGCTTCTGTTTGTTTTCCGCTTCGAGTATGGACCGGCAGTGCATATCGGTTTGCAATCTTGAATTTTATAAGAAAACGGGGAGGATGTTGTCCGGCTGGTCTCTTTTTGTCGCGAAACGGCAATTATTATGGTGGAAAATAAAGGAATATCTGCGCAGGAATATACTTTGAGCTTTACTTTTTTTACCTTTGTCGGTAGACTAAACGATAATAGGTATGAAGAAGAAACTTATCTTTTCTTTATTGGTTCTGGCTGGCGCCCCTTCACTGTTGACGGCGGCGGACGAAGCGCGTCTGTTGCGTTTCCCGGCTACGAACGGCAATGAGATTGTTTTCTCGTATGCGGGCGACCTCTACAAGGTTCCGGCTACGGGTGGCGAAGCCGGGCGTCTGACTTCGCATGTGGGATACGAAATGTTTCCCCGTTTTTCACCGGACGGCAAAACGATTGCATTCACCGGGCAATACGATGGTAATACCGAAGTGTATACCATGCCGGTGGCGGGCGGGGAACCGCTGCGTGTGACCTATACGGCAACGAACAGCCGGGATGACCTGGGCGATCGCATGGGGCCGAACAACATCGTGATGACCTGGACGCCTGACGGCAGCCGGATCGTGTACCGCAACCGTATCAGCGACGGCTTCAGCGGGAAGCTGTTCACGGTGGATAAGGAGGGAGGCTTGTCCGAAGCCATTCCGCTTCCCGAAGGCGGGTTCTGCAGCTATTCCCCTGATGGCAAACAGTTGGCTTATAACCGCGTCATGCGTGAGTTCCGTACCTGGAAATACTACAAAGGAGGGATGGCGGACGATGTCTGGATCTACAATTCAGACAAGAAGACAGTCGAAAACATTACGGACAATCCCGCCCAGGACATTATCCCGATGTGGATCGGCGACGAAATCTTCTTCCTTTCCGACCGCGACCGGACAATGAATATCTTCGTTTATAATACGAAGACCAAACAGACGGACAAGGTCACCGACTTTACCGAATACGACGTGAAGTTCCCAAGCGCAAACGGCAATATGATCGTCTTCGAGAACGGCGGCTATATCTATAAGATGGATGCAGGGAGCAAGAAGCCGGAAAAGGTAAACATCACCCTGGCTTCCGACAATATCTATGCCCGTAGCGAAATCAAGGACGGAGCCGGCTATATTACCGAAGCCAGCCTGTCGCCCGACGGTGAACGCTTAGTGGTGACTGCCCGTGGCGAAGTGTTCAACCTGCCGGTGGAGAAGGGGGTGACAAAGAACATCACCCGTTCGCCGGGAGCGCATGACCGCGATGCGCAATGGTCGCCCGACGGCAGATTCATTGTCTATATTTCGGATGCAACCGGAGAGACGGAACTCTATATGCAGGATGCCACTGGCGGCGAACCTGTCCGGCTGACTAAGAATAACGACACCTATATCCGCGGATTCGAATGGAGTCCGGATTCTAAAAAGATCGTTTATACAGACCGCAAGAACCGCCTGAACCTGCTGGATGTCGCTTCCAAAGAGGTGACAACCTTGTTGCAGGACCCGATGGGCGAACCGCGTGGCGTGACCTTCTCGCCGGATAACCAATGGCTGACTTATACCCGTACCGGGGATAACGAGTACAGCATTGTTTATGTTTACAATCTTGCCGGCAAGAAAGAATATCCGGTTACGGATAAATGGTATAACTCCTCTTCCCCAGTCTTCAGCACGGATGGCAAATATCTGGTCTTTGCATCCGCCCGCGATTTCAATCCGACCTACGGATCGCTGGAATGGAACCATGTCTATAATAATATGTACGGGGTTTATCTCGCACTGCTTTCCAAAGACACTCCTTCTCCTTTTATGGAAAAGGACGCGGAGGTTGCCGTGGCCAAAGATGAAGCGAAGAAAAACGCTCCGGCAAAGAAGGAGGAGACTGGGAAAGAAGAAGCTGCCGCTCCGGTTGTCAAGATCGACTTCGACGGTATTACGGACCGCATCGTCAAACTGCCGGTGAGCCCTTCCTATTATGGCAACTTCTACTCGGATGGGAATAAAGTTTATTACTGGGGACGCGGCGGCACGAAAGTGTACGATCTGAAAAAGCAGAAAGAGGATGTGGTTGCCGATGGCGCCCAGATGGGTGTCGAAGCCGGCAGCAAGAAAGCGTTCTTCTTTAAGGGCGATGATATTTATGTGACGGATATCCCTTCGGGAAAAGCAGACCTGAGCGATCCGGTGAACCTGTCGAACATGAAGATCACGGTCGATTACCCGAAGGAATGGGCGCAGATTTTCGATGAAGCATGGCGGGCTTACCGCGACGGTTTCTACCTGGCGAATATGCACGGGGTGGATTGGAATGCGATCAAGGCAAAATACGAGGTGCTCGTCCCGTATGCCAAGACTCGTCTGGACTTGAACTACATCATCGGCGAGATGATCGGCGAGCTGAATTGTGGCCATGCGTATGTGAATCCGGGTGAGACGGAACGTCCCGGCCGGATTAAAACGGGGCTGTTAGGAGCCGAGATCTCCCGTGACAAGAGCGGTTTCTTCCGTCTGGAAAAGATTCTGCCGGGCGCTTCCTGGAGCAAGTCGTTGCGTTCTCCGCTGACGGAGCCGGGCATCGAGGCGAAGGCTGGCGAGTTTATCGTGGCGATCGACGGTGTGCCGACAAACAGTGTGAAAGATATGTATTCGTTGTTGGTCGGCAAGGCGGATGTCCCGACGGAGATTTCGCTGAACAGCAAACCGCAGTTGGCGGGGGCGCGCAAGATCGTGATCAGTCCGCTGGAAGAGGAATATTCCCTGTACCACTATAACTGGGTGCAGGATAATATCAAGAAAGTCGACAAAGCGTCGAACGGCAAGATCGGCTATATCTATATCCCGGATATGGGACCGGAAGGACTGAACGAATTCTCCCGCTATTTCTATCCGCAGCTCGATAAAGAAGGTCTGATTATCGACGACCGTGCCAATGGCGGCGGCAATGTTTCGCCGATGATCCTCGAACGCCTCTCCCGCGAACCGTACCGCCTGACGATGCGTCGCGGTTCCGCCCGTATCGGAACTGTTCCCGATGCCGTGCAGGTCGGTCCGAAAGTATGCTTGATTAATAAGTATTCGGCATCCGATGGCGACCTCTTCCCGTGGGGCTTCCGCGCGCTGGGATTAGGCAAACTGATCGGAACGCGTACATGGGGCGGTATCGTCGGTATCAGCGGCTCGTTGCCTTATATGGACGGAACGGACATCCGCGTGCCTTTCTTCACCAGCTATGATCCGAAGACAGGTAGCTGGATTATCGAAAATCATGGTGTCGATCCCGATATCCTGATCGATAACGATCCTGTCAAAGAATGGAACGGCGAAGACCAACAGCTCGACCGCGCCATCCAGGAGGTGATGAAAGAACTCCGGAACCGTAAACCGCTTCCGGGAGTGCCTGCACCGAGAGATTTCTCTAAATAATTTACTTTTGGCTTGGCCCCAAAGTAACCGGAAAGCCAAGGCTTAAACTGCCTCTCTTTTGCCGTCTGCTTCAGCAGACGGTTTAAAAGGTCTGGAGGCAAAGCCTCCTCCTCTGTGGGCTTCAACCCCTTTCATCTATTGTATTTAAAGGTGTTAAAACCCACAGAGGAACCGGCAAAGCCGGAGCAATCATCTATCCGTCTGCTGAAGCAGACGGCAAAAGATCAAGCCAAAAGTAACAGACAAACCAGCATTTATAAAATCAATTAATATTCAACTTTCAATTAGAATATGGAACGTTTTGCCGCAATCGACTTTGAGACAGCCAATGGGAAACGAAGCAGTATATGCAGTATCGGGATTGCGATTATTGAAGACAATAAGGTGGTCGACTCTATTTACACGCTGGTCCGTCCGTATCCGAACTTCTACACCCGGTTTACCACTGCCGTTCACGGCATAACCATGCAGGACACGATCGATTCGCCGGACTTTGAGGAAGCATGGGCCGGGATTGCCGGTGAATTACGGGATATCCCGTTGGTCGCTCATAACAGCCCCTTCGACGAAGGTTGCCTGCGGGCCGCCCATGAAGCCTATGACCTCGCCTATCCCAAATACCAGTTCTATTGCACCTGCCGCCTGTCCAGGCGGATGTATCCTTTCCTCGTCAACCACCAGTTGCAGACCGTCGCCGCCCATTGCGGGTACGATCTGACCTATCACCACCATGCTATGGCCGATGCTTATGCCTGTGCGCATATCGCAGCTACAATGATGCGGGAAAAAGGAGTCGAAAGGCTATGCGAACTCTAACGGATGGGCAGTTTAGGGCTGGCGAGCCGCGCGATAGCGCGTATGTGGATGCAAATGCGCTGGAATTTGTTTATGATAGATTACTTGTGTACGAAAAGGAGCTATTGGGGTGGTAGATAGATCCTCTTTGTACATAAAGGCACTTGTTTATATGAATAGTAGCGCATCTGCGTCTGTTGGGGAGCTATTGTTCCATTATTTACCTTAAATTCTTTTGATATGTTCAAGAAGATTCTCCCTGAAGACTTGTATCTGAGTGTACTTCGTAGTTACAAACCGTCTGAAGAAGATTTATGGCGCGGCAAAGTCGCTCCGGAACGCCCTGGCCGTTATCTGTCGGGCAACGAGGTGATCGATGCCGCTGTCGACTTGCTGCATCGCCATCGCCACCAGACCTGCGATTTCTATGCCGCCCGGCTTGGCATCCCGTTGCGCGACCTGAATGGCTTCTACCGGGTGATGACAGGGATGAATTTCGAGGTGTGGCGTGATCGTTATTTGGTACTCATGGCCAAAGAATTGCTCGAAAAGACGAAAATGAGCAGTAGTGAGATCGGCACGTGGATGAACTTCCCCGCTGTCAACGGTTTCGCCCGTTGGTTTCGCCGTTTGGCCGGCCGCCAGCCTATCGAATGGAGGAGAGGATGGCGGGGTAACGATCCGAGGGCGAAATATCATATCGACGACTGAATCGTCCCGGCCTTTTGCTTGCCGGCGATCTTGTCCACCACGACCGCAATCGCCCCGTCGCCCGTCACATTGCAGGCGGTCCCGAAGCTATCCATCGCGATATAGAGGGCGATCATCAATGCCTGCAAGGTCTCGTTGAACCCTAACATGCTTTGCAGCAACCCCAGCGCGGCCATAATAGCCCCGCCCGGTACACCCGGAGCAGCGACCATCGTGACGCCCAGCATCATGATAAACCCGGCAAGGGCGGTGAAAGTGACAGGCTCGCCCGACATGTACATGATCGCCATCGCGCAAGCCGTGATCTTCATCGTGCTGCCCGACAGATGGATGGTGGCGCAGAGAGGGACGACGAAGATCGCGATGTTTTCCCGCACCCCGTTCTTGACCGCCTGTGCCAATGTCACAGGGATGGTGGCGGCTGAGGACTGCGTCCCCAACGCGGTGGCATAAGCCGGAAGCATATTCTTCAGCAACCGTAGCGGGTTCTTTCCGCTCACACTGCCGGCGATGGTAAACTGGATGAGAAGCAGCAACACATGCAGGACAAATATCACGATTATCACTTTCAGGAACATGGTGATCACACTCATGACCTGCCCGCTCACCGTCATGTTCAGGAAGATACCGAAGATATGGAGCGGCAACAAAGGGATGATAACCGCCTCGATCAGTTTGACGATGATTTTCTGGAAGTCGGAAAAGGCTTCCCTCAAAGTCCCCCCGTTTATGTAGGACAGGCCGAGCCCGATGGTGAACGAAAGCAGCAACGCCGTCATCACATCCATCAAAGGCGGCATGGCAACTGTGAAATAGGGTTGCAACATGAAGTCTTCGGGGTTCTCCATCGCCGTCAACTCAGCGTTGACCGGAAGGATGTGCGGGAAGATCGCCGAACTGCTGAAATAGGTGAAGAAACCGGAGAAGATAGTCGAACCATACGCGATCAGTGCGGTCAATGCCAGCAACCTGCCGGCCCCTTTGCCCAGATCACCGATAGCCGGCGTCACCAACCCTAAGATAATAAGCGGGATCGAGAACGACAGGAAGTTGCCGAACAAAGAATTAAACGTAACAAAGATGCGGGCGATCCCGCCGGGCAGGAACTGCCCGAACACAACACCGGCTGCGATGGCAATGACAACCTTAGCCAGCAACGACACTTTCAGCTTTTTCATTTTTCCTTTTTATTTTGAACCCGATCGCGGCAATCGTGATGCTCATCAACGGGCTGATTAGATTAAAGAAACAATAGGGGAGGTAGGTGAATGTCGCCACTCCGAGGATCGTAGCCTGTGTCATACCGCAGGTGTTCCACGGGATCAGCACGGAAGTGACGGTGACCGAGTCTTCTACCGTGCGGCTCAGCAGGCGGCTTTCATATCCTTTCTTTTCATAAATATCCTTGAACATATTTCCGGTCAGGATGATGGAAATATACTGGTCGGCCGTGCAGATGTTGAGGAACAGACCCGACGCCACCGTCGATGCGACTATCCCGACCGTCCGCTTCATAAAGCGCAGGAAAACGGAGGTGATGCTGCCTAACATCCCGCTTGCCGCCATCGCTCCGCCGAAGCACATGGCGCAGAGGATCAGCCAGATCGTGTTCATCATGCCCGACATCCCTCGCGTGGCGACTAAGCTGTTCAGTTCCGGATTGCCGGTCTCTATGCCCGTGCTGCCGTAGAATGTCATGAGCAGGCCTTTGAAATCGGATTGGATATTTTCCACCGGTAAACCGGAAATCTCTTGCAACAGGTGTGGCTGGAAGATCAGCGCGAACACGCCTGCCAACGCCGCCGAGATGAACAGCGTGATGATCGACGGAACCCTTTTGGCAATCAGGATGCCGGTGACGACCGGAACGATCAGCAGCCACGGCGTGATATGGAATGTGTTGTCCAGGGCGATCGAGTACTGTTCGATCTGGTCCGTCGCCGTCGCCTCGTGCGAAAGCCCGGCTACTGTGAAGATGACGAGCGTGATCAGCAATGAAGGGACCGTCGTGATCATCATATACCGGATATGCTTGAACAGAGGCGTGTCTGTTACCGATGAGGCAAGGATCGTCGTGTCGGAAAGCGGGGATATCTTGTCCCCGAAATAGGCGCCCGAAATGATCGCCCCGGCGATCCATCCGTCGGAGAAGCCTTGTGCCTGTCCGATACCTAAGAGGGCGATCCCGATCGTGGCGATGGTGGTCCATGAACTTCCCGTCATGACCGAGACGACCGCACAGATGATGCAGGTCGATGCCAGGAAGAAACTGGGATGAATGATCTGCATGCCGTAATAAATCAGGGTAGGGACGACACCGCTGATCATCCAGCTGCCAGACAGCGCCCCGATGATCAGCAGGATGATCAGAGCTGTCGCGACACCGGTGATATTGTTGATCATCGCCAACTCCAACGCCTTCCAGCGTACTTTGCTGTAGGTCATGGCGATCAGGCAGCAGACGGCTGTGGCGGTAAGCAGCACGATCTGGCTGCCGCCGCTGAGGGCATCACTGCCGAATGTGCGTATTGTCACAAACAAGAGGGTTACCAAAACAAGTATGGGAACCAGGGAAAGTAAGGGCGAAGGAATCTTCGTCGGATTATGCTCCATTCTCAATAATACTTATTCTATGTGTTTACTTTGCAAAAGTAATAGAAATGCCCCGAAGTGTTTCTATTATGTAAGTGATTTTAAGAACGTATTAATGATTTTGCAGTAATAATTCCTTCAATTCTTTTACCCCTTCCGATGCCCCTTTCCGGATGAAACGGATATCGTTGCGATAGGCTTTCACCTCTTTCGGGTCGATGAGGTAGATCGGCTGGCCGCGGCGCACGTAGTTCAGCAGTCCGGCTGCCGGATACACGTTGAGCGAAGTCCCGATCACCACGAAGATGTCACAGTCTTCCACCAAGCGGATCGCCGGGTCGATCATCGGGACCGCCTCGCCGAACCAGACGATGAAGGGGCGGAGTTGTGCCCCGTGAGGGTCCTTGTCCCCGATATGCAGGTCGGGGTCTTCGGGCGAAATATCATAAGTCGTATTCAAGTCGCGCACGGAACAGGCTTTCATCAGCTCGCCGTGCAGATGAACCACATGGCTGCTTCCCGCCCGCTCGTGCAGGTTGTCGATGTTCTGGGTAATGATATGGACGTCGAACTCTTTTTCCAGGTCGGCAAGCCCGATATGCCCGGCGTTGGGTTTCGTGTTCAATAACTCCCGGCGTCGCTGGTTGTAAAAATTGAGTACCAGCTCCGGATCGGCAGCAAAGCCTTCCGGGGTTGCCACATCTTCCACCCGGTATTTCTCCCACAGCCCGTCCGAGTCGCGGAAAGTCGAAATACCACTCTCGGCACTCATCCCGGCGCCGGTCAGTACGACTAATTTCTTTTTCATAAGGCAGTTGTTCTATATTCCTCACAAATATAGAAAAGAAAAATCATTCCGGCTTCCCAACTTTGCCTGCAAAAAGGATCGCACCCGTACTTTTTTCTTTCAGTACATAGCCGAAGGGGTGGTCGAAGCGGATTTCGGTAGGTTGGGAAGGGAATGCACTCTCTGATGTCATTCCTCCTATTGTAACGGCGGCCGATTCCGTTCCGGATTCGTTTAGCTCGATATAGGTTTTCTGTTTAAGAAGCCCGATGTAGAGTCCCTTTGTAATGGACATCTTTGTGAAGTTGGCAGAATAATCATTGAAAGCATCTTTGATACCGAGGCTATTTAGGGTCTCGATTAAGTCCTTTTCTGTCTTGATCAGAAAACGTGGAAGATGGATCGTCATTGTGCTTGTATGTAATTGTTCATTCCATTTCTGCCATGTCTCCTGATCCAGCCCCTTAATTATATCGTCTATACTCTTTTTATCCGGGTCAGCCGGTATAAAGAGAAACATGCTGAATGCTCCGTTTCCATAAGGCAACTCGACAGCCTTGACTTCCTCGTCGGCAAAGAAGTTGTTGCTTTGTGTCTGTTTCATGATCGGAACCTGTATGGTCTGCCCGTTTGCCATGTAGAACGGTTCGTCTTTGGTGTCGGACTTTTTGAACTCGTTCGTCCAGACGCCTTTGAAGTAGATGGCGTTGATGAGGTAACTGATTATATCGTCGGGTATCCCGTTGATGATCTCCGGTATCAGCCCGTTCGTTTTCTTGTTGCACCAACTGTTGATCTTTTCCAGCGTGCTGTTGTCGAAAGGCTCGTTGCAGACTTCCGCATCGTAGTAGGTCTTGTTGGTTTGGATAAATTCGGGAAGCAGCGTGTAGCCGTTTCTTATCCAAAGGCTGTTAGCATTCGTGAAGATCGTCCGACCGTCCAGCTTGGGAAGTTCGGTTTGCATCATCTGTACATACTCGTTGATCTGTTGATTGGTGAAACCTTCGAATCCGAGGGTTTTCTGCATTTCCGCATAGGTATCGCCGTCCGCACCGTTCATGATCATACCCAGACAGAGGCTGGCACTCAGAGGGGAGAGACAAAAGTTCTCTTCTTTTTCAGTCTTGGCAACCTCCCGATAGAGATCGAAGGAGAACTTTTGTACCTGCGTATTGATCTCGCCCGACTTGGTCGAAAGAGGAATATCATAGCGCGGAGTATCTTTCCCGAAATTTCCGTCATCCTCATTTGTACAAGAAAGAAGACAAAAGGTAAATAGAATCATGGATAGTAAAATCGTTTTCATAAGCATAGCATTAAAGTTGTTACTATTATATAGATGCATGCAGGACAGGAATTGTTGCACGTAATCCCGGATTGGTGTAAAATACACCGGAAATCATTCAGAAATCGGAAGAGAATCGAAAATAACTGTCATACTATCATGGTTTACTTTTTGTGTTCTGAATATCAACGCTTGTGTGGTATGATAGTAGGCATGATGGATGGCTTTTCAACTATCATACTATCATAGATACAGTATCTTTTTTGCGCGTGCCATATAGTTCATTTTCAGAAGAATAGTTGCCTTTGTTTGTTGAGATCCGGGTGTCGGACACCTGCAGACCCGGTTCTCAAGACCCTCCAGATGGAGGTGTAAATGGTCCTGATA
>OGWV01002423.1_pt1 | contig 11425 bp, 8 predicted proteins | sample 1576081 | NCBI WGS metagenome assembly OGWV01 (sample SAMEA3541541, study PRJEB24748) | human gut metagenome | biome: human gut; feature: human-associated habitat; material: faeces | place: China | collected 2012 | reverse complement strand
GTCTGTTTATTAAGCATTTCTTGAACAGTATTAAATGTGTTTCTATCTATAATTGCCTCATGATTATTTAAAATTACAATTTGTTCTTCTTCAGGAACTTTTTTGATTTTCTTTATTTTATAATTTACTTTGTTATATTGTAATTGGACTAAATCTCCTACATAAATAGGGTTTCTCAATATTTTATTTATAACTGTGCTATTCCATTTGTAAGTTGCATTCGAATTTGGGTTGTAATAGTTTGTAGTTTCTTGTTTATATTTTAGAGGTGTTGAAATTTCTAATTTATTCAATTCTTTAGCTATTTCCGTTTTGGATTTTCCAGACTTATATAAATCAAATATCAGCTTTACATTTTTAGCAACATTTTCATCTACTAATATTTTATTTTTATTTGTTTGGTCTTTTTTATATCCATAAGGTAAAAAAGCTTTTATACATTCTCCTGCACCCGACATGCCGCCTTCCGAAAAGACAATCCGGACACTTTGCGAAGCTGCCTGCAATCCGGACGGACATGGTTACATGCCCTACGTAGGTATCCCCGAACTGCGCCGCGGTTTTGCGGACTGGTACAAAAAATGGTACGGTGTAGCATTGAATCCCAACACAGAGATACAACCGCTCATCGGCTCCAAAGAAGGCATCCTGCACGTGACGCTGGCCTTTGTCAACCCCGGTGAACAAGTATTGGTTCCCAATCCCGGCTATCCCACCTATACTTCATTAAGCAAGATTCTGGGTGCCGAGGTCGTGAACTATAACTTGAAAGAAGAAAACGGCTGGATGCCCGACTTCGACGAGCTGGAACGGATGGACATGAGCCGTGTAAAACTGATGTGGACCAACTATCCCAATATGCCCACCGGGGCGAACGCAACACCGGAACTGTACCGGAAACTGGTGGACTTCGCACGCCGCAAGGACATCGTCATCGTAAACGACAACCCCTACAGTTTCATCCTGAACGAACATCCCATCAGCATCCTCAGCATTCCGGGTGCCAAAGAGTGCTGCATAGAATTCAATTCCATGAGCAAAAGCCACAACATGCCGGGATGGCGTATCGGCATGCTTGCCTCGAATGCCGACTTCGTGCAATGGATATTGAAAGTAAAGAGCAACATCGACAGCGGTATGTTCCGTGCCATGCAACTGGCAGCCGCCACTGCCCTGGAAGCAGAGCAAGACTGGTATGACGGCAACAACGCGAATTACCGCAACCGCCGTCAGTTGGCAGGAGAAATCATGCATACCTTGGGTTGCACCTACGACGAAAACCAGGTAGGCATGTTCCTCTGGGGCAAAATCCCCGACAGCTGTACAGACGTGGAAGAACTGACTGAACACGTGCTGCATAAAGCCAGAGTATTCATTACTCCCGGGTTTATCTTCGGAAGTAACGGGAAACGGTATATCCGCATCTCCCTCTGCTGTAAGGACAATAAACTGGCAGAAGCATTGAAGCGTATCAAGGACATGAAATAAATGCTTACAAAACACCCTAAAGCCGGAATCCCGTTTACTAAAACTCCACCGGAGATTCACTAAAACGGGAGGAACGATTTAGTAAATCTTCTCCGACGTTTTACTAAATCTCCGGGACCTTGCTCAGAAGGTCTTCTGAAAAGGAGGAAACGTCACAAGGAAGAAAAAGCATAATTAAAGAATATTATTAAACAAATAAAGAATATGGAACTCGAATTAGAACCTATCACATTACCTGGTGTTGAAGACAAACGCCCTATGGTAATAGCCGGCCCCTGCAGTGCCGAAACCGAAGAACAAGTAATGAGCACCGCCAAACAATTGGCAGACAAAGGCCTCAAGCTATTCCGTGCCGGCATCTGGAAACCGCGCACCAAACCGGGCGGCTTCGAAGGAGTAGGCGTAGACGGCCTTGCATGGCTGAAGGAGGTAAAGAAAGAAACCGGCATGTACGTTTCAACAGAAGTTGCTACCGCCAAACATGTATACGAATGCCTAAAGGCTGGAATTGACCTTCTTTGGGTAGGTGCACGTACCACCGCCAATCCTTTCGCCGTACAGGAAATTGCCGATGCACTGAAAGGCGTAGATATCCCGGTACTGGTGAAGAATCCGGTAAATCCTGACCTGGAGCTGTGGATTGGAGCTTTGGAACGTATCAACAATGCAGGCTTGAAACGTCTGGGTGCCATCCACCGCGGGTTTAGCAGCTATGACAAAAAGCTCTACCGTAACTTGCCCCAATGGCATATCCCCATTGAGCTGCGCCGCCGAATTCCCAACCTTCCTATTATCTGTGACCCCAGCCACATAGGTGGAAAGCGCGAACTGGTTGCTCCACTCTGCCAGCAAGCTATGGATTTGGGCTTCAACGGACTGATTATCGAGAGCCACTGCAACCCGGACTGTGCCTGGAGCGATGCAGCCCAGCAAGTCACCCCGGATGTGCTGGATTACATCCTCAACCTGCTGGTCATCCGCAAGGAAACACAAAGCACCGAGAACCTCAGCGAATTGCGCAAGCAGATAGACGAATGCGACAACAATCTTATTCAGGAGCTGGCCAAACGGATGCGTGTGGCACGTGAAATCGGTACATACAAAAAAGAGCATGACATGACCATCCTGCAAACCGGACGCTACAACGAAATCCTCGAGAAACGCGGCTCGCAAGGCGCATTGTGTGGCATGGATGCTGAATTCATCAAAAAGGTATTTGAGGCGATACACGAAGAGAGTGTGAGGCAACAAATGGAAATTATAAATAAGTAATTATTTAATATGCTAATGTGCCAATGTGCTAATTGGCTGCGCAGTGATGCCGCATGACAATTAGCACATTGGCACATTGGCACATTAGCACATTAAACATCATGAGAATACTAATACTTGGAGCCGGGAAAATGGGCTCTTTCTTTACAGATATATTGAGTTTCCAGCATGAGACGGCTGTGTTCGACGTCAATCCGCACCAACTGCGTTTTGTCTACAACACCTACCGCTTCACCACACTGGAAGAAATCAAGGACTTCGAGCCGGAGCTGGTCATCAATGCCGTTACGGTGAAATACACGCTGGACGCTTTCCGCCAAGTGCTGCCGGTACTGCCCAAAGACTGCATCATCAGCGACATCGCTTCGGTAAAGACCGGACTGAAAAAGTTCTACGATGAAAGCGGCTTCCGCTACGTGTCGACGCATCCTATGTTCGGTCCCACTTTTGCCAGCCTCAACAATCTGAATACGGAGAATGCCATCATCATCAGCGAAGGCGACCACTTGGGGAAAATCTTCTTCAAGGACCTCTACCAGACCATGAAGCTGAACATCTTTGAATATACATTCGACGAGCACGATGAGACTGTGGCATACTCCTTATCCATTCCGTTTGTATCCACTTTCGTGTTTGCAGCGGTAATGAAACACCAGGAAGCTCCGGGCACCACCTTCAAAAAGCACATGGCCATTGCCAAAGGCCTGCTGAGTGAAGATGACTACCTGCTCCAGGAAATTCTCTTCAATCCGCGCACCCCCTCACAAGTGGAAAACATCCGTCTGGAACTGAAGAACCTGCTGGAAATCATCAGCAATAAGGATGCGGAAGGCATGAAGAAGTATCTGACTAAAATCAGGGAAAAGATTAGATAAACAATCAACAAGAGTGTGCCCCGATGCCAGGGCACACTCTTGTATCCCAACTAAAAGCTACATCTTTGCCTCCCGAAAGCTGCATCAGAACAACAGCACAATTTTATTCACTTTAATTTTTTTATTCATGGCATCTATCAAGAACAGACCAAAGCTTGCCGCCACGCAAAGCAAGCAGGCAAAGAACAGCACTTCGCCCAAAGCAACCCTACAACCGTTCATGCAAGAAAACATCGACCGTATGCACCGGCTGGGCAAGGTGCGCACCGGCGAGACCTACACTTGTACGCTCAACAGCTTCATGCGTTTCCGCCAGGGAAAGGATGTATTTTGGGAAGACTTCGATGCAGACCTGATGGCTTCCTATGAGGCTTACCTCAAATCGACCGGGGTGGGCATGAACACCATCTCCTTCTACAACCGGATTCTGAGGGCTGTGTACAACCGGGCGGTAGAAAAAGGCTTTACGAAACAAGTGTTCCCCTTCAAGCATGTCTATACGGGCGTAGAGAAAACCATCAAACGAGGACTACCCATAAACACCATCCGTAACATCCGAAACATGGACTTGTCGCACTGCCGGACATTGGATTATGCACGCGACATGTTTTTGTTCAGCTTCTACACCCGGGGCATGTCATTTGTCGATATGGCTTATCTGAAAAAGAACGACCTGAAAAACGGAGTCCTCATCTATCGACGTAAGAAAACCGGACAACAACTTTGCATACGATGGGAACGGCACATGCAAGATATACTTGAAAAATATCCCATGTCCCAAGAATCGCCCTATCTGCTCCCTATTATTCTAAAAGCAGGAGAAGAAGAAAGGAAACAGTACAATAATGCGCTGCATCTTGTCAACAAAAAGTTAAAATTTATCAGCAACTCATTGCAACTTACCATACCGCTCACCATGTACGTCGCCCGCCATTCTTGGGCCACTGTGGCCAAAAGCAGAAACATTCCGCTTTCTGTCATCAGCGAAGGAATGGGACACGACTCCGAAAATACAACGCTGATTTATTTGGCCTCACTCAATACGGAAATCATAGACAAAGCCAACAAGCTCATTTTAAACCTACTTTAAACTTACAGAGGCAAGTACATCTCTTCCCAAGAGATGGATTTGGGCTGCAAAAGTATGATAAGCAGTGGTAAATTCCAAACATTTTCCAAGTTTTTTATTTGAAATCCATGAAATTGTGGAATTGTATATTGAAATGTATATCGGAATGTGGCTTTGTATTTGTGCCATCGCTACATGTTATCATCAATTATCACACTATCCATCTCTTGGGAAGAGATGAATCCTGAAACTACAGTCTGACAGCGCAGACTGTAAATAATATAGAAACTTGAAATACTATTACGCATTGTAATTATACAACAAAAAAACAGTGAATAGTAATTCCGGCAGTATCTATATTTTTGCTGAATACTCTTCATTGTAACTACCAGCGGTATATAGGCTGGGCATACGGAATTTTGTTTGATTCCTTTTAGGAATTTATTGGTAATTTGATAAATCTTTCTCTACAAATAGAGAATAAAATATTAATGACACTAACAAATCTTAAATAATGGGAAAAATGACTTTAAAACTTTATGCGGTTTTGTTTTTAGGTCTTTTCAGCATGGGAGCCAAATGTCAGGAAGTGGCTCTGAAAAGTAATTTGCTATACGACGCCTTTGCTACACTGAACGCAGGCGTGGAAACCGGGTTGGCAGACAGATGGACGCTCGACGTATCCGTCAACTACAACGGATGGACACTCTCGCACGACCGGAAGTGGAAGTATTGGCTTCTGCAACCCGAAGCTCGCTATTGGTTTTGCGACCGATGGGCAGGACACTTCGTGGGAGCACACCTGCTCGGAGGCCAATACAACGTCGGCGGGCTGAAAAACGACTTCTCTTTTCTGGGAAGCGACTTCTCCAAACTCTCCGACCGGCGTTACCAAGGATGGTTCCTGGGCGTGGGCGCGGTATACGGGTATTCCTGGATTCTGGACAAGCATTGGAACCTGGAAGCCGAAATAGGCTTCGGATATGTCTACACGCGATTCGACGCCTACCCTTGCGCCAACTGCGGAACAAAACTCGAGAAAGACAAACCGCACCACTATGTCGGTCCTACCAAGGCCGCGGTAAACCTTGTATACACATTCTAAATTCATCCGGTGGTTATGGACACTATGAACAAATTAGCTAAGAAAATGATTTCTGGCTTGTTATGCCTATGTTACGCACTGGGAGCTGACGGCCAGACACTGACGGACGGACAGATAGCGGTACAAAACCTGGCCGTCTCAAAGCAAGAAGACAAACTATTCGTGGCGATGGACCTCGACATCTCCGCACTCAAGCAAGGAAGCAACCGTGAAGTACTGTTCACCCCTTCGCTCACCCTTGAAGACGACAGCCTCAGCCTGCCCGCCGTACGCATCGCGGGGCGCAACCGTTATTACCACCACCTGCGAAACGCCTCCGACACCGAACGGCTCTATCGCAACGGCGAACGCGATTTGATAGAATACCGCGTGACGGTGCCCTACGAAAAGTGGATGGGAAGAGCCCGGCTCAGCGCCACAGAAACCACTTGCGGATGTTGCGACGCCCCCTTGACCAGCACCGCTACGCCCCTGAGCAAGCTACGGCTGGAAAAGCGCGTGCCGACACCTTTCGTACCCGCGTACGCCTACATACGCCCCAAGGCCGAGCAGAAAATCAACCGGATTGAAGGCTCAGCCTACATCGACTTCCCCGTGAGCCGTACCGAGATACATCCCGACTACCGACGCAACCCGGAGGAGCTGAAGAAGATTCTCTCTACCATCGACGCCGTGAAGAATGATGCGGACAGCAAGATCATCAGCATCAGCATCAAGGGGTACGCCTCGCCCGAAGGGTCGTACAGCAACAACATACGCCTAGCCAAGGGACGTACCGAAACCCTGAAAGAATATGTACGCAAGCAGTACGCCTTCCCCCAATCACTCTTCACCACCAGCTTCGAGCCCGAAGACTGGGAAGGACTGGAGCGCTTCGTGACCTCCTCGCAGCTGAAGAACAGAGAAGGCATTCTGGCACTGATACGCGGCGACCTGGACCCTGACGCGAAGGACCGGAAAATCAAGGCGGCCTATCCCGCCGACTATGCTTACCTGCTGAGCGAAGTCTATCCCGGACTGCGTCATTCCGACTATGCCGTACAGTACGAGGTACGTGCCTATACAGACCTTGCAGAAATCAGGCACCTGCTCAAGAACCAGCCCCAGAAGCTGAGCCTGAACGAAATGTACCTCGTTGCGCAGGAGATGGAACCGGGCAGCGACGAGTATAACGCCACCTTCGCAACCGCCGTGCGCATGTTCCCCGACGACCCCGTGGCAAACCTCAACGCCGCCAACACCGCCCTGCGCCTCGGCGACCTGAAAGGAGCCGAGACTTATCTGGGCAAGGCGGGAGATGCTCCCGAAGCCGTCTACGCACGCGGCATACACGCCGCCTTGCTGAAGGACTATGACGCAGCCCAACCGTTGCTGAAGCAAGCGCTACAGCAGGGAGTGGCACAGGCGGAAGACGCGTTGCAACAGATAGACCGCATAAGACAAGAACTGGCGGAAGACGCGGAATAAAGGAAAGAAAGCAACAAAAACATAACACCCGAATATAAATAAACTCTTAATAAATTATACGCTATGAAAAGAAAGAACTGGAGTATTTTTTTCATTGGTATGCTGGCAATGTGCACCATTGCAGGATGCAGCGGCAACGAACTGAACGGCAGCAATGAACCGGAAGTATACCCGGGACATCCCGAAGATGCCGTATACATGAATGTGAACATACAACTGCCCGTGGGAGGGAAAAATACAAGAAGCTCGACCGACTCCGATTCCGACGACGATTATGGAACCAGTACAGACGGCACGGAAGTAGGAAAGGATTATGAGAACAAGGTGAATGGTGTCCTGATTGTATTGGCGGATGCAAGCAACAACTTCATCGCCGCCGGTGAACACAACTCATTGCCGGTAGTGCGTGAAGGAATCGTCAACACCACCCAGAAAATCAATAAATCCGCATTGGCCGCTTACTATGGCAACGGGACACTTGGGACCGGAAAAGACCAAGTCAATCTTTATGTATTCTGTAATCCGACAATGGAGTTGAAAAAAATCTTCGAAAAGTCCGGTGCCGACAGCGAATGGATCGACGAGATTGCCACTCTTGAAGAAGAGCCTGACGGAACTGTCAAAGGAGCAGCTGTTTGGGGAGGAAACGACCACAAGGCAGGCTTCCTGATGGCCACGGCAAGCAGCAAAGACATAAAAAAGTATATTCCGAAGAATTTTACCGATTGGGACAACTTTACGAATGAAAAGAACGCCTTCGATTTCTCGGGCAAAAACACCTTGAGCAACGGCACCGAAATCGGAAATATCGGAAATATCCATGTGGAACGTGTCGTGGCACGCTTCGATTTCAAAGACGGCAGTCCCAGCAAGGACCAAACATACGTCATAGCAGAAAAAGACGACAAGCCTACGCTAAAAGTCAAACTGAACAAGATGGCGTTGATTAACATGAGCAAGCATTTCTACTACCTGCGCCGTGTATCCGATAACGGTCTGGCCGACAACGTGGAAATCTGCGGAACCGAATACGACAGCGGACAAAACTGGAACTTCGTAGTAGATACCGATGCCGAACAAAAGAACGGAGCCATCGACGCAAGCTATCCTTTTGCCGACTACTTCAATTTCTGCCTCGGACACCAGGAAAACAACACTTGGAGTATTGACGAGACAGCCCGCGACCAGTGGTACACCAGTCTGATCAAAGACGTTATCGACAACCAAAATGAAGAAGATAACGATGACGAATGGAACAGCGACCACACGCGAAACGGTTACCGCATCTGGCGTTACGTCACCGAAAACACCATCCCCGGCATAAACAACCAGGAGAACGGCATCAGTACCGGCATCGTGTTTAAAGGAAAAATCCAGGCAACAACAGATGCTCCCCAATCATTGCAAGACGCTATCAACGGAGCAACTGGCGATTCTGATGCCGATGCCATCCTTTACGCTTATTCCAACCAACTTTATGTAAGCTGGAAAGAAGTACGCAAAGCCGCACTTGACGCAACGGCAAACGAGGAATTCAAGAAAGCGGTATTCGGAACACCGAAAAATACTCCGTCAGAAACCGTCTATAGCGATGATGCCAGCAGCCCCGACTACATGTGGAATATATGGTATAATGAAAAGGGCCACAAAGATGCAGCCGCCTTGTCGGCTTTCAAGGAAGTAGCCACCAACAATGAACATCAGTTCACCCTCTACCAGTCGAGCATGGACGAGAATGACGGTGCAGGCTACTACTGCTACTACTTCTACTGGAACCGTCACAACGACAACGGCAACAACGGTGTAATGGGCCCGATGGAGTTTGCCGTGGTTCGCAACAACGTGTATAAACTGTCTGTTGTCGATATCAACCGCCTTGGCCATCCGCGCCTTAGCGAAAACGACCCCGACCCCGTCGACCCCGGAACTCCGGACGAGAAGGGCGACATCTACCTGAAGCTCTCTGTCGAGGTGCTTCCCTGGGTGGTTCGCATAAACGACATTGAATTCTAAAAACACAACAAGTATGCAAAGCAATAAGCGAAATAGATTTTCAAGGTTCGCAGGCAGGGTGCTCGTCGCCCTGCTGGCAGCCGTTGCCTTATCCTCGTGCGAGCGCATCTTTGAAGACCTCGACCCGTGTCTGCACGGCGTATCGCTGCGCTTCGTCTACGACTACAACATGGAGTACGCCAACGCGTTCCCCAACCAAGTGGACTGCCTCACCCTCTATATCTACGACGAGAATGACGACTACGTGGATACCAAGATTGTGACCGGAACAGAGCTGCAAGACGAGAACTACCGGATGAAGCTTGACCTGCCTGACGGCAAATACCACTTTGTGGCATACGGAGGAATCGCATGCGAAAAGAGTTCTTTCACCGTAAACACAAGTACCAAACGCACCGAGCTCAAGACCCGGCTGAACGCTGACTGCCTCAGCCTGCCCGAACGGAAATTGCTGCACGACATGTTTTGGGGAGAACTCACCATGGAGACGGCCGAGTCTTACAACGAAGGCACGGTAAAGATGATGAAGAACACCAACGGCATACGCATCGTGCTGCAGCAAGTGGCGGGAGGCATTGTCAATGCCGAGGATTTTGACTTCGAGATTACGGACGACAACACCCTCTTCGACTACGACAACGACCTGCTGCCGGTGACCGACGTCACCTACACCCCGTGGGTGAAAGGACAGGCACGGACAGGAGCATCCGTCATAGTACCCGGCGTGGCACCCGAACCCATCGAAGTGGCATACGCCGAACTGAGCGTGCCGCGCCTGATGGCCAGGAATTCTCCCAGGCTGGTGGTGAAACGGCATGCCGACAAAGCGACCGTGATAGACATTCCCCTCAACAAATACCTGCTGCTGATGCAGAGCGACCGTTACGACATGGGCGACCAGGAGTATCTGGACCGCGAAAGCCGCTGGACCCTCTTCTTCTTCCTGAAGAACAACGACGGCAACGACAGCTGGTTGAATACATGCATTGTGGTAAACGATTGGGTGGTACGCATCAATGACGTGGAACTGTAACAACTACGGCATGCGCGACACATAAAAACCGGACTACCGGCAAACGACTTTCAACAAACCAAGAACAGCTTTTCAAATGGAATTGAAGCATCGACATATCATCGGAATCTGCCTCCTCTGCGGCTTACTGGGAGCAACTTCGTGCAACGACGAATCCATTGTCCAGCAGCCACCCGCCGAGGAGGACAACACCGTGTATCTGGCTTTCCACACAGCCGTAGTGGGAGCCTCCACACGTGCCGACGGCACCCCCGATGACGAAAACATCAATCAATTGCGAATCGTCATCGCTTCGAAGGCGAGCGACGATACGGCCGGCGCAAGTGCATGGGAGGTGGAAGAAAACCGGCTCATCACCGAGACGAACATACAACTCTCGGACGAGTACACTTTCCGGGTGAAAGCCGACTGTCAGAAACGCATCTACCTGCTGGCCAACTGCAACGGACTGGAGGACACGAACGGCAATTTGCTAAACTTCACAAGCACCGGTGCATTCTTGCCCGACGCAAATGGGAAAGCCCCCGTAGACAGCTATGTCTTCGGACTGGGAGACACGGACGGCGGCTACCGATATGCCGCAGCCCTCGAAGCGGGAAACGGCATACCGATGACGTCGATCTACGAGATAACGATTCCCCCCAAAGACGAGGCGCACGAAGAAGTGCGCCTGTGGGAATTTTTTGCGCACCGAACGCACCACGCTAATCCCATCCGCATACTTGAACTCCGCGGCGTTGATCAGCTCCCTCACTTCAGGATTATCTTCTGCTGTCAGCATTTTCTCAGCGTTGATAGCCACCAGCGTTCCTGACCTGAGGTGTCCTTCGGCAAACAGGTAATTCAGCGCATGTTGCATATCGCGCCAGCCAATCAGTTGTAATCCGCGCAGCGAATACAGCGGCGCAGTTATGTTATCTGTCATTACGATCCTTCAATTTGTGTCCGGGGCAGCGACTTGATTCGTTTATGGATGAGTCCTGCGCTATCGAATAGCCAAAACAGCAGTTTTGCCATCAGTAGGCAAACGCCAAAAATCACGAGGAAAAAGACCACTCGCGAGACAAACGAATCCAACCCTTCACGTGCCAACACGATCATAT
>OGWV01002414.1_pt1 | contig 11458 bp, 10 predicted proteins | sample 1576081 | NCBI WGS metagenome assembly OGWV01 (sample SAMEA3541541, study PRJEB24748) | human gut metagenome | biome: human gut; feature: human-associated habitat; material: faeces | place: China | collected 2012 | reverse complement strand
CGCACCTCGCTCGCCGTATCGGCACTTAGAATTATGCGGTATTGCCTAAAGAATAGGAGCCTGTAAGTGAAAATTGCTGCGGTAAAAAAATTCACACAGGTTTTGGTTGCCATGGCTGTTGCTGCAGTCATGGCAGCTTTGCTGTGTGCGCCCAAAGCATTAGGCACCACGATCGGGGATTTTTCCATTGAGCAGATCTATGTCAACGTGCCGGAGCTGGACGTGTTTGTTCAGGCAACGGATGCACAAGGCCAGCCCATCAGCCCGGACCTTGTGCGGGCGGCAGGGGTGGAGCTGTACCTGGGGGATGAAAAGATCCCCACCGGCAACATCGGCATGGCGAACGAGCCGATCTGCTATGTACTGGCGGTGGACAACAGTGTGGACGAAACCACGCTGAAAGAATACCGCATTGCGCTGCGGCGGCTGATCAGCGCCAAAGGCGCAAAGGACCAGATTATGCTGTATACCCTGGCCGGGGATGCAGCCTGCGTTCTGCCCGCGACCATTGATACCAGGGCGGCAGTGAACGCCGTGAACGCGCTGGAAAGCCAGGAAGAGAACGAGCCCAACCTGGTGCAGGCAGCCACAATAATTTATAACGATATCAACGAAAATTACCAGAGCATTGCGCCGCGCAAGGTGATCTTTGCCCTGACGGAAGCGGGCAATACCGCCACCAGCACAGCTCTGCTGGGCGCTGTGGCCAAAGATGCCGCCAGCCGCCTGAACATGCCGCTGGATATCTTTGTGACGGTGGATGATGCCAACCCCCTTGCCGAGCTGGGCAAGGCCCTGGGCGGCGATAAGCTGGATGTGGTGCATGAAAGTGAACTGGCCGATACCCTGGCTGAAAAACAGCAGGCCCTTGCCAATGCGCTGGAGATCAAAACCGCGGTGGATGAAAATTTTTACGGCGAGCGCCTGGATGTGCTGACCCTGAGCGTGCCGCAGCTGGGCAGCGCAGTGAAAACCAACGCTACCGTGTATATGGGCCACCGCCTGGCCAAACCGGCGGTGGAAAGCGTAACGCTGCATGGCCGCTATGCCATGACCATTCGGTTTAACCAGGCCGTGGGCCGTGCGGAGGACCTGACCTGTTACAGCATTCAGAGCGAGGATATCTGGGGCTGGCATGTAAAAGTTAAACAGGCCATTGCCAGCGCGGACGGCAAAAGCGTTTCGCTGTACACCGAGCCGCTGTACCAGGGAACCTATACCATTAAGCTGAACAAGATGACCAGCGCCATGACCGCGGCCAACGTGAGCGATTCCGGCACCGTATACCGCTTTACCGTGGAGGATTGGCCCAAGGACAGGGCGTTCTATCTGGCACGATTCCGGCTGCCTGCCATTATTCTGGGCGGGCTGTTGGTGGTGCTGGCTGCGGCAGCCCTGCTGCGCGGCCGCAAGGAGCGCACTGAGGAAAAGCTGGCCGAAGCCGAACACCTGCTGACCGATGCCGCCCCCGTGCAGCAGAGCCTGCCGAGGCGGTGGATCACCCTGTACCTTTCTACCCGGCGGGGCATTGCAGAAACCCGCTGGTCCGCCTATGTGGAAAGCAGCCTGATTATCGGCAGCGATGCCACCCAGTGTGACCTCTGCCTGGCGGATGGCCGCACCCGCCCCCAGCACGCAGTGCTGGAAGTGGAAAGCAGCGGCGTGACCCTGCGCCCGCTGGATGGAGCCGCCGTGATGGTGAACGGCGACCCCATCGGCGGGGAATACCGCCTGCAAAACGGCGATACCATAAAAATTGGCCGCACCACCCTGCGGCTTGTGCTGTAAACGCGCCCGAAGGAGGAAAACGATGAAACTAACCAAATGCCCCAACGGCCATTTTTATGATGCCGATAAACACCCCGAATGCCCCTATTGCAATGGCGGGCTGGAGGCCGGCAGCGCCATTGCTCAGCCCGGCACCGCTGCCGAGGTTGACCTTGCCGCACCCAAAGGCCCGGTGGCTGGTTGGCTGGTGGTACTGGACGGCCCCGCCCGCGGGCAGGACCTGCGTTTGGGCGAAGGCCGAAACTTTTTGGGGGTGGATGCGGCCGGGAACCCCGCCGTGCTGGATGCCAACAGCCCGCTTGCGGTGCGGCGCGGCATTGTGGTGTATGACCCACAGGATAACAACTGGTGTGCGCTGCCGGGATCTTCCAACGAGCTGTGCACCCTGAACGGAAAAAGCCTGATTGAAAAAATGCCGCTGACAGCGGGGGATACCTTTGCTGTGGGCGGCGCACAGCTGCGTTTTGTGCCGCTGTGTGGGCCGGAGTTCAATTGGAATGCAGCGCCGAAAGAGAGGAAGTGACTCCCTTGGCCAGTGAGATTATTTTAACCGTCAGCGAGCGGCGCAACCGCCAAAAGCTGACCCTTTCCAGCACGGCAGCTCCCTTTGTGTTTGGCCGTGGGCGCGATTGCAGCTTTGTGCTGCGCCGCAACAACGTGGGGGAACACCAGTTCACAATCGAATACAAAAACAATGCCTGGCTGATGCAGGACGCAGGCTCCACGACCTGCGGCACCTGGTACAATAACCGCTATATCCATTCCGGTGAGGAAGTGACCCTGCAGCCGGGGGATGTGATCGGCCTGAATACCGACGGCAACGAAACCACACAGGAAATCACCTTCCGCGTGGAGGAAATCCGCCAGGGCGAGGGTACCGCCGCCCTGCGGCGGGAAACGCCCAACGCCACCATGCTGCGAGAGCTGGATGTGCGCCGCAAGCGCCGCATCCTGATCGGCCGCGGCGAGGACTGCGATGTGCAGCTGATCAGCGACCGTGTTTCCCGCCACCACTGCGAGGTGGTGTATAAGGACGGCCACTATGAACTGAATGACCTTGGCTCCACCAACGGTACTTACCTGAACGGCACCCGCGTGCGCAATGAGCTGCTGACGGACGGCGCTGTCATCAATGTGCCCACCCAGGTGTTTGCATTTTCCGGCGGAATGCTGCACTACCATGAGCATAAGGTGGGCATCAGCATTGAACTGCTGGATGTGTATAAAACCGTCAAAAACCGCAACACCGGCAAGCCGCTGAACATTGTGGACGGCACTAGCATGGGGGTGGAACCCAACAGCTTTGTGGTTGTGGTGGGCGGTTCCGGAACCGGCAAATCTAGTTTGCTGGGCTGCATCACCGGGGCGTCGCCCTGCACCTCCGGCAGCGTCTGCTTTGACGGTATTGACACCCGCGGCAACCGCAATGCCTTTGATGCCGTGCTGGGCTATGTGCCGCAGAAAGACATTATGCACGACGAGCTGACGGTGGAACAAAGCCTGACCTACACCGCCAAGCTGCGCATTGCACGCGATGCCACCCGCACCGAGATCAAAGCTGCTGTGGCCCACGCCATTGAAGCCGTTGACCTGGGCGGGCGGGAAAAAACGATGATTGCAAACCTTTCCGGCGGGCAGAAAAAGCGGGTTTCCATCGCCATGGAACTGCTGGCTTCGCCCCGGCTGCTGATATTGGACGAGCCCACCAGCGGGCTTTCGCCGGATCTGGACCGCAGCATGATGGAGCTGTGCCGCAAGCTGAGCCACGAAAACTGCACCGTGCTGATGGTTACCCACAACATGTCCAACATCAATCTATGCGATAAGATCGCCTTTTTGGGTACGGGCGGCGTGCTGTGCTATTATGGTTCGCCCGAAGCGATGGATGAATATTTTGATGTGGAACTGACCAGCGATATTTTTGAAAAGCTGCACGACCCCGAACAGGTGGAATATTACCGCCGGAAATACTTTACCAGCCCGGAATTCAATCGCCTTGCAGCGCGGTTCCCGGCAGCAGCCAAGGAGGCGGAAAAACGATGCAAAGCGTAAAAATCGGCAAGCTGCTGCGCCAGCTGGCGGTGCTCATCTCCCGCAATTTTCAGCTGATCTGGAACCAGAAGCTGACCCTTGGCAGCTTGATTTTGCAGGCCCCGCTGATGGTGCTTGTCATCAAGCTGGTGGGGGAGCCGGACTGCTTTACCTCCAACCTGATCAACATCGGCAGCCGCACGGTGCTGTTCATTGTGTGCGCCATGGCGTCCTTTATGGGGCTGCTGAACTCTTACCGCGAGATCTGTAAAGACCGGGAGATTATCTTCCGTGAAGCCAGCGTCGGCGTTTCGCTGCTGGCAACGGTGCTCAGCAAGGCCATCACCCTGTTTCTGGTGGAAGCCGTGCAGGCGGGCATTTTGACGGCAGGCTTTGTGGAGATCATCCATATTCCGCAAAACCACCTGCTGCTGGATACCAATGTAGAAATCTTCATTACGATTTTCCTGCTCATGGCAGCATCCAGTGCCATGGGCCTGCTGGTATCTGCCAGCCTGAAAAGCAGCGAAGCCGCGGTGCTGCTGGTGCTGGTGCTCATCATCGGGCAGGTGGTGTTCAGCGGCGTTATGTTCAGTATGACCGGCGCGCTGACGGCCATCAGCTATATCATTGTCTGCCGCTGGGGCATGGGGGCGCTGGGCGCTTCCACCGATTTGAACGACCGCCTTTCCTGGCTGAAGGCAGGGCTGGACAGCCCGATGTACGATGCCACCGTGCCCAACCTGGTGCACAGCTGGCAGATGCTGGGGTTGATTACCCTGGTGTGCGTGGCGGCGGCATGGCTGGTGCTGTATATTGGGTTCAATCGGAAAAAGGGATAATCGGTACAGCATAATCGGCATTTTTTTCACGGTAGGATAGGGTCACCCAACCCTACCACACATTTGGAATGAAATCATCAGGTTTTAATGGCTGCCCACCCGTAGGGGCGCAGATTGTGCGCCCGCGGGTCTTTGCGGTATTCAGGGGCAAAATATTTGGCAAGGCCCGTCATGCGGGCCGATGCAGGTGTCGTTTCACGCCACAAACCTTAAAAATCCCAAACTACAAACAAAAACAACAAAACCGCCGGGCGGCAAGTGCTTTGCTTGCTGCCCGGCGGCTTTTGGTATAGGGAGATATTTACTTGTCTTCTTTTTTCATGGCGTTCTTGCCGGTTTTTACGGCCTGTTTGGCGGCGGCTTTGGCGCGGGCGGTGGCTTTGGTCAGGCCAACGCGCAGGGAGGCCAGTGCTTCGCGGCGGTCGGGGACCATGTCCGGGAAGGCCCGCAGCAAACGGCCGGTGCCAAAGAACCGCTGCTTGCTCAGGCGGATGGTGGTATCGCGCAGGGTGCCGGCTTTGCCTGCCAGTTCGCGCAGCTGGTCACGCAGCTCGGCGGCGTTGGTGGCACCCTCCATGGCGGCCAGGGTCAGCTGCAGTTTCTGCTCATCCAGCAGGGTGTCCATCGTCATGGCGCTGGTGCCGATCACTTCGGTCAGGGCATCGCTGGTGGTGCGCATGGCTTTGCGCAGCTCATCAATGCGGGCCAGCTGTTTGCTGAAGCCGACAGCCTGAATGGCGGATACGATCAGATCCGCCAGGAACAGGCCGCCGAAAATAACATCCAGCCAGATCAGCACAAGGGTGGGGATAGCGGCGCTCGGCTTGCTGAGCAGCGGGTGAACCACCACCATCAGCAGCACGCTGCCCAGCCCCCACAGCAAGGAGAACTGCGGGCAGATGAACCCGCCCAGGTTAAAGCGATACATGGAATAGTCCCACCAGCGGGTGTGGAACATCTTGTACAGGATGTTCCCGCCAACCAGCTCCACCAGCGTGGTGATGACCATACCGCCGAAAAAGGCAACCAGTACGTTCTGGTACCATGCCATATCGCTGCTTGGCATGGTAAAACGGCCGAGAACGGCGATCATTACCGTCATGCCGCAGCCGTAAATGGGGCAGATTGGGCCGTTCAAGAATCCGCGGTTGACCAGCTCCCGCGTGGTGATGGCTGCATAGGCAACCTCCACGCACCAGCCCAGGAACGCATAGACGAAAAAGAAAAATATCGTATGCAGCAGGGCATAAGTGGTCATTCCTGTACCTCCCCGGCGGGGTCGGCTTCTTCCTCCGGTTCCAGGCGGCGGGCCAGCTCTTTGGGCTCCACCCAGGTCACGCTGGAATTCGGCCCCTTGCGGGCAATCAGCGCCTTGATGGGAATGCCCTGTTCGCTGAACATGCCTTCGTGTTCGGTGCGCAGGTTCCAGTCCGGCTCATTCTTGTGCAGATCAAAGGTCTGCCAGGTAATCTCGAACCCGGCAGCGGGAAAGTAACCCAGGCTGTCCCGGAACAGGTCATCGTCATCGGTCTTGAAGTAGATTTCGGAACCCTCCGGTATCAAAGCGCGGTACTGCAGCAGCTGGCGCGGGTGGGTCAGGCGGTGCTTGTTGCTGCCAGCATTTTTGCTCCACGGGTTGCAGAAGTTGATGTAGATGCGCTGCACGGTATCCGCCGGGCTGAACACGCCGGAAAGCCGCTCGATATCCAGCGAGGCGATCTTGACATTATCCGGCGGCAGCTGAGCGGCGGCGTAAGCGGCTTCCACCTTGCGCTTGGCCAAAATCAGAACCTTATCCGTGATATCAATGCCAAGGTAGTTGATATCAGGGTGCAGGGGGGCCAGCTGGCTCAAAAAGCCGCCCTTGCCGCAGCCAAGCTCCAGGTGCAGGGGCTGCTCCGGCCGGGCATACAGCTCATGCCAGTGCCCGGCATGGGTCAGCGGTTCGTGAATATGGAAATCGCAGGCCAGCAGTTCCGGTCTGGCATAGGGCTTAAAACGCATACGCATACAACAATACCTCACTCATGATAATTCACTAAAAAATTCTGGACATCGGCAAAATCAGTGCAGGCAAGGCTGCCCTGGCAAAAGCCGGGCTTGCCGCCGCCCCGCCCGCCGAACGCTTCATTCAGCGCCTTGCACACCGGGCGCACATCCCCGCCGGGCAGGCAGAGCGCATAGGCGAGGCCCTGCCCGCCGGAGGCCAGCACCGCCGTCAGCGCGTTGGTGCGGGCCGATACCGCCAAACAGATCCGCCGCAGTCCGTCGCCGTCCGCACCGTCACAGTGCAGCACAGCAGGCTGGCCGGGCACGGCGGCTTGGGCCAGTGCTTCGGACAATGCGTTCTGCATGGCGGCAAGGCGCTGCTTGAGGGCAGCTTCCGCCGTTTGCAGGTTTTGCACGGCGGGCAGCAGGCGACCGGGGGCGGAGCTTAACAGGGTGCCCACCGCGGCGGCATCCTGCCAGGCGGCAGCAATGGACTGATGCGCACGCTCCCCGCACACAACCGCCAGCCGGGTGCCGCCCTTGTAGCTTTGGGCGCTCAAAATTTTGATGGCCCCCACCTGGCCGGTGGTGGAAGCATGGGTGCCGCAGCAGGCGCACAGGTCGGCCCCGCCGGCATCTACCAGCCGCACCGCACCGTCAATTTCCTTTTTGCTGCGGTAGGTCAGTTTTGCAAGGTCTTCCGGCGCGGGGTACCAGCAGCGCACCGGGGCGTCCGCACGGATCACCGCGTTGGCCTGGGCTTCTGCTTCGGCCAGCTGGCCGGCGGTCAGCGGAACGCTCATATCCATCCGCACCGCGGGGGAACCGATGTGAAAGCCCACATTCTCCGCCCCAAACAGGCGGTGCAAAGTGCCGCTTAAAATGTGTTCACCGGTGTGCTGCTCCATATGGTCGCGGCGGCGCGCCCAATCAATGCGGCCTTCCACCGTCTGCCCAACCGGCAGCGCTGCGCTGACAGTGTGGGTGATCACGCCGCCATGCTCCTGCACATCCGTTACAAGGGCGGTGCCCAGCGCACCGGTATCGCAGGGCTGGCCGCCGCCCTCCGGGTAAAAGGCGGTCCGGTCCAGCTGCACGGCAAACTGTTCCCCGGCCGGGGTGCAGACAAGCACCGTGGCGGTAAAAGTTTGAACATATGGGTCTGTTTCGTATAGTTTTGCCGTTGCGGGCATGCAAGGTCATCCCCCTTTCGGAATATTTTTACATTATAGCATAAAACGGCAGTGGAAAAAACAGTTCAAATCCGTTATAATAAAAATCAGCTATAATTCCGGCGGCTCCCCGGCAAGGTGGGAGCCGGAAAGGGGGCGGGAACCATATGAAAAAACGAATCTCAGCACTGGTTTTGAGCAGCTGCCTGCTGGCGGGCTGCGCGGGCCAAGGGGCGGCTGCTACCGGCGAAACCGCAGCACCCAGCCAGGCCGTGCCCACCGCGGCACCCCAAAGCCTGACGGTGAACGGCCTGCTGGACACCAGCGCTGCTGTTGGCGCGCTGGAGCTGTATGCCCAGGCGCAGAATGTGACGCTGCAAAACAGCTTTGAGACCGAAACGGCGGACCTGGTCATTCTGGATGCCCCGCCGCAGGATGATGGAACCTGGAAGAATCTGGCGGAGAACGAGCTGCTGGCCGCCGCCGCGCAGCGTGCCGGACTGGATACGGAAAGCACCGTCACCGCCCTGCCGGTGGGCCAGAGCCTGTATGCCTATTGGGCGGATAACCGTGTGCTGACCGAGCTTTTGCAGAGCGATGCCGCGCTGGACGACCTGCGCGCTGCGACCTGGGAGGAATGGTTCGATTTCGTAACAGCTGTGACCCATTGGTGCGCGGAACCCGGCGCTGTGCAGGTAACGCTGAACGGCAATGTTTACACCCTGCCCGCTGAGCGGCGGGAGACACTGGCAAACCTGAACGGCGTGTTTGCCGCCCAGGGGCCGGAGGTTAGCGGCAGCAGCGGGGATGGCGGCGTGGCGGAAAACACCCCTGCGCTGTACACCACCGCCCTGCTGGCGGCGGGGGAACCGCTGACCGAAGAAAACCTGACCGGTCCGCTGAACGCGCTGGAGCAGGAGCTGCGGCTGGAAGATGCCAGCAGCGCCTGGCAGGCCGGCATTGCAGACCAGTGGACCAGCAAGGATCTGTTCCAGCAGGGAAATGCCCTGTTCTACCGCGGCTACCTGGCCGACCTGGTCAGTGACAGCGGCGCAGCGTTGAGCAGCGCCCAGAAAGACGCGCTGGTGTGGCTGCCCATCAAAAATAACCTGACCGAAGCCGACATTGCCAACCAGCGGTTCAACCTGGCCGGGCTGATGAATTACCCCATTTTGGCCAACCGTGCCTGGCTGGCTATCCCGGCGGATGCCGATGAGGAGAGCGCCCGCGCCGCAGCCGCCGCTATTTTGTGGCTGTACACCAGCAAGGCGGGGGAGAGCGCGTTGATCGACACCCTGGACCTGATCACCCCCTGGGGTACCGGCAGCAACCAGAACGCCGCCGCGGCCATGCAGGCGGCGCAGGTGACAGCCGGTATTCTGCCTGGCGCAGCGCTGGACCAAACCCAGGCCGCCGCATTGCAGCAGGCCCAGCGCGGGCTGTATTATGAAGCGGACGGCATTACCCTGCGGGATGGCCTGTGGGATGAAGATGCCGCCGCTGCCTGGCGCAGCGCCGTGATGGCGGCCCTTGGCGCAGAAAGCGCCGAAGCAGACGATAACTGATGCCCCGGGGTGTACCTGAAAAACAGGTGCACCCTAGATGGGCTTTGCGGAATACAAAAAGTTTTAAGGAGAAGAGGAAAAATGAAGAAGCGTTGCAGCGGTATCCTGATGCCGGTTTCCAGCCTGCCGGGCGGGTATGGCATTGGCTCCATGGGCCAGGCTGCCAGAGATTTTGTGGATTTTCTGGCGCTGGCCGGACAGAGCGTGTGGCAGATCCTGCCCGTTGGCCCGACTTCGTATGGCGACAGCCCGTACCAGAGCTGCTCGGCTTTTGCGGGCAACCCGTATTTTATTGACCTGGATCAGCTGGCTGCGGATGGCCTGCTGAAGCCGGAAGATTACGCCAAAGAAAATTGGGGCACCAACCCCAATTACTGTGACTATGCCCTGCTGTACCAAAAGCGCTACAAGGTGCTGCGCAAGGCATACGCCGCATTTTTGCAACAGCGCCCGGTGCCGGGAATGCGATCGTTCCCGCTTGCGCGATGGCGGATGCGCGCAACGCCAACGACGCATCGACAAGCCACTGTATGGCACTCTCAAAATCCTTGCCACGTCCACCAGCTCACACCACGCCGTATACGAACTTCTTGTTCTCTTTCGCCAACTGGGAAGGAATTGAATCCCATACCTGATTGAGACGAAGCGTGGTGACGGCGGGACTATCACGCATATCAACATGTTTGGAGAAATCGTCACGATAATCGGAGACCAGACTATTCTGCAATTTACGAACCGCCGTGAAGTCAGGATTCGGCAGAGTACTGGCGAACGCTTCAACGATCTCCGGCATGCCTCCTGTATACATGAAATACCGCAGCCAAGTCATGACCCTGTCATGCATTACGTTAATTAGCGGAGAATCCTTGGACTCAAGCATTTCGGCCAAGGCATACTGTTTGCACGCATACAGGAATTCAACAAAAGACATAGGATACAGCTTGAGTCTACTGACCTTGCCAACCGGGAATGAAAACCCAGGATGCATGGCGATGCCAAGCGCCGATCCAGTGGCCAAGACGTCATACTCCGGGGCAGCTTCATTGAACATCTTCAGCGAAGTCATCGCCCTCGGCACCTCCTGTACCTCATCGAAAATGACGAGCGTATCCTCGGGAGTGATCCTAGTTCCGGACTCGATCGACAGTGCGGGAATCAGCCGTTCCACACTCAGATCCGCATCAAACAACATACGCATGTTGGCATTGTCGAAAAATGCGACACAACAGCAATACGTAAGGTACTTGACAATCTTTGATGGAGTCGTATACTCATATCTGTCAGGTACTTGACATAATTACTGAAGAGGATGAAAAAGACACACGACCAGCGACGCTTCGCTCGCTTCCTTATTAAAGGAGACCGGCATGAACATCACACATGACATGAGCAACGACCTCACCGAATACGACCCGGAATCCCGTCAAGTAGACGGACCGAACCCCATCGAAAACCGCATGCAAGATTTACAGATTGCTTCGGGCGGCAGCGGAACAGATGCAGCTTCAAAACAGGATTCCTCTGACAATGCTTCGAGCCGCCGTCTCTGTTCTGACCGGCTGTCAGTATGTTCATCCACATACCGGTCATCTATGTACGCCGCGATATCGGCAAACAGTTTTCCGCTAATCTGATATGTTTTTCGGTCAAAGACAACGATGTAGACCATTATCTCATTTTCCAGCAGGAACGTACTGATGGTATCGACTGCGACCTTCAGAGCCTGGTCTTTTGGATAGCCGTAAACACCGGAGGAAATCAGCGGAAAGGCTACAGACTGACAGCCATTTTCTTTCGCCAGATTCAAAGATGTCCGATAACAGGATTCCAGAAGCTCCTGCTCCCGATGCCTGCCATCCCTCCAGCGCGGACCGACTGCGTGGATCACATATTTGCAGGGCAGGCGGTATCCCTTTGTAATTTTTGCACTGCCGGTTTCGCAGCCATGCAGCGTACGGCATTCTGCAAGCAGTTCCGGTCCGGCCGCACGATGAATGCAGCCGTCCACACCTCCGCCGCCCAAAAGTAATGAATTATTCAAATTTCTATTAATGTTCTCTTTAAAATCTTT
>OGWV01002413.1_pt1 | contig 11458 bp, 9 predicted proteins | sample 1576081 | NCBI WGS metagenome assembly OGWV01 (sample SAMEA3541541, study PRJEB24748) | human gut metagenome | biome: human gut; feature: human-associated habitat; material: faeces | place: China | collected 2012 | reverse complement strand
GGCAAAGACAGGCGCCATCATCTTGCACGGCTGGCACCACTCGGCCCAGAAGTCGATGATGATGAGGCCCGGATCGTCGAGTATCTCAGTCTGGAAGTTATCTTCCGTCAGCGTGACGATATCGGTGAACGTGCGCGTCTCGACGTACGGCTCGTGGAAGCCGCCGCCACAACCGCCGCAGCCACCGCCGCATGCACTGCATCCGGCCCCGCAGCCCGCGCCGCAGCCGCCGGCACTCGCGCTGCTGTCGCCGGTCATCAGCTCCAGATTGCCCTGGAGGAAGCTGTCGACCGCCTCGTCGGCATTTCCGGTCACGCCGGAAATGAGCAGCATATGCGCGTTGTCGATGGCGGCGTGCGCACCCTCGCCGATATTCCCGCAGATGACGAGATCGACGCCTCGGGATTTGAGCCCGCCCGCGACCTTCTCGTGGTCGGTATCGTCAAACGTGACGGTCTCTTTTTTGATGGGCTTGATATCCTCAATGGTGTAAACGGTAAACTCCGTGGCATGGCCGAAATGCTGCATCACTTCGCCATTCTCGCAGGGAATTGCAATTTTCATAGTATGTTCTTCCTTTCCGGTCTATTGCTTCGGCGGCAGCGCCGCCGCTCGATGCTATGAGGTAGTTTACCACGCTTTCGCGCGCCGTACAACCGGAAATTTGTAAACAAACCATGGCCGCAGCCGTTCTGCCTTGCAATTGTAGCCGCCCCGTGATAGAGTGAAATCAAACAAGGCGCTTTGCCGCAAAATGACAACCGACAGGAGGCAGCACTTATGAAAAAATCAAAACTGGCGATCCTTTCCGTCCTCATCCTTGCCGCCGTGTTTGTTTTCAACGGCAAGATCAACAAAGTGACGAATCCCTGTGTGCAGGACTATGTCGCAGGTCAGGGGAACATCAGGGGGAATGTAAACGTCGAGGACTATTACGAGCGCGACGCGCGCTTTGCGATCGGCGCGGGAGAAGATGGGTATGCCGTTTTCAAGGACCCCGGCGAGGCCTTTGCCGCGCTGCGCGAGCACTATCCGGAGGGCATTTCGCTCATCCGAAACGGCTACAAGACGGCTTCCAAGCTGTATGAGATGGCGCGCATCGAAACAACGCCGCAGACTGTGGAATGCCTGGATGACCTGCTCTTCCACCATATTCCATATGTTTCGGACTATATTTAATTTATTTTACGCATTGCAAAAGAGGGACTCCCGTGAAAGGAATCCCTCTTTTTCTATGTAACATTTTTTAGTTTTCTTCCAGTTTGATTTTCTCCTGCAGCACAACGCAGCCTGCCATATCGCCGATGACGTTGACGCAGGTGGCACCCATGTCACACAGTGTGTTGATGCTGATGTAAACGCCCATGACGCCGGCCGGAAGACCTGCCATCGTGGCGAGTGCTGCGAACGATGCGATCGCACCGCCCGGGATACCCGGTGTTCCGACAGAAAGCAGGACGTTGGCAAGCAGAATGATCACCATCATCGAAATGCTGACGCTGATGCCGCAGGCATTTGCGAAGAACATGATCATAAACGACATCAGGATCGATACCGCATCCATGTTGACGGTGGCACCGAGCGGGATTGCAATACTGCTGATCTGGTTCGAAACGCCGAGTTCTTTCTCGACACAGCGCTTGCTGATTGGGATCGTCGCGGAACTGGAACATGTTCCGAATGCATTCAGGGCTGCCGGCATGATCGCCTTAAAGAACTTGACCGGACTCGTCTTTCCGATGAGTTTTACAGCGCCGCCGTAGACGACGATCGCAAATCCATAGAATGCCACATACAGAATGATGAGCTGGGTTGCCAGGGAAACGATGGTTTTGGTTCCGTTTGCCTCGACAACCGGCACGATCGTACAGAAGACACCGATCGGGGTGAAGTACATAACGGTGCTGATGACTTTTAAACAGACCTCATTCAGGGAGTCGATCACGTTTAAGAGCGGCTGTCCCTTCTCTCCGACCGCAATCAGCGTAAAGCCGACAACGACAGCGAACACGAGTACCTGGAGCATGTTGCCCTCCGCAAATGCTTTCACCGGGTTGGACGGGATCAGGTTTTTGATCGTGTCGAGGATGCTGGTCATCTCGGTCGCCTGGATATCGGAAGTTGCCATCTCAAAATGGACTCCCTTTCCGAGGCGGATCAGTCTTGGAATGATAATGCCGACTGCACTTGCAATCGCGGTGGTGCACAGGAAGAAAATCATCGAGTAGCCGGTGATCTTACCTGTCGTTTTTGCATTTCCGATGCTGCAGATGCCCATGACAATTGAGCAGAATACCATCGGGAAAATCATCATATTCAAGGCGTTCATGTAGATGCCGCCGATGACGCCGGTTACTGTCAGAATCGGCGTAAAGCGGTCCGCCAGAAGAAGTCCGGTTAAGATACCGAGAATCAGTCCGGTAAAGATCGCACCTGTAATATGCTTCTGATACCATGCATAAAACTTTTTCATATGTTCTCTCTTCTCTCCTTTTTCACAGAGTAAGAGGCAGGTGTCCCTGTATCTTCTACCTGCCTCTTCGCATACGGCCATCTTATCACACAACCGCGGATAATTCCACCTAAAAATGGATTTATCCGCGGTTTTTCTGGCTTTTTGTCTTTTTTCTCTTTTTTATACGGCTGCTGCCCGGCTGTGGACTTTCTTCCGCACAATCAGATAGCAGATCACCTGCATGATAATCGTGATGATCCACGATCCCGGATACGAAATGAACAGCACATACAGCGAGCGGTGCTGCGGGAAAATGCCGAAGATCCACACGATTCGCGTTCCGACCGTTCCGATGACGGACAGAATCATCGGCACCGCCGAGCATCCCATACCGCGCAGGGCTCCCGGGAAGAGGTCCATGATGCCGCAGAGGAAATACGGAACCGTCGTGATCGACAGAATTTCCATACCGCAGCGGATAACCTCCGGGTCCCCGGTGTAAATCTGCAGGATTTCCGTACCGAACAGATACGCGCCGCCACCCATCACCAGTGCGATGCCGCTGGAGAGAATCAGGCAGTCGATCAGCACCTTATCCATTCGTTTGTATTTTCCGACACCGTAGTTCTGGCTTGTGAAGCTCATGCACGCCTGGGTGACGGAGTTGACTGAGGTGTATAAAAATCCCAGCACATTGTTGGACGCCGTGTAGCCTGCCATTGCAATCGAACCGAAGGAATTGACGGATGACTGCAGCAGCACGTTCGAGAAGTTGATAACGGTACTCTGAATACCCGCCGGGATGCCGACCTGGAAAATCGGGATGATGTAATCCTTTTTCATGCACAGCTTCGAGAACCGGAGCTGATAACTTCCCTCGCTCTTATAGAGGCACCGCAGAACCAGCACGCAGGAGATCGCCTGCGAAACCACCGTTGCAATCGCCACACCTGCCACGCCGAGACTGAACACGATCACGAGGAACATATTCAGACCAGCGTTGATCACACCCGATACAATCAGGAAATACAGCGGCCGCTTCGTGTCGCCGACGGCACGCAGAATCGCCGCACCGTAGTTGTACAGCATGAAAAACGGCATTCCCATAAAGTAAATTCTCATATACAATGCCGACTGATCAATGACATCCGCCGGTGTATCCATCAGCTCCAGCGCGCCTTTTGCAAAAAATACGCCCACAAACGCCATCACAACGCCGCTGATCAGCGCCAGCATGATCGATGTATGTACCGTTTCCGACATCTCCCGGTCGCGCCCCGCTGCATAATACCGCGCCGCAAGCACATTCGCACCGAGCGAGATTCCCATAAACAGATTGATGAACACGTTGATGAGTGCCGTTGTCGATCCGACAGCCGCAAGCGCCTGGCTTCCGCTGAACCGTCCGACGACGATGATATCCACCGCGTTGAACATCAGCTGCAGAATGCCGGACACCATCAGCGGCAGCGAAAAGGAAATCAGCTTGTCCATAATCGTGCCGTTGCACATGTCGATTTCATATTTGTTCTTTTTCAAAAATACTCCTCCTTCTTTTGTAGCAGATATGCAGTCTTACACCGCAGACATATACAGAAATGATACCACTTTTTTCCGGTTCTGCACAGAGACTTTCCATAATTTATTGACTTCTGTAAAGTCCACAGGTAAAATAAATACAATTACAGTTTTTCTGTATATAAATCAAGGACAGGAGAGAACCTATGAAAAAAATATGGATTACAGGTGCCGAAGGCCACATCGGTACTGCCCTTCTGGAACTGCTGGAGGGTGTGGAATATCAGCTTCTTCCAACGGATATTCACGAGGTTGATATTACCAAAATCGATGAAGTCACACAGTTTGTTTATGTCAACCGTCCCGACGTTATCATCAACTGCGCCGGTATGACCGACGTTGCCGAGTGTGAAAAAAACATCGACGAAGCCTATCGTGTCAATGCCATCGGTGTGCGCAACGTAGCGCTTGCCGCCAATGATATCGACGCAAAGGTTATTCAGATCTCAACGGATGACGTTTTCGACAAGGAATCCCGCATCCCGTACAACGAGTTTGATACCGTGCATCCGCGTACGATCTACGGAAAATCAAAAGAGGCCGGAGAGAAAATCCTGACACAGCTTTTGAACCGCTTTGTCATCATCCGAAGCTCCTGGATTTACGGGATCGGCCGCGATTTTGTGGATGAAGTACTCCGCAATGCGGCAAAGGGCGGCACGATGGAGGTTCCAAATAACCAGTATGCGGCTCCGACCAGTGCTTTTGAGCTTGCACGCGTGATCTGCCACTTTATCGACAGCGAGGAGTATGGTCTGTACCACGTTGTCTGCCCCGGAAGCTGCAGCCGCTATGAGTTTGCAAGAACCATCCTCGAGTATACCGGAAAAACCGGTGACCTTGATCTCTACCCGGTTGTCGCACGCGATGATGTCCGCCCGACCTATTCTGTTCTGGACAACATGATGCTCCGCCTGACCGGTATTCCTGAGCCGCTCGACTGGAAAACGGCACTGAAAGAATATCTCGAAGAAACCGGAGGAATCGAATAATGGTCCGAAACAGAAAAGAAACAACGGAAAAGTCAAAAAAGAAGCTCGGGCTTTCCACCCAGATTTTTATTGCCCTGCTGGCCGGTGCGCTGCTCGGCGTGGTGATTCACTATTGGATCCCGTCCAGCTATATCAAGGACACCGTCATCGTAGAAGGTGTGCTTTATGTCATCGGACAGGGCTTTATCCGCCTGATGCAGATGCTTGTCGTACCGCTTGTCTTCTGCTCCCTCGTCTGCGGAAGTATGTCCATCGGAGACAGCAAAACCCTCGGAAAGGTCGGCGTAAAAACGATCGGCTTTTACCTTGTTACCACAGCACTTGCCGTCTGCATCGCACTTGGAACCGCCCTGCTCATTCACCCGGGGCTCGGACTTAACATGAGTGCGGTTCAGAAAGCCGACCTGTCCTCGACAGCAGCAGATTCCAGCGTCAGCCTGGTGGATACACTGCTCAACATCATCCCGAAGAACCCGATTGGTTCCATGGCAAACGGCGATATGCTTCCCATCATCGTATTCGCCCTGTTTGTCGGCGTAATGCTGGCAAAGCTCGGAAACCGCGCTTCGGTCGTTTCCAACTTTATCAGCCAGTTTAACGATGTCATGATGGAAATGACCATGACGGTCATGAAGGTGGCCCCGGTCGGCGTTTTCTGTCTGATTGCACGTACCTTTGCAACGGTCGGCTTTTCTGCGTTCGCACCGATGCTGAAATACATGGGAAATGTAACACTGGCGCTGGCACTGCAGTGCTTCATCATTTATCAGGTTCTTCTGTTCGTATTCACACGGCTGAATCCGATTAAATTCGTGAAGAAATTCCTTCCGGTTATGGGATTTGCATTTTCCACCGCAACCTCCAACGCGACAATCCCGATGTCGATTGATACGCTGAACAAAAAGATGGGTGTCTCGAAGCAGATTTCTTCGTTCACCATTCCGCTCGGCGCAACCATCAACATGGATGGTACCTCCATTATGCAGGGTGTCGCTGTCATCTTCATCGCAGAGGCGTACGGTATTCATCTGACTCCGGCAAACCTCGCAACGGTTGTTGTTACCGCAACACTGGCTTCCATCGGTACCGCCGGTATCCCAAGCGTCGGACTTGTTACCCTGGCTATGGTACTGAATTCCGTCGGACTGCCAACGGAGGGTATCGCTCTTATCATGGGTATCGACCGTATTCTCGATATGCTGCGCACCGCAGTCAACATCACAGGCGATGCTGTCTGCACAACGATTGTCAGCCATCAGGAAAAGGCGCTCAACCGCGAAGTATTCAATCGCAATTAACCGCAATGAACTGCTTGCGCGCTTACGGTCAAACGCTTACAAAAAGCCTTTTTCAGGCATGCCCTACGGCAAGAAAAAATCCTGTAAATTGAAAAAACGCGTTCCCGTTTTCGGAAACCCCTGTGGTTTCCGGCGGGAACGCGTTTTTCTTATCTTATTTTTCTGTTACAGTTCAAATGCCTGGCAGATGCTGTCGTAATGCAGGAATTTGCCTTCTGCGGCGTATCCTTTGATTTCGTCCAGCGTAGCAAAACGGTAGCCGTCCGTTTCTTCCTCCTGAAGGTGAAGATCCTCGTCTTTGACATCCATCACGAAGCGATAGACATCGACAAAGTAGTTGTCTCCCTCATCCGGGTTGATACGCTGGTAAGTGAAGAGGTAGCCGCCGTCTGCCTTGCTCACATCGAGTCCGGTTTCCTCTCTGACCTCACGGCGCACGGCCTCCAACGAGCTCTCTCCTGCCTGTGCCGCGCCGCCGGAAACCTCCCACCAGCCCGGTGCCCAGGCTTTCGTCATGACACGTTTTGTGATAAGGAAGGTTCCGTCCGGTCTTGCGATTACGCCGAGCACCGTCAGGTGAAACTCGTCCGGCTTCATATGCCAGTCATTCCGCTTCATCGTGCGGCCGGTCGGCTGTTTGTTTTCATCATAGATATCCCAGAGTTCCATATCGTGTTTTCTCCTGTCGAACTTCTTCCGAACCCCATCGCGATTTTTCTTCCCTTTCGCATGGTTCTGAATCATTACAGATACTGTTTAATCTCTTCCATCACATTTTCCAGCGGAATCTGTGTTTTCAGAGTCTTATCGCGGGATGCAACCTCGACAACGCCCTGTTTCATATTTTTCGGGCTTACGATGATGCGAAGCGGAATACCGAGCAGGTCGGCATCGGCAAACATTACGCCGGCTCTGACGCTTCTGTCGTCGTAGATCACTTCGATGCCTGCGTTCTGCAGATCCTCGTACAGCTTGTCCGCGTATGCTCTTACTTCCTCGTCATCGACGCGGACCGCACAGAGGTGTACCTGCCACGGAGCGATAGCTTTCGGCCAGATCGGGCCGTACTCATCGTGATGTGCCTCGCAGACCGATGCTGCCAGACGGCCGACACCGATACCGTAGCATCCCATGATCGGGGTCTTGCTCTCGCCGTTTGCATCGACATAGGTCATATTCATGGATTTTGTATATTTGGTTCCAAGCTGGAAAATGTTTCCGACCTCGATACCTCTGGAGATCTTTACGGTCTTTTTGCCGCATTTCGGGCAGATGCCGCCCTCCTGGATTTTTGCAAAATCGTGATACTCGGCATTCGGAACGTCGCGCTCCATGTCGAGTCCTTTGTAATGATGCTCTGCCTCGTTGGCTCCGCAGGAAAGGTTGTTTCTTCCCTCGAGGGATTTATCATAGAGAACAACGGCATCTCCGTTCACCTTCAGGTCCACAGGTCCGATATAGCCTGCGTTCAGTCCGCATTCTTCGGTGATCACGGCTGCGTGAACCTGCTCGCCGAGGAAGTTGACCAGCTTCGTCTCGTTGACTTCGAGATCACCGCGGATGAAAAGGACAACGTATTTATCATCAACATTCTGCTGATAAACAACGGCTTTGCAGGAGTTCTTTGTCTCGTCTCCGAAGAAATTGCAGACGTCTTCAATGGTGTGGACGTTCGGTGTATAAACCTTTTCGAGTGCAGCGGATTCTGCGTCTCTTGCGATGTCGGAAATGTTCTCAGCTGCTTCCATGTTGGCTCTGTAATCGCAGGAATCACACAGAACGATGGAATCCTCTCCGACCGGAGTCAGAAGCATGAACTCGTGGGAGATATTTCCGCCCATCATACCGGAATCGGATTTGACAGATACCACCTCCGGCACGCCGACACGCTCGAAGATGCGCTCGTATGCTGCGTGGCATTTCTCGTAATACTGCTCCAGATCTTCCTGGCTGGTATGGAAGGAGTAAGCATCCTTCATCGTAAACTCACGCACACGGATCAGTCCGGCTCTCGGACGGGCCTCATCACGGAATTTTGTCTGGATCTGATAGATCATAAACGGATATTTGGTGTAGCTCTGTGCATACTCGCGTACAAGGTGTACGGCTGCCTCCTCGTGGGTCATGCCGAGTACCATTTTGGCATTGTTGCGGTCGGTGAAACGCAGCAGTTCATCGCCGATGCTATCGTAACGGCCGGACTCATCCCACAGAGAAGCCGGCATGACAACCGGGAACTGCACTTCCTGGCCGTCGATTTTGTCCATTTCCTCGCGCAGGATCTGCTCGATTTTGCGCACAATGCGGCGCAGCGGCAGATAGGAAGAATAGATTCCGTTTGCCATATATTTGATGTATCCGCCTTTTACCATAATAGCATGGCTGTCGATGACACAGTCAGCAGGTCTTTCTTTGAAGCGTTCTCCTACTAATTTTTCAAGTTTCATTTTCTGATTTCCTCCTTATTCTTTGGGTTTTCAACATCTGAAGTCTTCCAGACGCGAGAACATTCCAGCCTGTCCGATTTTAAGCTTTTAGTCAACATTTTACGCATCTAACTCATCACTGAAGTAACGAGAATGCGATGCTTCATTTTCAAACAGAAAAAAGCCCTAAACCGCAAGCTGCAGTTTAGGGCGAATTTTTTTATCCGCGGTACCACCTAAATTCAGGAAAACTCCTGCACTCTGACACAGAACATTTGTACCCCACGATTTTTGTATTTTGTAATACGCGTGATCTCTGCTCTCTGTACCTTCTCTGTAACGGGAGATCCCGGTGCAGCCTACGAAATAAATTTTCCCTGATGGATTTTCTTCTCTTCGGTGCACAGCTCCAAGACCGGTTCACGATAGATTCTGCAAAAAGCTTTCACCTGCCGCTTTCTCTCTGAATGCGCTCTGTCGCTACTGTTTCTTTTCGTCGCTTTTTCACTGCACTGATTGTAGCAGAAACCGGAAAAGAATGCAAGCCCGTTCCTTCTGCTTTTTCTGCATAAACGCCCGCCCAGGTTACAGGCCTTCCCGATACATTCTGCTGATTGCCGCCTGGGCTTCCTCAGACTGTTTTTTCTCAATCCATGCTTTGCGGTCACTCAGGATAGCCAGCATCTCATCGACAACGTCCTCGGCGCGCGGGCTTGTGACGCGGTAGAGATAGCCGAGCATCCGCGTGGCGGTAAAATCGGTGTTCATCTGGCGGTATGCAATTTCCCGGCAGAAGTCGTCCGGGTAACCGTTGTGTTTTAACGCACGGTACAATTCGTCATTTCTCGTTTCTGGCATTGCCTGTCTCCCTTTTTCCTTTAAACATTTACGTTTCCGCTGTTCAGACCTTCCGTCTTTTCCTCAAGTGGCAGCCAGTCCAGTGCCTTTTTGATCCACTCATCCCAGAAATCCCATTCATGGCCACCCTTGCTCTCATAGTAGACAATGTCCATGCCGCTCTCTTCCATCCGTTTATGGTAGAGACGGTTTACTTCCAGAAGTCCGTCCTCTGTTCCGCACGCCTGGAATACGGTCGGCACATTGACAGACGGATCTTTTTTCCGTGCTTCCTTTAACTGCTCGATAAGAACAGCCGGGTTTTTGTCACTCTTTGCTGCTTCGACCAGATTTCCGAAATAACCTTCTTCATGTGCAAAGCTGTCCGCTCTGCTCTCTTCCGGATTTTCCAGCACATGAAGTGCACCGGACAGGCAGATCACAGCCCCGAAGGTATCGTGATATTTCAGGCCATTTCTGAGTGCGCCAAAACCACCCATGGAAAGGCCTCCGATAAAGGTGTCTTCTCTTTTTCTGGACAGCGGAAACATTTTTCTTGTAATCTCAACCAGTTCTTCTCCGATAAACTGTCCGTGCATGGCACCGATGGACGGCTGATCCACATAAAACGCATTCTCGCCGGCCGGCATGACAACGGCAAGGTTTTTCTCCTCTGCCCATCTTTGGATTCTGGTTCCATGAACCCAGTCTGTCTCATTCCCAAAAATGCCATGCAGCAAATACAGCGTTTTAAACGGTTTTTCCTCGCGCTCCGGCTGCCCAAAGGTAAATTTGTCGACCGGCAGAATAACCTGCAGCGGTACGGTGCGCATTAAAGTTTTTGACATGAAGCTTACCTGAATAAATGCCATAATAAAAATCCCCCTGTGGATATATATTTTTCTTTATTTTACGCCTTATTTCTGCGTTTCGTCAACGTGGAGTTTTGCGTTCCTCCGGTTCCGGCTTGCACCCCGAAGCAATTCACGATATAATCTATAAATGAGCAAATATCGAATTTTGCACAAACTTATCCCACAAACTTAAAAGCTTCTTCGAATGAGGCGCTGCTTTTTATGAGGCGGTACAGGTTTGCAAACTGTTCCTGCTTTAGCTGCTGCTTCAAGGATGCGTATCCCTCTTCGAATGTGCAGTAGTTTCCAGAATGCATACAGCACAAATAGTGGACCAACGACATGATCAGCCAATACCTTTGGATTCCCTGACGGGATCGGATTTGATAACTATCCAGCGCAAGTTTACTTTTGCTCTGCCGGAAAAATAATTCAATCGGCCACCGTTTCGTATAGGTGTCCAGGATCTCCTGCGTGGATAACTCTGCATTTGTAGAGAGAAATACACGCAATGCTTTGGGATTCCCAAATCCATCCTTCGGATAGCTGAGGATCACCGCTGCATTTGGAATGCCATTCAACTCCCCTTCATAGCGGTATACATAGAATTCACGGCTGCCAACGGTCACGAGGCTGACATCCGGGTCTGTTTTCCGCAAATGAAGGGCAAATGCACTGGCTTTTTGACGGATCCCGCATGGATAAAGGATTCGGTTGGTCTTTAATGCCCCAACCGTATAGAATCCTTTCCGAATAAAACGGTCCATCACTTTTGCAGTAGTATACCAGCTGTCACAAAGAAAGTAGGAAATGACCGGCGCAGCGGGAAGTTCTTCCGCGATCTCCTGTACAATCTGGATCTTTGATCTTGATTTATCGTACAGGATGACTGCATAATTCAGGGTAATCCCGTTGCAGGAAAGCATAACGGAGACAACCTGATGCCCATAATCCTGACAGCCTTTTAAATGTGATTGATGAAAATACGCAGCTTCGATTGGATGAACCGCCTGTGACG
>OGWV01002412.1_pt1 | contig 11462 bp, 8 predicted proteins | sample 1576081 | NCBI WGS metagenome assembly OGWV01 (sample SAMEA3541541, study PRJEB24748) | human gut metagenome | biome: human gut; feature: human-associated habitat; material: faeces | place: China | collected 2012 | reverse complement strand
ACAGTTCTCTCCCCCACCGCCTGCGGGCGGAGCCCCCTCGCAGAGGGGGCCAAGGGGTGAGCACACCTTTTTCGACAGTCTGAGGCTTCCCCCTCGGGGGAAGGCTTTTTAGGAGGTACACATGGCTTTAGACTTTCTGATTTTGTATGAGCACACCGTCCGCGAGTATGAGAGCGACCTTTTGCTGAAGCTCGAGCTCGAGCGGCGCGGCTACACGGCGGAGATCCGCCAGCTGCTGGACCCCAAGCATCTGCGGCTGTTCGGCAAAGACAAGCCCGAGGTGCTCGTCGCCAGCTGCATGTATGACAACGAGGCCATCAACAGCCATGTGTACAACAATATTGGCCGCTGCAACAAAATCGTCAACCTGCACTGGGAGCAGATGCTCTCCGACACGCAGGAGGAGGGCGACTGGTTCAACATGAACGGCAACGCCAAGCGCTGCGTGCAGACCTGCTGGGGCAAGCGCACCGCCGCCCGCCTGCAGGCCCACGGCATGGATGCCAAAAACACGCCCGTGACCGGCGCGGTCATGATGGACTTTCTGCGCCCGGAGTTTGACGGCTACTTTAAGGACAAGGAAACGCTCTGCAGGGAGTTCGGCCTTGACTCGGCCAAGCAGCTGCACCTGTACATTTCCAGCTTCGGCTATGCCAGCATGAACGACGACGAGGTCGCCGAGCTTTCCAAAATGGCGGGCACCGATTTTACGGGCTTTGCCAAAACCAACCGCGTTTCGATGCAGGAAACACTGCGTTGGTTCGATGAATATCTGGGCGCACACCCGGAGGTGGAGCTTGTCTACCGCCGCCATCCCAGCGAGTGGAACAGCCCCGCGCTGGAGGAGCTGGAGAAGAAGCGCCCCAACTTCCACGTGATCTTTGCGGACTCGGTCAAGCAGTGGATCGTCGCGGCGGACTCGATCTCGATCTGGATGAGCACCGCCATTGCCGAGGTCTACATGGCCGGCAAGAGCTGCCACATCCTGCGCCCCGTCCCCATTGAACATGAGTACGACCCGGTCATTTACAAGGACGCCCATTACGTGACGCGCTACGACGAGTTCGCCGCCGCCATGGCCGAGCCGGAGCCGCCGTTCCCGATTGCGAAGGACGTCATCGAGGGCTATTTTGACCCCGGCGAGACGCCCGCCTACAAGCGGATGGCCGACCTGCTGGAGGACGTGTACAAGAACCCCCCACGGGACGAGCCGATGGGCGACGGCTTTACGCCGCACTTCAACAAGCTGAAATTCTGCGCGCTGGCGGGGGTACACTTCCTCTACCGCCGCGGCTGGGAGCCGAAGAAGCTCTTTGCCTTCTGCCCGCCGCTGGCCAATTTTGCCCAGCGCATCTACGGCTACGTGGACAAGGCGCATGTGACGCCGGAGCAGGTCGCGGCGATGGAAGCAAGGATCAAGCCGTTTGTGAAATAACGACCACCGCGTAGGGGCCGGGCATGCCCGGCCCTGCACTGTACGGCAAACGCGCGGCAAAGGCAAGGCCGCGGGCCGGGCATGCCCGGCCCCTACAACGTTACGACAGGACAAGCAACTATGTCAGATCAAAAGAGATCCTCCGGTGAATCCTTCGCCGGGAATGTGATGAAATATTCGGTGGCGACCTATCTGGGCTTTGCCATCACGGGGCTGGCGCTCATCGTCAAGGGGCTGCTGCCCGCTGAGGTGCTGGGCGCACCGGTCACCTTCATGACCTACACGGCCACGATCATGAACATCGGCATTCTGGGGCTGGATCAGGCGCTGCTGCGCTTTTACCATGAGCCGCCCGCCGGGGCCGAGCCGCGGCAGCTGTTCGCGGCCTGCACGCGCATTTCGGCGGCGTTTATGATGCTGCTGGGCGTAGCGGGCAGTGTGTTCTTTGCGCAGCCGCTGGCAGCGGCGTTCGGTCTGGGCAGCGCCGGGCCGGGCATTGTGCCGCTGCTGTTCCTCAACGCGGCGCTGTATATGCTGGTACGCTACTTAAACGTGCTGCTGCGCTTGGAAAACGACCTGCGCGCCTACACGGCGGAGACGCTCTGGATGCAGGGCTGCTACAACCTGTTTTACCTGCTGCCGGGCTTTTTTACATCCAACGTCTTTGTTCTGGCGGTTGCGGCGATTCTAAGTTTTGGTGTTGTGGCGATTGCGTTTGGGTATAAATACCGCGCCGCCGTGTTTGCGCCGCTGCCCGGCGCACAGCTGGGCGGCATCGCGCGCCAGACCGTGCCCTACGGCGTGGCGCTGGCCCCGGCGCAGATTTTGTTCAGCCTGTCCAGCGGCATCTGCCTTTCGTTCGTCGGCAACGCCAGCGGCGAGAACGCCCAGGGCCTGTTTGCCTTCGGCTACAGCCTGGCGCAGCTCGTCACGGCCATTCAGGCGGGCTTTTCCACCTACTGGGGGCCCTACGTCTACAGCCATTACCGCGACGAGCAGGAGCGCATCTGCCGCGTGCATGACGTGCTGAATTTGCTGATCTTCGGCTTCTTCTGCGTGCTGGTCATGTTCGAGGACATCGTCTTTGTCATCTTCCCGGACAAGCGCGGCTGCCTTGCCATTTTCCCGCTGCTGATGCTGGCCGTTGTGTTCAACATTCTGTGCGAGGGCACGGTCTACGGCAACTCGATTGCCCGCAAGCCGTGGCATGACACGATTGGCATCGGGCTGGGGGCGCTGTCCAACTTTGGGCTCTGCGCCCTGCTTGTGCCCGCGTTCGGGCTGACCGGCGCGGCGCTGGCGCTGGCCGCCAGCAACGGCCTTGCGTTTTTGTACCGCAGCATCACGGGGCAGATGTACTACCGCACGGTGGCCAGCTACCCCAAGACGATCTCCGGCTTTCTGCTGGCGTTCGCGGTCACGGCCATCGGCACGCTGCTGTGGCAGCACTTCTTTATAAAATTTGCGCTGGTAGGCGTGATCTTGTTTATCTACTGCACCCTCTACCGCGCACAGCTCGCCAGACTCTGGAGCATGGGCCTTGGCATCCTGCGCGGCATCTTCCATAGAAAGTAAGGCGACAACATGAAGCATTGCGGCACACAAGAGCTGGAGACGGAGCGGCTGGTCCTGCGGCGGCTCTCCATTGACGACAGCGAAATGATGTACAACAACTGGGCCAACGACAGGCAGGTGACCCAATACCTGCGCTGGAACGCCCACCGCAGCTGGGGCGAGACCGCCGAGACGCTGAACGAGTGGGAAAAGCACTATGATGACCCGGCCTTTTACCAGTGGGGCATCACCGACAAGCACACCGGGGTGCTGTTTGGCACGATCAGCCTCTTCCCCGCCCCGGCGCTGCGGATGGGCTGGCACCTGAACACCGAACGCCTTGGCGACGCGTGGGAGGTCGGCTACGCGCTGGGCCGCAAGTGGTGGAATAAAGGCTACGCCACCGAGGCACTCTGTACCGTGCGGGACTACTGGTTTGACACCGTGGGCGCAGACTGGCTGGCCGCCGTCCACGCCAATGAGAACATTGCCAGCAGCGCAGTTTTGCAGAAGGCAGGCTTTGTCTACGACCATGACGTGACGGACCGCAAGTTTGACGGCACGCCGGTCCCCTGCCGCGCCTACCATCTTTTGAAAGAGGAATTATGACCGATAACACGACAGAATTAGACTTTGGCACCACTGCCCAGAAAGCCACCGACGCTGAGAAGCTGCCCGTGGTGCTGCTGGCGCTGGATCAGGGCAGGTACGATATGGCGCGCAGCCTGGACGAGCTGCGGGCGCTGGCCGACGCCAATGGCATGGACGCCGTGGCCGAGGTCGTGCAGAAGCGTGCGACGCCCGAGGCCGCAACGCTGCTGGGTGAGGGCAAGGTCGCCGAGGCGCGGCTTGTCTGCCAGAATGTGAACGCGGCAGCCGCCATCTTTGACGGCGAGCTGACCGGCAGCCAGATCCGCAACCTGTCGGCGGCACTGCAAGTCGAGGTGCTGGACCGCACCATGCTGATTTTGGAGATTTTCCGCGCACGCGCCACGACGAACGAGGGCAAGCTGCAGACCGAGCTTGCCACGCTGCGCTATCAGCTGCCGCGTCTGCAGGGGCTGGGCGAAGCCCTGAGCCGCCAGGGCGGCGGCGGCGGGGGCGGCGGGGGTGCCCGCCGCGGTGCCGGTGAGACAAAGCTCGAGCTGGACCGCCGCCATCTGCACCACCGCATTGAGCATCTCGAGAGCCGCTTAAAGGAGCTGGAAAAGCGCCGCGGCGAGACCCGCCGGGCCCGCCAGAAGAACAATGTGCCTGTGGTCGCGCTGGTCGGCTACACGAACGTCGGCAAGTCGAGCCTGCTGAACGCGCTGTGCGGCGAGCAGATTTTTGAAGCCGACATGCTGTTTGCGACGCTGGACCCGACGGCCCGCAAGCTGGTGCTGCCCAGCGGTCTGCAAATTATTCTGGTGGATACCGTCGGCTTTGTCAGCCGCCTGCCGCACCATCTGGTGGAGGCGTTCAAATCCACGCTGGAGGAGGCCGCGTTCGCGGATGTCATCGTCAAGGTGGCCGACGCGGGCGACACACAGGCCGCCGAACAGCTGGCCGTGACCGATGAGGTGCTGGGCAGCCTCGACTGCGCGGACATCCCCCAGCTGGTCGTCTACAACAAGTGCGACACCGCCAACACCGTGGCCTTTGACCCGGACATTTTGCTGACGAGCGCCAAGACCGGCTACGGTCTGCCCGCACTGCTGGCAAAGCTCGACGAGGTGCTGAACCACCGCGTGCGCACGATCGAGATCGTGCTGCCCTATGACAAGTTGGCGCTGGCGGACATTCTCCGCAGCCGCGGCAGCGTCGCGGCGGAGGAATACCGCGAGGATGGCGTGTATTACCGCGGCACAGTCAAAATTGACGATTTGCATCGGTTTGAGAAGTTTTTGGTATGATGCCGCAAATGCGTTTGCTTAGCGCCTGAAAGCAAACATTTAGAATTCAGATTTGGTGTGACTGCCCCAGTATAGCACACTGACAAATCGGAATTTGTAAAGGAGGATTTACAATGAAGAAAATTGGATTAGGTATTGCAATACTACTCTTTGCCATTATAATTTCTCTTTGCTCATCAGGAATGGGGCTGCTCGTTATCGGAATTGGGATTGTAGGATTGATTTTTTCAATCGTAGGATTTATGGAACGCAAGTAAAACAACTTCCAGTTTGCAGGGCCGCCACGGAGGCTGCTGCAGCCGTCAGCTTCCCCGGCGGGGTGGGGGCACCCCGCCCTACGCCTTATTGTAAATTTGTGCCCGCGCGGCGGGTACACCAAATCTAAACTCTTAATTTCAAACTCTACTCTCCAGCTTCGCCTGCCGCATTGACACCTTATGCCGATGCGCTTATAATAAAACTACTTACGCAACTTAGAAAAAGGGGAAATCACTATGGCAAATGTTCGTACCCGCTTTGCGCCGTCCCCCACAGGCTATATGCATGTAGGCAATCTGCGCACCGCACTGTACACCTATCTGCAGGCGCGCCACAACGGCGGCACCTTTATCCTGCGCATTGAGGACACCGACCAGGGCCGCCTGGTCGAGGGCGCTACCGACATCATCTACGGCACGCTCAAGGCTACCGGCCTGACCTGGGACGAGGGTCCCGACATCGGCGGCCCTGTCGGCCCCTACGTGCAGAGCCAGCGCATGGGCATGTTCAAGCAGTATGCCGAGCAGCTGGTCAAGGCCGGCAAGGCGTACTACTGCTTCTGCACCGAGGAGCGCCTGAACGAAATGCACGAGGCCCAGCGCGCTGCGGGCGAAATGACCCACTACGACGGCCACTGCCGCCACCTGTCCGCCGAGGAAGTTGCCGCCAAGCTGGCCGCGGGCGAGCCCTATGTCATCCGCCAGAAGATCCCCGAGAGCGGCGTGGCGGGCTTTGACGATGTCGTCTACGGTCATATCGAGGTCGATGTCAGGGAGCTGGACGACCAGATTTTGATCAAGACCGACGGTATGCCGACCTACAACTTTGCGAACGTCGTGGACGACCACCTGATGGGCATTACCCATGTCATCCGCGGCAGCGAGTATCTGTCCTCGACGCCGAAGTACAACCTGCTGTACGATGCGTTCGGCTGGGAGAAGCCCGTCTACATCCACTGCCCGCCCGTCATGAAGGACGCGCAGAACAAGCTGTCGAAGCGCAACGGCGATGCCAGCTATCAGGACCTCGTGGCGAAGGGCTATCTGCCCGCCGCCGTGCTGAACTATCTGCTGCTGCTGGGCTGGGCACCCGAGGGCGAGCAGGAGATTTTCTCTCTGGACGAGATGATCAAGATCTGGGATCCCGCCCGCATTTCCAAGTCTCCGGCTATCTTTGACCCGCTGAAGCTGCGTGCCATCAACGCTGCCTACATCCGCGCCCTGCCCGCTGAGGAGTTCCGCCGTCTGGCCGACCCGTTCATCGACAGCGCCGTACACTGCAGCATTGACCGTGACCTGCTCTGCGCCAACCTGCAGCCCCGCTGCGAGGTGCTGGAGGACATCCCGCCGCAGCTCGACTTCTTTGACGCCGTGCTGCCCATTGACGCTGAGATGTACCGCAACAAGAAGCAGAAAACGACCCCCGAGTCCGCGAAGGAGGCCCTGACCGCCCTGCTGCCCGTGCTGGAGGCGCAGACCGATTGGACCCGCGACGCGATCTTTGAGGCGTGCAAGACGCTGGCCGAGAGCATGGAGAAGAAGAACGGCTGGCTGCTGTTCCCGCTGGGCATCGCCCTCTCCGGCAAGTCCCGCACCCCGGGCGGCGGCACCGACCTGGCCGCGATGATGGGGAAAGAGGAGACCGTTAAGCGCGTGAAGGCGGCGCTGGAGAAGCTGTAATTCTATAAAATCAACGGTGCAGCTGCAAAATCGCAGCTGCACCGTATTTTTGTTTTCGCCACGCGGGGCGAAAACTCCACCATATTTATTATTTTTTATCTATTTTTATAATATCGTTCCCCCGCCGACGACCACATCGCCGTCATACAGCACCACGGCCTGACCGCGGGTGATGGCGCGCTGGGGCTCGTCAAAAACGACCTTCACAAGGCCGTTTTCCAGCGGGTAGGCCGTCGCGGGCTGCTCGACCTGGCGGTAGCGGGCCTTGGCCTTGACGCGCATCGGGGCGGTCAGCTCGGGAACCGAAATCCAGTTGAAGTCCCCTGCAATCAGCGTCGTCTTGAACAGCTCGCTCTCGGGGCCGACTGTGACGGTGTTCTTCTCCATATCCTTGCCGCAGACGTAGACCGGTACGCCCAACGCCAGCCCCAGCCCCTTGCGCTGGCCGCAGGTGTAGCGCACCGCGCCGTGGTGGCGGCCCACAACATTGCCGTTCACGTCCAAAAAGTCGCCGTCCGGGTAATATTTGCCGGTGTAGCGCTCCATAAAGCCGACGTAGTCGCCGTCGGGCACAAAGCAGATGTCTTGGCTGTCGTGCTTACGCGCGTTGCAGAAGCCCTGCTCCTCGGCGATCTTGCGGATGGACGGTTTGTCCATGCCGCCCAGCGGGAACTTCGTGTGCGCCAGCTGATCCTGGGTCAGGACGTAGAGCACATAGCTCTGGTCTTTATCGGTGTACAGTGCTTTTTTCAGCAGCCAGCGGCCCGTGGCGGGGTCCTGCTCGATGCGGGCGTAGTGACCTGTGACCACATAGTCCAGGCCGTGCTCCCGGGCAAAGTCCAGCATTTTGTCAAATTTCATCGTGCGGTTGCAGTCGATGCAGGGGTTCGGCGTGCCGCCCGCCTCGTAGGTCTCGATGAACTTGGCAATGACCTTTTCACGGAATTCCTCGGTGTAGTTCACGACCTCAAACGGGATGTCGAGCTGGAACGCGACTTCGGCGGCGTCCTCGACGTCCTTCGCCGAGCAGCAGGTGTGGAACCCGCTCTGGCCCAGATCCTCATTCTGGTACAGGCGCATGGTCGCGCCCATGCAGCGGCAGCCCGCCTGCTTCATCAGGTAGGCGGCGACGGTGCTGTCCACGCCGCCGCTCATGGCGATCAACGCGCCGGGGGTATTTGACATAGGGGCCTCCTTGGTTAAGAAAATGTGCAGCACGGTTCTTTCGTGCTGCACATTTTTGCTTTTGAGTTGTAGGGGCGAGGCATGCCTCGCCCGCGGCCTCGCCTTATCAGGGCATTGCCGGGAAAGCTGCGGGCCGGACATGTCCGGCCCCTACGGCCTTCACTTCGTATGCAACAGTACCTTTATTATAGCAAAGGTTTCCTGTTATTGCAATCAGTCCGCGAACAGCGGGGTGGACAGATAACGGTCACCGGTGTCGGGCAGCAGGGCCACGATGGTCTTGCCCTTGTTCTCGGGGCGCTTGGCCAGCTGGATGGCGGCCCAGATCGCAGCGCCGGAGGAGATGCCGACCAGCACGCCCTCCTTGTGGCCGACCTGCTTGCCGGTGGCAAAGGCATCCTCGTTGGTGACGGGGATGATCTCGTCGTAGACCTTGGTGTTCAGCACGTCGGGCACAAAGCCGGCGCCGATGCCCTGAATCTTGTGCGCGCCCGCAGTGCCCTTGCTCAGCACGGGGGAGGAAGCCGGCTCAACGGCCACGACCTTGACGTTGGGGTTCTGGCTCTTCAGGTACTCGCCGACACCGGTCACAGTGCCGCCCGTACCGACACCGGCCACGAAGATGTCGACCCTGCCGTCGGTGTCCTCCCAGATCTCGGGGCCGGTGGTGCGCTTGTGGGCATCGGGGTTGGCCGGGTTTACAAACTGGCCGGGCACAAAGCTGTTGGGGATCTCCTTCGCCAGCTCGTCGGCCTTGGCAATGGCGCCCTTCATGCCCATGGCACCGTCGGTCAGCACCAGCTCGGCGCCGTAGGCCTTCATCAGCTGGCGGCGCTCGACGCTCATCGTCTCGGGCATGACGATGATGATGCGGTAGCCGCGGGCGGCGGCGACGGACGCCAGACCGATACCGGTGTTGCCGGAGGTCGGCTCGATGATGACGGAGCCGGGCTTCAGCTTGCCGGTGGCCTCGGCGTCGTCGATCATGGCCCTGGCGATACGGTCCTTGACGGAGCCGGCGGGGTTGAAATATTCCAGTTTAGCGAGAATTTTTGCCTCAAGGTTCTCGGCGTTTTCAATATGGGTGAGCTCCAGCAGCGGGGTGTGGCCGATCAGCTGGTCTGCGGAAGTATAAATCTTGCTCATGGTAGTTTCCTCCATCGTCATTTCTGTTTATTTGTAAATCGGTCGCGGTTTTACAACTCATGACGGCGACATCGCGCGTATGGCACAAATCCCTTTCGCATATCAATTCATACCTTTCTTGTAGGTTAATAGGATTGTACAACATATTTTCCCATTTGTCAATAGGGTAATAGGGAATTTTCCAAAATTATTTTGCAAAAAGGTGTTGCCATCCTATTTACCAACCTGTATAATAGGTTATAAGAACAGTAAGGAGCATACCACTATGATGATTTCAACGAAGGGCCGTTATGCGCTGCGTGTTATGATCGATATTGCCGAGCACCAGCACGACGGCTATATCCCCCTGAAGGAGATCGCCGCACGGCAGGAAATTTCCGAAAAGTATCTGGAGGCCATCGTGAAGAGCCTTGTCAGGGAGCGCTACCTGACCGGTCTGCGCGGCAAGTCCGGCGGCTACCGCCTGACCAAAGCGCCCGAGGAGTACACTGTCGGCAGCATCCTGCGCCTGAGCGAGGGCAGCCTGGCCCCGGTGGCCTGCCTGGAGCAGAACCCCGTGGAGTGCCGCCGCATGGCCGAGTGCCGCACCCTGCCGATGTGGCGCAAGCTGAATACGATGATCAACGACTATTTCGACGGCATCACTCTGGCGGACCTGGTGAACACCAGCCAGCCGGGGAATGATTATGTGATTTAAAATCAAACGCCTTCCCCTGCGGGGGAAGCCTTATAATAAAAAGGAGCTATGCCCGTGGGCATAGCTCTCTTTATTACTGTCAGACGATCTCGACCTTTTCCATGACAACCGGCGTGCGGGGCTTGTCGTTCCAGTCGGTGGCAACGTTGGCGATCTCATCGACGACCTCAATGCCGTTCACAACATGGCCAAAGGCGGCGTAGCTGCCGTCCAGATGCGGGGCATCCTGGTGCATGATGAAGAACTGGCTGCCGGCGGAGTTCGGGTCCATCGAGCGGGCCATGCTGATGACACCGCGGGTGTGCTTGATGGGGTTGGCAACGCCGTTCTGCAGGAACTCGCCCTTGATGTGCCAGCCGGGGCCGCCCATACCGGTGCCCTGCGGGTCACCGCCCTGGATCATGAAGCCGGGAATAATGCGGTGGAAGGTCAGGCCGTTGTAAAAGCCGTCCTTGACGAGCTTCTCAAAGTTCTCACAGGTGATGGGGGCTGCGCTGTGGTCCAGCTCAATGTCGATGGTCTTGCCGTTCTGCATGGTAATGCGAATCATACGGTGTTCTCCTTTTCGGTTTGATTTGTTGTGTCAGGGTCGCTCTCGGGGGTGGCGATGCCCTGCAGATAGCTCATACTGCCGAGCTTTTCGGCAAATTCTGCGGGGGGCAGCCGGTTCATCCAGTACAGCAGCGCCGCCCCCATGAACTGCTCACTGCGAAAAACTGCCTTTGGCAGCAGCGCAAACAGGCCGCCGTCGTGATGCTCGTCGGTAAACGGGTCGGTCCAGTCGTCGGGCAGGCGCTTGTCCAGCTGCCGCGGCGAGACGTGGCCCGTGATGAATCCGCGCCCGCCGAACAGCGGCTCCACGAGCCAGAAAAACACCCGGCGCAAGCCGTGCTTACTGGGGAACAGCCCGCGCAGCCTGTAGGTGTGCCAGAACGCATCGGCCAGGTACTCCACGGGGATGTCCTCGCCGTAGGTTTCCAGCAGACAGGTGTGCAGCAGCGCCGTGATGTCGGCCAGCTCCTCCCCTGTGGGCAGGGGGCTGACGTCATCGACGGGAACCAGCGCAGAGCCGGTGTCCTCGGCGTGGAGCGTCGAGTCGAGCGCGATCTCGAGATAGCCGTGCCCGCCCTTGCCCGCGTAGGGCTGGCCGGGCGCGCACATGGCACAGATGAACGGATGCACGACGGTATCCGCGGCGTAGTGGCTCAAAAAGCCGAGCGTGTACTCGACCTGCGGGCGGGTCTTGACGTTGGCGCAAAGACTGCGCAGGAACGCGCCGGTCTTTTCCTCGTGCATGCGGCTGCCGAGGCCGGGCAGGTCATAGCGGCGCTTGGCGCGCTTTTTCCAGATTTCAAAGCAGAAAAAGCTGTCCGGGCCGTTGGCACCCGCCGCAAACGCCGCCGGGCACTGAATTTTGTAGTGGATGGTTTCCGCAGCTTTTCTTGCGGTGCGCACATGGGTATAGCCTTCCGGCATGTAGGGTCCCCTTTCGTATCAGCGTAGGTATAATTGTACTGCGTGCAAGGGAAAAAGTCAAATTTTCAAAAAGGCTTCCCCATCGGGGCTGCGCCCGCAGGCGCGTGTCGGAGCGCAACCGCCGAAGGCGGCTCTTG
>OGWV01002410.1_pt1 | contig 11464 bp, 5 predicted proteins | sample 1576081 | NCBI WGS metagenome assembly OGWV01 (sample SAMEA3541541, study PRJEB24748) | human gut metagenome | biome: human gut; feature: human-associated habitat; material: faeces | place: China | collected 2012 | reverse complement strand
TAGAGGGCTTCGGGCGGAATATTTATGCCCTTTTGAGTTTTAGCGGACAGCAATAGTATAAAATGGAAAGAATAATCCCTTATCCGAGGAGGTCTCACGGACGCATGGGTGAAGATGAATCATTCGAAGTACCATGACGGAGCAAAACTTGCCGTGAGAAGTCAGCAGAAGTCATAGTACCTAAGGCACGTGTGCCTATGGGGAAGGACTGAATCGGACAGTGCAATAGTAAATGACTGCTACCCTGCGAATCTTTTGTAATCAGATGTCCGAAAGGAACTCTCTATTCGCACGATAGGACGGAATCCGACAATAGGATAGAAGTGATGTTATTCAAAGGGATGGCTGAAAACAACTTGCCACACATCGTGAGATGAGAAAGTCCGAAACCGCCGTATGCGGAACCGCACGTACGATGGTGTGAGAGGCCGGTGAACACGAAAGTAGGAGATAACGCCTATGATTAGTGTTTACCTCCTACTCGATTTTTTTTAACCAAATGAGTGTTTGTCTGTTATTGTTAAGAAAGACAGAAGTCATGTTGGTAGTGGATTCAGGAAAATGGACTCAGGGAGTAATTATAAAATGTACTTTTGAGTGACGTGGTTAGGAGACGTCCCTTTATGTTTTACCATTGATAGGGAAAAAGCTACAATCAGTAGGGCAATGTCACCTTGAACATTGGATTATCCGTATGTTCCTTTCTTATTATGTCAAAAAGCTCGCGTACAATCTCGGGATGCTCGGCGGCAATGTCTTTGTCCTCATGCAGGTCAGTTGCGAGATTGTAGAGACGTGGAATGCCTTTGACGACAATCAGTTTCCAGTCACCGCGGCGCACAGCTATCTGGTCGGTTTCATGGAACTCCCAGTATAGGTGTTCATGTCTTTGCTGTTTTGTATTGTCACCGAGCAGTGTCGGAGCTATTGACAGCCCATCGAAACAGTCACCTGGAAGCGAGCGGTTGGTATAGCGCTTGCGAAAATTTTTCACTCCGGCAATGTCGCAAAATGTCGGCATTAGGTCATAGAAGGCAAATGGTAAATCACTTACTGTTCCTGCCTTAATGTGTCCCGGCCACCATGCAATAAACGGAATGCGTATTCCTCCCTCGTAGCATTGCCGTTTCAGCCCACGAAGTTTACCGTCGCGCCCGAAATATTCGGGATCAGCACCGCCTTCTTCATGAGGCCCATTGTCGGAAGTGAAGATTACTATTGTATTTTTGTCAAGCCCCTTTTCCTTAAGTTTCGCCATTATTTCTCCTACGTAAGCATCAAGTCGCGTTATCATTCCGGCGAACTGAGCGTGGGTGTGTTCCACGGGATTATAGCGTGAGCTTTCTTGGCCGCCCCACGTTTTGTCAACGAAAAATTTTTTCTTGTAGCTCTCAAGTATGTCATCGTCTGGCTGTGCCAGTTCGGCATGCGGCAGTGTGTAAGTGAAGAAACCGACAAACGGATGTTGTGTATCCTGCTTGTCTATCCATTCCAAAGCCTTGTCGTGAATAATCCGTGCGGAATATTGCGTACGCTTAAAATATTTGCGCCCGAACATCGGATATTTCATATTGTCTTCCATCACCTCGCGTACTACGGCAGTGTCACCAAGAGCACGCGAGAAACGGTTGAGGAAGTTTGGATAATACAGGTGTGCTTGGAACTGGCAGATATAACCGTAGAATTCGTCAACGCCACGCTTGTCGGGTGTTGATGCGGAGCCCTCATAGCCACCAGCCCACTTGCCAAAGACGCCGGTACGGTAGCCACGATCCTTGAGTATTTCGGGTAGAATCTTGTGGGCAGGGTCATATGGTTCCTGACCCACAACGGCAAAGTCCACGTTGTCGCCATATTTCATAGTGTTGTCATACGACCAGTATTCCTTGTTGCCACGTACATGCGAGTGACCGGAATGTTGACCTGTCATAATCGTTGCACGCGACGGTGCCGATACCGGTGAGCCGGCATAAGCCTGCGTAAAACGTATTCCTTCCTCTGCCACTCGGTCGATGTTCGGAGTGGATATGAACGGCTGACCATAACATGCAAGGTCGCCATAACCCATGTCGTCACAAAGGATAAGCAATATGTTTGGACGCGAGGCGTCTTCTTTCTGCGCCTTTGCAGATTTTGCGGGAAGTAATACCGGTGCGCATACGAGTCCGGTAGTAGCCAAAATAAGTTTCTTGTTCATTGTTGTATATAGGTTGGTTGCAAAGTTACAGTATTATTAATTAAAACTGCCTGTTTTTGGTTGTTACTTATCATATGGTAGCAGAGCGAGGCTATGATACTTTTTATGGTACCATAGCCTCGCAAATATGTTTATATTAAATTTCATTTAGCCCCACCACTGTCGCTGAGTCCAAATAATTCGTTATAACCGGGGTTCTGAGTGAGTTGCGGGTTGAGTACGATCTGGTTTGTCGGCACCATCATCAGATAGTAAGTGTCAATCCAACCGCCATCGGTCAACGGACTCGGATAAGTATATATCCATCCCGAGCCTACAGAATTCTGTTCGCCCGTGGCCTTGCCCGTGCGTTGTATCTCATCGTAGTCAACGAAGCTGCCAGAGTATGCGCTGTTCTTTGTCCCGTAAGGATTATCCTGAGCCTTTATCCACATTCCGCACGGTTGGCGGTTCACGTAGTAGGCAGCCTTCGCCCAGCGACGTACATCATAGAATGCGAATCCCTCACCGAACAGCTCAATCTGCCGCTCGCGGCGGATTTCCCACAATACGGGGTCAACCTCGTAGTTACCGAACTTTCCACCATTGCCAGTCCACCAGGGAGCATTGCCTTTGTCGCGGTTAGGATCGAAGTCGGATGTTATATCTGCCACGGTCATATGGGCCACACCTGAACGGTCGCGCAGCTTGTTGATGGTTTTGTCTGCCACGCCTTGGTCGAAGCGTCCGAGCTCCCATGCGGACTCGGCATAGTTGAGCAGCACTTCCTCAATCTTGAAGATAGGTTTATCGGCCGTGCAGTATGCGCTCGATCCAGTGGAGAATTCCCACATGTCATAGTGTTTCCATGTGTAGTAGCCAGTGCGGCAACGCATATATGCCGTCGTTGAATTGTCGGTCAGGTTAGGACTGTTCTTAGTGAGAGCCGCACCCCAGTTCTGCCCCGGTACTTTCTTCATGCCAGTTCCACCGAACGAACCACCACGCAAACACTGTGTGTTAGCACCAAGATAGTCCATATACGTACGGTATTTGGCAGCTTCTTCGGCTGTCACGGTATGACCTTCAACAACATCGCCTTCGCCCAAGTATTTCCATGTCTTGAACGAGTTCACGCCATCGGCTGTACCGTCATTGGCTGCAACAACATAAGGTGGCTGTATGTTCTGGTACAGACGTGGGTCGCGATTGTCAAACGTATCCCACATGTCCTTACCCTTGCCGCCCTTATATCCGGAGTTGGGATTGGCAATTGGCAGGCCGTTCTTCATAAGGAACATGTCAACGCTGTACTGTGGCACGTCTTCGAAGTGGGCTGCGATGTGCTCATAGTCGTTGAAGCGGTGCATCAGGATACCGTCGTAATACTGCTTGAAGAATATCACACCTGGAACATTGGTGAGATCTTCCGTTGTCCACATTTCGCCATATCCGGCTGCCGGATAGCTCTCGGTACCATTGTATAATGTTGAATACTGATTCATCAAGTCTTGCGACACTTCAAGACACTTAGACAAATATTGTTCGCAAGGCTCGTCAAGTCCGTGATATTTAGCCCATGTTCCCTCGCGTAAAAGGAAGCGTGAGAGTGCTGCTTTCACGGCATTGGCTGTGATAGTATTGTCACCGTCCTCGAAATTGCCGATATTTTGGGCGGCATACTCCAAACACTCGATAATGTGCTGTGCCACTTCAGCGCGCGGAGTACGCGGACCATAGGTCTCCTCGCTCCCTTCATTGATAACCTTGTCTACCCAAGGTACGTCGCCGAAACGATCTATTAGTTCCATATACCACCATGCCTTGAAAAAATAGCCCACAGAACGCCAATGAGCGGCTTCCGTTTCATTAAGCACGCCATCGTCGAGATGGCTGAGCATGATGTTGATACGGCGGATTATGGAGAAGTCCCATCCACCGCCCGATGTTGTCTGTGTGATTGATTGATAGGCATAGGGGTTGCGGCTGTTATCGCGGCTTGTCACGAGTCCGCCATACCAGTCACCGTAGAATGTCGAGCTCACCACTTGTCCATTAAGGTTGGTGCGTATCGTCGTGTTGGTGAACAGGTCGTAGCACGGATACATGAAAGCCTTGAAGTTGTTGTATTCCAGGAAGGCATTGGCCTCGGTAAGATCCGTCTTCGGGATTTTCTCAAGAAAATCGTCGTTGCAACTCGTCAGTGAGAGCGATGTAGCGGCAAGTGCGGCCGCGGCGAATATCTTTATGTCCATTGTATTCATTATTTAAAGTATGTTTTTAGAATGTGATGTTTGCACCGATGGAAATTGTACGGTAATAGGGATAGTCCCACACGATCGCGTTATTGGTGTTACCTTCTGGGTCGTATCCCTTCGGCAGATTAGATATTGTGCCGAGATTCTCAACGCTTACGTATATGCGGGCCGATTCCATGAGTACATGTTTCACCCAGTGTCGCGGCAATGTGTAGCCGAGTGTAATGTTCTTCACTCGTAGATAGGCGGCGTTCTGTAAATACTTGTCACTCACGCGGGTGTTCGAACCTACGTTGTTGCCTTGGTCGTAGATACGGAACAGCTTGGCATTGGGATTCTTTGCCACCATGTAGTCGGAATTCTCTGGGTCGTAGCTCTTGGCTGTCCAATAGTCTGTTTGATTGGAGAACAATGGTTGGAACACAGCATCGGCAGAACCTGAACCGGCAAACGGGAAGATTGACGAACCCGAGAGCCAGTAGTCACGTTTGCCTACGCCCTGCAGACGCACATCGAGACTGAACCCCTTGTAGGTTGCTCCGATGTTGGCTCCAAACTGGAAGCGTGCGCGGTTGTTGCCGATAATCTTACGGTCGCCAGGATCGCTCACGGTACCTGCACCACTGCTGATTACGCCATCGCCGTCGAAATCCTTGAACTTCTCGTCGCCCGGCTGAACCTTTACGCCTTGGATTGATGTTACACCTTCCTTCAGTGTCCATACGTCGCGCTTTGCATCGTCGAGCACGAAGTCATCGATAGTGTAATATCCGTCAGACACATAGCCCCATATTTCACCGAGCTTCTGGCCAACATAGTAGTCGCTGAGAAGTCCTGACTCATTGTTATATTTCTTAATTTTGGCTGTGTTGTCGTAGATATTGAAGCCGATGTTGTAGGCAAAGTCACCGATGTGGTCGCGCCATGTGAGGTTGAGTTCCCAACCGTTCGAGGTAAGGTCGGCCACGTTTTGAAGTGGAGCCGATGCGCCTACGACAGTCGGAATCTCTATGCCGGCGGCAAGCATACCGTTGGTGCGGCGGCGGTAAAGCTCGAATGTTAGTTGCAGACGGTTCTTGAAAGCTGTGAAGTCAGCACCGAGATTGATCGTCTTCACTGTCTCCCATGTAAAGCTACTGCTGACAAGACCCGGTGATGAGATGACATTCACCTTGTCATTCTTGTCGAGCCATACGGTGCTCGGACCTACCGACATTGTGGGCAGAAATTGGTAGGGATTGATATTCTGGTTGCCGATGGAACCATAGCTTGCACGGAGTTTGAGGTCATCGAGCCACGTGCGCGACCAATCCATGAACTTCTCCTGACCAAGACGCCAACCGATAGACACCGACGGGAAGAAACCAAAGCGGTCATTTTTCGGAAACTTTGATGAACCGTCGTAACGTCCGTTGAGTTCGAGAAGGTAGCGATCCATGAAGGCATAGTTCAGCCGTGCGAAGCCACTCCGGATAGAATATTCGGAATAGCCGTCGGTGATTGTCTTGTCGCCAGTTCCTCCTGCGAACGATGGCACGGAAGGTGTGGTCTGTCCTTTCACCTGTCCGTAGAAGCTCTTGTAATAATAACTTTCTTGGTTGAAGCCTGCCATTGCTTTGAACGAATGCTCACCCCAATGGTGCTCATAATTGGAGAATATGTTGAGGGCGTTGTAGCGCTTCTGCGTGTCCTGCATCTGGTAGTAGTCCTGTCCCTGCTCCACTGACCATTTGGCGGCAAGCTGCGTGTCGGCAAAGCGGAAGCGGTCAGAGTAGAAGTGCAAGTCGACATCCTTCTCATCAAAGGTGTATTCGGCTGTAATCGTCCAGTCTTTAAGAGGCTTTAAAATAGAGCGTGTGGAGACACGGGTCACAGCCGTGTTTTCATACGAAACAGGAGCGAGACGCAGCATGTTGCCCGGAGTCTGTGACGGCAGATCCTCGTCAATGCCGAGTATCGAACCAGGAATATCGCCTTCGGGATAATAGCTCACGAGGCGTGTCGTGTAAAATCCCATCATGTTGCCAACAGCCTGCGGTCTTTTCTTGTCCGCATCGGTGTAAAGCAAGCTCGCTTCCTGCGTGAACCACTTGTTGACATCAGCCGATACGAATGCCGATATATTCTTGCGCGTGTATGTATCCTTGTTGGTATCGAGCGGTCCATTCTCATGGCTGTAGCCAGCCGACATGCGGAAGCGTATGCGGTCATTGCCACCTGACACAGACACATTGTGGTTGTTCATTGCACCGGTGGTGAGGATATTCTTATACATGTTTTTCTCACTTAGCCAGTACACGCGGCCGTCAGAGTCCTTAAGAATACCGTCACCGACAGTACTCAGAGAACTTGGATTCTGCTTGTACTGCTGCAGATAATCGCGCCATTTCTCTACGTCACCGTTACCGGCCCAATAAGAGTTAGTATAGCCTGCCTCCATATATGCATCGAGATATTCTGTGAGCGATGATTGCTCAAGCACGTTGAGTGAACGTTCCCAACCCATGTTAAAATTATAGTTGAGGTTTATTTTCGACTTATCTTTCGGACGCTTTGTGGTAACGAGAATCACGCCACCGGCTGCACGTGCTCCGTAGATAGCTGACGATGCGGCATCTTTCAATACGGACACGCTTTCAATGTCGTCAGGGTTCAGAAGGCTGATATCTCCTTCCACGTTATCTATCAGCACGAGCGGTGATCCACCATTGATTGATAGCGTACCGCGAATGTTGAATGACTTTGATTGACCAGGACCTGTGCCGCCGCCGATTGTTAAGCCGGGCATCGCCCCCTGCAATGCCGCGGCGGCATTGGTGACTGGGCGATCACCGAGTACGTCGGCCATCTTCACTTGTGACACCGACCCCGTGAGGTTCTCTTTCTTCTGTGTACCGAAACCTACGACGACCACTTCATCAAGAGTCTTATTGTCTTCGGTGAGTTCTACTTTTATTGGAGAACCATTCCATATAATTTCCTTTGGCATGAACCCTATGAATGAAATTACGAGACGGCTGCCTTTTTTTACGCCACTAAGGTTAAAGTTGCCGTCAATTCCTGTCACGGTGCCATTAGTAGTTCCCTTCACTACGATAGAAGCTCCCATGAGCGGTTCACCACTTGTGTCAACCACGACACCCTTGCATAAGGATGGTTGTTGTTGCATTGTCAAGCCATTTGAGGAAGCATCGGCTCCCGACATACTTGCACTTGCTGGATAGGCAATAAGCGACATCATGAGCAATGCAACTTGAATTGTCTTGTTTTTCTTCATATAGACAAACTTTTTGTAAATGAGGTTAAACTTTTAGGTTATCTTTGCTTATAAACAATAATATCCATGCATCTTTTGCGATCACAGAACATATAATTGATATAAGCATAATGCAAATATATAATATTTTTATAGAAAAAGCATATTTTATAAGATTTTTCATTAATATTCTGCAATAATATATTGTAATAGCTAAAAATTAGGCAAACATAATATATTGTCTGCAATGCCGATGGCAGATATTATTTTCGAGGAAGATAAATCTCCATAGGATGAAAACAGTGCTACTTGGATGGGTGGAAAAATATGCATGCAGATCTTAAATTGGACATTTCATGAAATAAAAATGAGAGTCTGTTTAATTTTTATGTGATAATAGTTTTATAGCTGACACGTTATATATACGTTTCAAGCCGGGTAAAAAGGTTTGTGAAAAACAGTACATATCGAATGCAGGAGAGTAATGAAATATCCTAACTTAGTAAAAATCTTGCAATTTTTATTCTATCTGTACCTCATTATATAGATATTAATAATGAGGATTTTAATAAATTGATGGCTGTTTTAACAATATTGTTATCGCTGTTGCTGAGAAAATAACTACTTTTGCAAATCAGTGCATTATATATGCATTGATTGAATTTTATGAATAATAACCACTCATTTAGTGGTAAATACAGGCTATATGATACATGCAAATCCTAATCCAGAAATGACGGTTGCTGAAGTAAAAGCTTTCCGTGATAACCTTAGAAGGTATACCTTAGGGAATATTACGCGCCAAGAGAAGCAAGAAATAGAAGCAAGAACTCGAAGAATGAATAACGTTGCAGAAAGAATTATAGCTAACAATGGCGGGAAAAACCCAATGCCCTCAATGCGGGTCAGCAGGTAGTTCTTCAGCACAATGATGGCGGGGGTGTTGTTCAGGCTCGCCCCGGCAAGCGGAGAGTCGGCTTCAAAGTGTACGTTCAAAAGGTCCATATCCACAAGGGAAATCTGCCGCTTGCTGGACGCATACTGGAACAGCGGCGGCGTGTCGATGAGGAAGTACGCCTCGACCTCCCGCCCGTTGAGCACGGCGTTCATCCGGTTCATCGGCAAGAGATATTGCGAGAGCGTCAGGCTCTGCAGGTTCTGCCCTTCCTTGATAAAGTGGGCGGCGGCCTCCTCGGTGCAGTCCAGCGTGATGGTGGCGTGCCGCATAAATTCCAGCCGGTCACGGATGGTCCGGACGGCCTCCTCCCGCATACTGGGGTTTTCACTGCCGATCATGGCGCGGTACAGCATCGGGATGGTGAAATAGATCGTTCCCGCGATCAGCAGCGAGGAAACGCCGTTTAAGATAGCCTTATCAAAGCTCGTCAGGCTGCCGCCGTTGTCCAACGCGATGGTTTTCGGGAAATCCATCGTCACGATGGTGGACACGTTTTTTCCGGCGCTCTTGCCGACGTAGACCTCGTTTTCCTCCTCCGGCAGCAGCTTGGGCAGATTGCGGAAGATGGAATCCGTCTGCATACTGTACTGGGTCAGGGCGTTTTGGTTCGCTGAGGAAAGCAAGATACGCTCCGCCATGGGTTCGCTTAACGCACTGCCGGAGGCAGAAAGCGCCCGTGTGGCGACGGCATAGCAGGTAAAGTAACAGGCAAGACCGGCGGGCAAGCCGACCAGTGAGCTTTTCAATGCCGCTTTGGCCAAAATCTGAATTTCCGTTTCCGGCATACTCAGGTTGCCACCGATGGGGCGGGACAAAATCTCCATTTGCAGCGCAGCCTGCTTTGCCTGCATAAGCTGCGGGAAGAGCGGGTCATCGTCCGGTCTGTCCACATACGCGGTAAATAGGCCGAGAAGCCCGCTCAATGCCTGCTTTTCACTGACTTCGCTCTTGTACTTGTCCAAAAGATCGCGGTAGGTGATAAGCGGCTCTTTCTTAAAAATGCGTGTGAGGATCGCCGCTTCTTCCGGGTGGGAATCCGGCTTGGGCGGCGGCAAAAATTCACTTTTTTTCGGCACAGCCGACCTCCTTGTAAAAAGATATTATGTCATGGTGACATAATATCATGTAGAAATAGAGTCTATACAAATAGGATATTATGTCATGGTGACATAATATCTCACCGGTGTGCCTTGACCCACGCGGCAGCCATGCGGCGAAAATCGTCCTCCAGCGCGGCGGGCACGATGACGGAAACGCGCACCGTCTGCGGTTCTGCCTGCAGGGCAGCATCCATCTGCTCCGGGGTCATGGCGGCGGTCAGCCTGGCCATTTTGGGGCCTGCCAGCTCGTCGGCATGGTGGGCGGCCAGATGCTTCTGGTTTTCGGCAGGAAAGTCCACCAGCCGCAGCGCCGTTGTCAGCGGCAGCTTGCCGCCGTCCAGCAGCTTGAGCAAGCTGCCGTCCAGACTGCCCAGCCGCACATACCGCGCGATCTGGCGGGCGGAGAGGTTGTATTCTTCGCCGATCTGTTCATACTTTGATTTGCGCACGCCGTTCCTGCTGCGCTTTTTGCGCCCGGCCAGCGCGTACTTCTGGGAGATGCTCCGCGCCTTCTCCGACGGCGTCAGCACGCGCTGCACGTAGTTGGAATCGACGACGATCTCGTGTGCCTCGTCGGCGGTGATGTCCGTCAGCACGGTGGCGGGGATGCGGCGGTATTTGTCCTCGCCGGTTTTTTCCAGCAAAGCCGTGTAGGCGCGCACGCGGTTGTGGCCGGAGAGGATCATCAGCGCGCCGTCCGGCTGCTTCCAGACCACAATGGGGTGCAGCAGGTCGTTGGCCCGGATGCTCTCGATCAGCTCCAGCAGCTTGTCGTCGGGGAGCGGCGCGTAAAAGTTCCAGTCAACCGGGGCAGGGGAGAGCTTGTCCAGCGGCACTTCCTCCAGCCGCCGTGTGCCGGGCAGGTCGGCCATCAAAGAGGGGAGAGACACCGCACCGGCAGCAGGGGAGACGACGGTCCGTTTTTTTAAAGCCATACAGTATTACCGCCTTTCTCAAACGCAGCGCTTCAAAATTTCTTTGGTCAGTGCGCGGTACTCTTTCGAGATGCGCGCACTGCCCGCGTAGTCCAGCACGGGGCGGTTCTCCCACTGGGCGTTCTGCAGGCGGCTGTCCACCCGGATAATCTGCTCAAACAGCAGGGCGCTGTAGCTCTCCCGCAGCTGGTCCATGGCAGCCTCGGTAATCAGGCGGTTGCGGGCATCGTAGCGGTTGATGATGATGCCGCCCACCTGCAAGGTCGGGTTGTACGGTTTGATGCCCTCGACAAATTGCAGTACCACGGCCAGACCGTCCAGATCAAAGCTGGCGGGCTGGGCAGGGATCAAAACATAATTCGACGCATTGACGATGTTAAAGTTCAGCAGCGACAGATTCGGGTTCGTGTCGATGAGGATGTAATCATAATAGCCGCGCTCGACAACGGGGCGCAGGATGCTGCGCACGATGTTCTCGCGGCTGATTTTGGTGAACAGCGCCATATCCAGTGTGCCCATCGAAACGTCCGCCACGATGATGTCGATATTCTCAAATTTGGTGGGCTGTATGTAGCCGTTCAAATCCTGCTCCGCCAGTACCGCCGCGCCGAAGTTCTTCTCGCTGCGGGGCATATCGAAGCTGCTGGACAGGTTGCGCTGACCGTCGCCGTCGATGACAAGGATGCGCAGGCCCAACTCGGCCATCGAGGTGGCAATGCCGCTGCACAGGCTGGTCTTGCCGCAGCCGCCCTTGTTGTTGAGCATGCAGAGCACCTTGGTA
>OGWV01002405.1_pt1 | contig 11479 bp, 10 predicted proteins | sample 1576081 | NCBI WGS metagenome assembly OGWV01 (sample SAMEA3541541, study PRJEB24748) | human gut metagenome | biome: human gut; feature: human-associated habitat; material: faeces | place: China | collected 2012 | reverse complement strand
TAGCGGCGCTCACTGCGCAGCCGTAAGGCGGCAAAGCCGCCAACGGCTGCGTGTTTTATTTTATATTCGTTTGTCGGATCATTTTTTAGTTCTACAATCAATTTATCTTCTAAATCTTTTTCTAAAAGCCTTTCTCCTATTTTTTCTCTTACTGTTAATTCTATATTTGCTATACCTAATACTCTTGAATATAAATATTCTGTCTTTTCTTCATTATTTATATATTCTTCAAAAACTTTATATTCCGTTTCTTCTGGAAATTCTAAATACTTCATCATAAGTTTGTTTATGTCGCTACTTCGTTCATATTTAGAAGTATTTACTTTAAATTCTAATGTATCATTATCTAACTGATATATATAATTTTTTACTGCATTTTCTTTTATAGAACGACTTACCTTTACCATTCCGTCATCCCGCAGGAATCTTCTTATCTCACCTGTTATCATAGGAACTGCATATGTTGAAAATGCAACATCCATATCCAGATTGAAATTATCAATTGCCTTTATAAGCCCTATACAGCCTATCTGAAACAGATCCTCCTGTTCTGTTCCTCTCCCCTTAAATCTTTTAATTATGTTCCATATAAGCCCAAGATTATCTGTTACCAGCTTCTCTCTGGCCTCTTTGTCATTATTGTGTGCTTTAGCGATCAATTCCCTGGTACAATCCTTAGTCTGATCCATAGCATCACATCCTATCAATTACTCCCCTATTTTCTTTCTCATAAGAACTGTTGTTCCTTTGCCCGGTGCCGACGCAACTCTTAAATCATCCATGAATGCCTCCATGAACGAAAATCCCATTCCTGAACGTTCCTGTTCAGGCTTGGTTGTATACAGAGGTTCCATTGCTTTTGCAACATTTTCCATGCCAAGACCGTCATCGTGCACTTCTATTATTACCTGATTCTGTATGCCCTTTAATCTCATTCTTACTTTTCCCGGACCATTATCATAGCCATGGACTATTGCGTTAGTTACTGCCTCGGAAACTGCTGTTTTTATGTCCTGCAATTCTTCGATTGTTGGATCTAAATATGTAACAAAGGCTGCCGCAACAACCCTTGCAAATGCTTCATTTTCCGACCTGGCTTCAAATAATAATTCAACATTGTTATTCTCTATCATACTTATGCCTCCTGTCCTTTAAGTTCATATATGTTAACTATCTTATGAAGTCCTGATATAAGAAGTATCCTCTTAACACTTTCACGGACTCCCACGATTGTTATGTCACCTTTATCCATAACCTTCTTGTAGCGCCCCATAATAAGTCCTATTCCTGCACTGTCCATAAAATCCACTTTAGTAAAATCAAATACTATATGAGTTACTCCTCTTTTATCTATTACATCATCTATAACCTGACGCATCTCTTCTGCCAGATGATGGTCAAGTTCTGCATTCATTCGTATCATAAGCTTGTCATCATTAACCATGTATATATAATCCATATGCTGGATTTCATCCTGCTCATCCGCTGTATTAACCTGTTTTGACATAATAATCTCCTCTTTCCTCTCTGCTTTTACACTTCACTAATTCTGCAACAAAGCCCCCGGCAAAGAATTATCTTTGCCGGGGGCTTATCTTTTAGTACCTCATCAATGTGAATTAACGTAATCGCTGGCTTCTTTGTAATATCCGCTAGTCGAATAATCATCCACAATATACTTATAGTATTTCTTTGCATCATCAGTCTTTGCTAATGCTACATATGACTTAGCTGCATAATAAGCTGAATCTGCACTGTTATTACATTTGTATGCTTTGACAAGATTATCTGCCGCAACTTCATAGTTGGACTTGTAATACTCTGTCATTCCTGTGTTATAGAAGGTCTGTGCTGCTGCCGGAAGTGTCGCCGTTGCTATTGTATTATATAAAGTCTTTGCTGACTCACTTGGAAGTGCACTGACATCTATATCAACAAGCTTATTCGCAGCATCATCAGGCTTATTAGCAATATAATCGCTTGCCGCCTCTATTACTGATACTAACAGCTTGTTGCTTCCTTCTGTTCCATTGACAACACCGAGTTGCTGCTCAAGCGCATCCTTCTGCGCCTTAACCTCTTCAAGTTCTTTCTGCATAGAATTCAGTTCCACATTACCAGAAGATAACTGCTCACTATACTCCTGAAGACTTTTCTTATAATCCTGTGTAAGTCCCTTATTCCTTGCCGGAACAATAAGAAACCATATTAATGCTGCGCCTATTACAACACCTGCCAATACATTTATTATTGTTATTGCACCATTACTTGGTTCTTTATATGACGATCTTGGAAGAATAACATCGTTGCCACTTAGCGGTTTCTTATCAATATCCTTTTCCTTTCTCTTAGGAAGGAAAGAACCTGATGTTTCCGCTTTCTTTGCTGCATTTCTTTCTGCTATCTCTTTCTGATAAATATGTGCAAGTGTATTATTCTTATCTATTGCAAGAACAGCGTTAAGCAGCTTTTTTGCTCTTGAAAGCTCGTCCTGCTTAATATATATAAGTGCAAGCAGAAGATGTGCCTTAATAAGCTGTGGATTATTGGCAACTACCTTCTTGAGCTGTATTACAGCCATATCAAGATTGCCTTCCTTGGCATATTTCAAAGAAAGATTATATTTACGGATAGTACCTGTAATCATCTCAAATCTGTTCTGGTTAGTCTGTATCTTCTTAATATAGTGTCCTGCAATATTGCCTTCAGGCGTAAAATTCTTACTTACTACCCACTGGCTTAAAGCCTCAACTACATCACCCATCTCACAGTAAACAAGACCTAACAGATTTCTTGCATTGGTATTGTACTTGTTAATCATAAGGCTTATCTTAAGAGATTCAACTGCACCGGTTAAATCTCTTACTCTTGCTTTATATAGTCCTGCATTATAATATGCATCTGATACTCTGGCTGTCTTCTTATATATTCTTACATTCTCTCCACATTGTGGACATGTATCGCCATCTGTAAGGAAGCTTCCACATTTATAACATCTCATATGTCCACCCCTCACTACTTATCTGTATTCTTTCCGCTAAGTATCTGTGATATCAGATCTGTGATATCCGGTACATCATTGTTATATATTGTGTCCTCAGCATCTTCTACTTCAAGACTTGGCTGAAACTTCTGTATCTCTTCATCAAAATTAATCATGATTATTTTCCTTTCCTTCCAATGCACGGTCCACATCACCAACTAAATAAAGCGACCCCGTTGCAAACATCAGTCTGTTATCCCATTTTTTCATAGCTTCTTCAACACTCTCAAATACATATACCGGTGTATCCTTAATATGTGCTTCAAATGTTTCCTTTATTATATCAGCTGGAAGCTTTCTGATACCGCCCGTTATTGTAACATATATCTGTCTGAAATGCTTACAGCTGCATAGTATCTTAATCATTCTGTCATAATTCTTGTCACTTACTACTGAAAAAAGTAATGTTGCCTTATCAAGCCGACTGTTTTCATAAAGACTGTTTACTGAATCTACAAAGCTTTGAATCCCTTGTGGATTATGCGCTCCGTCAACATACAGATTATCTCTTAACAGTTCCATTCTTCCTGCCCAGTGTGTATCGTACATTGCCATACTGACTGCTTTATTGTCAAGCTTAATCATCCCCCTGTCACACAGATTAGCACATACCGTAAGTGCAATGCTTGCATTTTCCATCTGGTACAACGCATTTGTACTTAACCGGAAGCAATCATTCTTATAATACTCATTATGAATTAAAAAATCAATATACCCGTATGTATTTTGTATCAGTTCAAATGTATTGTCGTCAACCACATGACAGTCGCATCCAAAGTCTGCTGCACGCTTTCTTATCACATCAGCAGCTTCTTTCACTATGCCGCTGCACACAACCGGTATTCCCGGTTTAATTATCCCTGCTTTTTCATTTGCAATCTTTTCTATTGTATCACCAAGAATTGCAGTATGTTCAAGCGATATTGTTGTTATTACTGAGACAACCGGATTATCAACTGCATTAGTTGCATCCAGCTTTCCGCCAAGACCCGTTTCCATAACAACATAATCCACATCATGCTTACTGTAATAATACATTGCCATGCCAAAAAGATAATCAAAATACGCAAGCTCCTGTGTCCTGTGTTCTTTCACATACCAGTATGCTTCTTCAAAATCCTCTTGTGAAATCATTATTCCATTGATTCTTATACGTTCTGTTATATCATCAAGATGAGGAGATGTAAAAAGTCCTGTCTTATAACCATTATGCTGTAAAATTCCTGCAATATAAGCACACACCGATCCTTTTCCATTAGTACCGGCAACATGTATTATTTTTAATGACTTCTCTGGATTATTCATATCATGTAATAACTGTCTGCCTCTTTCTAATCCTGTAGATGATGCAAACTGACTTATACTGTCAAGACTATTCACAATCTCATTATACATGTCTCATCTTTTCCTTTCCGGATGTCACATACTTTGTATAGAAATAATATGTCTGTCCTCATATGTAATAACAGCTGTGTATTTTCCACCAGTATATGCCCTTATCACATTATTATCCCCTACTGCCAGCATAGAAGCTGAATCATGTGCCTCTTTTAAAGTTTCTTCAATATATCGTAATTCTTCCCTGCTAAATATACTCACAGCAGACTCAAATACTTCATCATCAAATGAATATTTAAAGAAAAAGGCTGTCCATTTTATCTTAAGTTCCTTTGCTCTTTTTTTGGTCTCTTCATCTGCCGTTTTCTGTACAGATTCAAGATATATCTTTCTCTCCTCTGCCTTCTCACATGCAAGTTTTAATTCTTTCTCTGTCTCCTGAAGTCTCTTTTTCTTCCTGTCACTATCATCAAGACTTCTGTCCATTTCCCTCTTTGTATCATTAACCTGTGCATAATATCGTTTTGATTCATCTTCTGTCTTTCTGTTATTAATGTAATCATCTTTGACATCTTCAAGTTTTGCAAAATCATTTTGTGCAATATTAAGCCTGTCCACGGCAGCATCATATTTCTTCTGTGCTTCAGTCATCCTGTCTGTCTTTACAGAAACATCCTTTTCACATTTTTCTAATTCCTTGCGTGCCTTTTCAACCTGAGTACACATAACACGGTATTCTCTGTCCTTATCATCAGCGGCTTTCTTTTTGTCCGCAGCAATATAAGACGGCATAAGGTCTGATGGTGCATAAAACTTGATATCATTTGCATGGCTTACCTTCCATATGTATCCCGCCGCCTGAAGTTTTGATATTCTTGTCATATTTCTGACTGCCTGATACATTGTCTTTACCTGCGCCTCTGTCGACCAGAATGCATCTTCCCCAAGAAGTCTTATTGCAGCTTCAAGCTTTGTCGTACTTCTCTGTCTGCCGAGTACATCTATAATTCCCTCGCCATTGAATTTCTCTGGCATAAGACTTTTTTGAACCTCACGTTTAGTCTCCATTGAAGCAACCCCTAATTTTCTTCCAACCTGTTCAGCATATGACTTTTTCTGGACAGCTGTAAGATTACGTATCTGGTTCATAATATTATTTAAAAATGCATTGTTATATCTTATGCTTATTTCTTCTATTTTATGAGCGGGTGACATATATTTATTAATTCCGTATGCAGATGCCGCCTCATCAATAATGTATCTGGACATCTGCTCTTTTACTTCCTTATCCTTCATGTCTCCTTCAATTTCAGGACACATCACTTCAAGCCGCTCATATAACATTTTCTCAAGTTTTTCCCTGTCTAACGCCTTATAGCGAAGACAGTCTTCCCGTACGAGATCTGATACTTTTTTTACCTCATAATCAATCGAATTCTTTATTCCTATACTCTGTGTAAATGAATTGGCAACATCTGCAAGCACATTAACCAGCCTGTATCCAGTCTCTTTAACCGCATTAGATATATTAACATTGTCAATAAGCGCTATCTGCATTCGCAGCTCATCTTCACTGATTCTGCTTATCTCTGATATTATATCTGACATATCTGCCTCCTCTTCTGACTGCTACATAAGCCAGCAGTCTGAATTGTACCATAAGAACAAAAGATATATTTCGATTGCAATAAGAACCGCCATAATAATGTATCTTACAGCCTTATTACATCTTGTAAGTATGTCATACACTCCCACAAATGCAACATATGTTCCTGCCGTAAATCTGCATGTACTCATAACATGTGATGTCAATGGCACAAGAAGTGATATAATCCCGAACACTGCCATTGAGTAATATTTTCTGTAAAACATATATCCATAAAGTATCAGTATTGCAATACAGAACCACCCCATATATGTATATCTTGGCTCAATCTGTCCTGTACATGCCTTCCACAACACGCCTATAATCGGGAAATACTCATCCTCTCTCCATGCAATCTGGACATTCTTATATGCCCATGCATCACCACAGAAGAAATTAAGAAATGCCATATATGCAAATGCACCGAGCGGGCATACAAGCACTGACAGTATCTTCTTAGGTGCTTTAAGCATATCCATTACAAATGTCTTAACCTTGCCAAAGCTTATCTTAGTTCCTTCCATGTCAATATATAGCTGTACAACCAGTGCAAATACAAGTATACAACCTACAATTCTTGTTCCACTTGAGCATGCTGCCATAATTCCTGCTGCCATGTATTTCTTCTCAAAAAGGAAATAGAAAAAAAGTACAATGAACATTATAAACATCGCTTCCGTATATACAGAACTGCAATAGAAGGTGTAAGGTGCCATAAATAAAAGCACTGGCATAATCATAGTATATTCTTCTTTAATAGAAGTCTGCTTCTTAAGACCTTTAACAGCAAAGAATGCTGCAATAATTATGCATATATTAGATACTATCATTCCAATAACATAAGTGTTAATAAGCCCGCCTGTCACTGCCTTTAATGCTGCACACACGATAACATATAATGGGAAGAACGCCCAGTTAGCCTGAGGATCAATATCCGTAGGGTGTGTATAGCCATGATTGATTATATAGGCATATTTCTTTGCATCCCACTCGTTCATAAGAAACAGAAATGATCTGTGTGTCCCCATAATTCCATTATACACAGGAACCATGATAAGCATAATCAGTCTTGATATCGCAAATATAATCAATATCTTTAACAGAAGCCTACAATTCTCATTATTTTTTAGTCTGTTCATCTAATGCCTCATTTCAATAATATACGGATTATATGATATATAGCTGCCGGGATTGTACTTATTACAGGTACTACAAACATTGCAGCCACAACTATTGCAAACAATCCAATATATATATACTGTGCACAGTACTTAGCCCATACAGGAACATTTATAGTTCTCTTATAATTAATCACAAGGCATAACACAGTTATTAACAATGTCACAAGTGTAATAAGCAGTCCTGCATTTCTACCCTTTGGCACAAATGTAAACACTAATGTATTCTCGCCTTCGTGAACCTGTACACCTGTAAACAGCCCTGCTATCTCTTTAGTCTTAACTGTCTTTCCATCAAGTGTCACGGTCCAGTTAGCGCTCTTAATAACCGGTATCAGGGCATAATCCTTAGTTCCATCACTGTTTATCTTAACTGTAAGCGTATTATTAGTATATGAAACATCTGTCTGCTTATCTGCGAAATCCTCACAGAGCTTATCCATCTTCTCCATATTAAGAAGTCCGATAGTCATCTTACTCTGGTTCATATATTTAGGCTTATCATATTCAATCTTAATCTGAACATCTTCATCTTCAAATATGCCAAGATAAAGAAGATTATTATTATAATCCGTAAAATATGCTGTATTATTAACATCTCCAAGTGTAGGTACAACAACTGCCTCACCATTCACATATACATGTATGCTGCTCTCAAGCTTAGATGCATTAGCATCCGCATTAGGCTTCTTCACATCTGCAATATTCATATATATAGCACTTCTGCTTCCGACATTAATAGTCATGGACTTAATATTGCCAGCAGTCTCTGCCTGTGGATATATTCTTGTTACAAATGTTTCTTTATCTCCAGTCATTGCTTTATACATTCTGTTATGGTATGTAATCCAGTCAACATTAGTCATATCAAGCTTGCTGAAGCTGCTGTCAACACAGAATCCAAATGGCAGGTTATAATTAGTGTTGTAAAGGCTGTAATCGCCTTCCTTCTTCTCTAATGTATATAAAGCACTGTCAAGTTCATTGATATTAACTGCCTGTGTAACATGCAGCACTGCATTACTGAATACTGTTCCACCTGAATCTAACAGCCACAGAAAATACTTAGAATATCCCCATCTCTTGGCATAACTTTGTGTATCGTCCTCTAAAGCTGCTGTGAAGCTTGATAATGCTCCTCTTCTCAATATAAGAGGATAATTGGCATTAAGACTGATATCAGGATTTACTATTCTGTCTGTAGCAGACTCTTCTATATCAAGGCTGTCTGCCGCATCATTGGCATACTGCACATAATCACCAATCTGATAATCTTCATATGTATAAAACTTAGGAGGTCCTATAAGAGCATATGCACCGATAAACAATTCAAGTGCAATAACAAGGATAACTGATTTGCAGTTAAATTCTTTCTTTCTTATAAGCATAAACATATACACTGCAAACATCACTGCAAATATCATTATAAAAAATGCCATTGCAAGCATTTCATTGTTTATTGGTAATATGTTATAAATCATAACATATACTGCACCAATTACCGCTACTGCCGCTGCCTGCCTGCGATAAAACGCACTCTTTAATGGTATATCTGCAAACATCTTCTCAGCCATTCCTGCAGCAACACAGATAAGCGTGAACGATATCAGATATCCGTTTCTTAATGTATATCCGTTATATGAGCCAAAATGCCACATAAGGTTAGTAGCCTCCATGAGCACCGGACCTAATGCAACAACAAGCATGGCTATAGTATATATAAGCTGTCTTCTGTCTGACTTATATATTTTCATTCCCATGATAATAACTGCTATAACGAATGCAAGTCCATAAAGCATCATCCAGCGCTGCAGTGCTGCCATTGCACCATCTGTAACGATTGAACTTGTTATCCAGCCTGCATACTGTGATAAAAGCCCCTTAGACGCACCACCTCTCTGTGATGAAGAAAGCTGTGCAAATACAGGAACAAGCACGAATGCTGAAAGTCCGATACCTGCAATCGTACCTATACCGACATTCCATGCAGTTTCCCTCCACTGCTTTCTCTCCTGCATAACTACCATTCTTATTCCACAGATAAGGAATATGTATATAAGTGACATTGCACTTAAGTAATAATTAATTATGAAGCACAACGCAATCATGCATATATAGAACATTTTCTTTCCTGTCTCAAGCATTCTGTCGTATGCCATTATAAGAATAGGGAAAAATGCAACTATATCCATCCATGGTGTAAAGCATGAACCATAGAGAATTACATAACCACAAAAGGCATATATGCATGAAAACATAACCTTTAATCCATACACAAGATTATTGTATTTCTTATTAATAAGCGCATACATTGCAACTGACATGAATATCATCTTAACAAGTGTAATTATTGATATGCTCTCTAATATGTAACTTCTTGGAACAAAATATAATAAAAGATTAAACGGTGTAATCATTGAAAATGCTGATATACTCATTGACACATTTGTTCCAAGACCTGTATACCAGTCAAACCATATTGATGCCTTACCATGCATAAAATCCCACAGATGCGCATAAAGCGGTGCTACCTGCTGCATGTTGTCAAAATAATCTATTCTGCTGCTTCCAAAAGGCCATATACCTTTAAGTATAAGTATTACAATCATAACCAGACCTGTTATTATACCAGGTACTGCGTATGGCTTAATCTTTTTTAATAATGATTTAAATCCCGATTTCTTCATATAATTCTACCTTTCTATACATTTACACATATTCTGTCATCTTTGGATTTAAGTTTCCGCCTGACCTTTATCAAGGCTTATACTGTAAAGAGTATATTCTGCATTGTCAGCATGAAACTTCACTGTAAGAAGCTCATCTTCACTGACATATCCTATCTTTAGCTTCGTTGTTCCCTTGCTGTCTATATTTCCAATCAGCTTATCATTCACATATACCTCAATTCCTTTATCACCAGAGGCTGTTGTATCATATTCCGTAATATCACATACAAGATATATATTATCAGCTGATTCCTCCGGAATATAGTATATATATGAATCTTTGTCTGTATTCTTCGTTCCTTCGTATCTCTTAGATTTCTGCCAGCCCTGACCTTTACGACTGCAGACATTGCTTTGTTCTTTACCATTACGGTCTTTATGTTCTGTACATATCTCTTTCGTTCCAAATGTATATTTCAGATTACCATAACCTGGCCAGTCTGTAAGCTCATGTGTCAGATAGTACATTCGGTATTCTGTTCCAACCTTAGGATTCTTTCCCCACCATAATACTAATATGTAAAAAACAACAAGTACTGCACATGCTGCGTACAGCAATACTCTTGCTATATTCTTTCTCATACAGACCTCCATTTTTTATACTTCTACAATCATATAATATAAATCATTTTTCGCAATCTGCCAAGTAAAAAAAGGTTCTACAGACATATTGTCTGCAGAACCTCACAATTAAATCATATTATAAGACAATTATCACATTAAAGCCTGTAATTAGCAAACTCCCTGAGCAAGCATAGCCTCAACAACCTTCTCAAAACCAGCAATGTTAGCACCAGCAACATAGTCTGTCTTTCCACCAACTGTCATATCATATCTCTTAGCAGCATCTGAAATGTTAGCGTAGATTGTTTCCATGATTCCCTTAAGCTTTCCATCAACTTCTTCAAATGTCCATGAAAGTCTCTCTGAGTTCTGGCTCATCTCAAGAGCAGATGTAGCAACTCCACCAGCGTTAGCATCCGTCCCAGACGATGCTGCTGCCCCAGTTTCCCGCAGCCATGGCGCGGGCGTAGAGCGGGGCGCTGTCGAAGACGTCAAGGGTGACGTCTTTGTTGTCCAGCAGACGGAGCAGGTCGCCGTCTTCCAGCGGGAAGACCGTCTTGTCCTGTACGGCGTACCATGCGGCGGGCTGCAGCTCCACATTGCGGGTACCCTGCTTGCCCATGACGGCAGGCCGCGCGGCCACGAGGTAATGCCCCTTCGGCTCGGCGGGCAGAACAGTCACCTCAGCCTCCTGCAGAGGCTCTGTCGGCGCTCTTTCCGGGTCGGCGGCGGGGGCGGTGTCGCTCAGACCGAAGCGGGCGATAAGGGAGTGAAGTTCCAGCTCCTGCATCAGCCGGACGGCTTCGGCCTTGTTGCCCTCGCCCACGACATAAGCACCCTCGGCGGTGTCGATGGGGGCGTCGGTGCGGATGGTGCCGAGCGTGTAGCTCAGCTCTGCCATGGCGCGGTCTTCGGCCAGATGCTCCCGCTGTTTTGGCTTGATGGTCTTGTCAGCGCATTCAACGGAAACAGAGAGTGCAAA
>OGWV01002404.1_pt1 | contig 11479 bp, 12 predicted proteins | sample 1576081 | NCBI WGS metagenome assembly OGWV01 (sample SAMEA3541541, study PRJEB24748) | human gut metagenome | biome: human gut; feature: human-associated habitat; material: faeces | place: China | collected 2012 | reverse complement strand
CAGAGATGATGAAGAAAACTACACATATCTGATTCTTCCGGTTAATTTTAATGCTGCAATTTAAGGAGAAAATCATTTATGGAGATCATCAAATTAAGAGAAGAATTTATTAAACTTGGACAGGCATTAAAAGCAGCTGGACTTGTAGATTCTGGAGTTGTGGCAAAAATTGTCATTCAGGATGGTGAAGTTCTTGTGAATGGAGAAGTTGAAACAAGAAGAGGAAAAAAATTATATGGTGGCGAAGTTGTATCTTTTGATGGTCAGGAGATTCATATCGTCAAATAGTTTGGAGTAGTATGATTATTAAATCTTTGGAATTAAAAAATTATCGAAATTATGACGAACTTTCCATGAATTTTGCGAGTGGAACGAATTTATTGTATGGAGATAATGCCCAGGGAAAGACCAATATTCTGGAATCAATTTATTTAAGTGCGACAACAAAATCACACCGTGGAAATAAGGACCGTGCAGACGCGGATGCTGGCAGCTCAGCTGGATAACCGCCGGGCGGTCGCCGTTGTGTCCGGCCAGGTCCCGGAAACTGGGCTTCGGCGCGCTTCCTGCGGTGCGGGCTTTTCAAAAAGTCGACGAGCTTTTGCTCCATGCGGGAGAGCTGCTGCGATTTGAGCGTGATGAGATAGATCGTGCGCTTGAGCGCGCTTTTGTCCATCTCGAAGGCGAGCAGCGTGCCGTTTTGGACCTCCTGCTCCACGGCGAGCGCCGAGAGCACGGCAACGCCCACGCCGCCGGAGATGCAAGAGAGGCACAGTTGTGTGGAACATCGGATTATCCGATGCTGCATTATATAAGGCAGAAGTACAGCAGTTATTATAAGCTGGGTATGCGTCCGGGCAATACGGAGGCACTTGTAAAAAGATATCTTGCATTACATAGGGTTGGACCGTTGGCATTGTACAGCTGGAAGGAAGCAGGGAACTTTATGATGGGTGCCGTTATGCTGACGGGACTTATCCGCGGTATTTACAGATTTCAGACGACCATGCAGACGGATTCTGCATTGATGGATATTGGCGTAGGACTGGTTCTGGCATTGGGATTGCGGTTGACTGGGAAGATTTTTAGTGTTGAACGTCTGCAGGTGATCACGCTGAATGCGATTTGTGATTATCTGGAGAATTATTTGAAGAGCAAGCTGGACGGAGAATATGGTTATGGCCCACAGACAGAAACACCGGATCATTATGCTCGGGCTTTGAAAGAAACAGCAGCATCCCGAACAAAGCCGGGACTGCGTCCGACAACTGTTCGACGGATGCCGGCTGAACGTTCGGAAACGGTCGACAGTACAGTGGATGCGAAGATTGTGGAAGATGTGCTGAAGGAGTTTCTGTGCTGAAAATATAGTCCGAATTATTGATAAATAGTATCTGATTTGGTATGATTAAATAGAATTAATTAAAGATAAAATTGCACGCATCAGCAATTCCTTGTCATTCCCGATTTTCATGTTGCCCTTTGCATGTGCAACCACCTGCATATCGCAGCCTCCCTGTGAGAATAAGAAACAGAACGTTACCAGTTCCCGTTTTGCAAGCGGCAGACGGCTTCCCGGATAATCATTCCCGAAATAATTCTCCTTCAGCCATTTGTTGATATGGCTGTCCTTCCAGACTTCCTTCATATGCTCCTCGAAGATTCCCGCCTGCTCCGCAAGCTTCTCCTCCTCGGCAGCTTCCGCACCTGCACCGGCAGTCTCCGGCTCATCCGAAGCAGCCTTCTCCAACCGCTCCTGTTTCGTCATGCCAAGGCGTCCCTGCTTGGTTCTTGTCGAATCCAAAAGCGGAAGCTCGATTCCTTTTGCTTCCATAACAACATTCGTCGCAACCAGAAACGGCCAGACTCTTCCCATACCAAGATAGTCTACAGACTGATACACGATCTCCTTAATTACCATCGGTGACAAGCCACTATCCAGTGCCTTCGCCACAATCACCTTATATGCATCCACACCCTGACACCCAATCAGGGATGCGAGAATCGACATATACCGGGTCTCGTCATCCAGCTTCATTCCGTTCTCATTTACAATCTCCTTGAACGCAAACCGTTCAAAGCGCTCCATAAATTCTGCATCTGTCTCATATAAATTCATAGTAACAACTCCTTCCCAAAAACCTATCTCTCATTATTCCATGTTGCCTGTTGGCTCCATAAAGTTCTCGTATTATGCCTGTATGTACAGACACCTCCAGCTATAATGATTATATCACATTTCACACGCAAAAAAAGTATTGCTTTATCAAACGAAAAAGCAATACTCTGTTCTTTTTATTCAGCACCTGCGATACCTTGCGATCGTCCGCAGCATCTTCTCCGTATTTAACGGCTTCGTAAGCTGCTCATTCATTCCCGCAGCTCTGGTTCGATGCACGTCTTCTGCAAATACATTCACACTAAGTGCCACAATCCCTATCGTGCGCGCATCTGCACGTTTCTGCCCACGGATAATCCTCGTAGCTTCCAATCCATCGATATTCGGCATCATGACATCCATCAATATCACATCATAGGTATTCTCCGGTGCATTAAGATATGCCTCCACTGCCTGATATCCATCTGACACTGCGTGCACCTTCGCCCCTGCATCTTCCAGAATGAACTTCACAACATCCCGGTTTATGTCATTATCTTCCGCAAGTAGAATCCGCATATTTGTTACATTCGGTTGCACTGTTTCTCTCTGCATATTTCCTTCAAACTCATCACGTGCGACCTTCTCAAAAGGAATCGTGACAGTAAATATGCTTCCGACATTTTTTCTGCTTTCCACACGGATGTTCCCATCCATAAGGTCAAGAATACTCTTCGTTATCGTCATGCCAAGTCCGGTTCCCTGATAACTGCTGCGCACATCCATCGTTTCCCGGACAAACGGTTCAAAGATATGGTCGATAAACTCAGCCTCCATCCCAACTCCATTGTCTTCAATTGTAAATTCATACACAACACGGGCCACATTTTCCATCGCAATGCGGACTTTGAACTTTACCATGCCTTCATAATGATTATACTGAATCGCATTTGTAAGTACTTTTTCCAACATTTGGCGCACATGCATCGGACTTCCATACACGCGGGAATACCTGATATTTTCTGCAATATCCGCAGCAATCGTTATTTTCTTTCCTTCTCCCCGCTCCTGTGCAAATGCTATCATCTCTGCAATGACATCTGCCATATAAAATTCTTCCTGCACCAGCACAGCTGAGCCATCCTGAAGCTTACACATCTCCAGTGCATCTCCAAGCAGCTTCATCAGATAATTCGTTTCCGTCGTTGTCTTCACAAGGTTTGCTCTCATGAGTTCTATATCTTCATAGCTGCGCTCACTTATATCCATCATCCCTATGATATCATTTAAAGGCATACGGATATCATGCGACATACGGGATAAAAACTCCGATTTCGCAACATGCGCCTTCTGTGCCTCCTCAAATGCCTGTGCCAAAAGCTTCATCTGCCCGCGCTCTTTCTGCATAGTTCTATGATATTCACGAATATAACTGATATGCGTTCCCGCGTCCTGTAACAACTTTGCTGCCAGCTGTCCGAACTCCGTTCCGGGATTATCGAGTCCCATAAACCCATTCAAATGATTCTGCGACATGACCGGCACTACAATCGCTGTATGAACACCTCTCATCTGCAGCAATTCATACTCAAATGGCATTTCATTTTGCACATCATCTATGTTTGCAATCCATACACGGTCTCCCTGTTCAAATCGTTTTTGCCAACACGGTATCATCTGCACATAGATTTTCTGCATCCGTTCCTGCAGGGAATACACTCCCTCTTTGCACCACTCATATGTGTTTCGATAGATCCGGCAGTCCGGAGATGCCCAATCGAAAAAATACACACGATCGGACTGCGTATATTCTCCAATCTGCTCAAGTAACTGCGGAATCTGCATATCTAACTGCTGCTCTGACATCGAATGATCCAGTGTCAGAAGCTTTGCAAGCACCGTCTCCATATTCATTATTGTCTGCTTATAATCATCTCTTTTGTCCATGTACATTCTACCCTTATCAAATAAAAAGAAGCATTATACCTACCCTTATATGGCAATACAATGCTTCTGAAATAAACGTTACGTTATACGTCCGTGCAACTGGCTGCCATCTTACAGGCCCTATAGCTTTGCGTCGCAATCTTTCGATTGTTTTGCCAAATATTTACTTACATTATCGAAATAGTAACACATACTATTATTAATTGCAATTGTAGAATATTACTAGAATCTTACATCCATTTTTATGAATCTTTAAACATCCGGTAATCATCTATCTGTAATTGCGTTATATATTTCTTATATCCGGCAGGTCCACAGATCACCGATCTGCAGGCCTGCCATCCAAACTAGGAATTATTCTTTTTCTGAGGGTTTTCCTCCTCTTGTAAACTTATAATCATTCTGCTATGATGATTTTAAATCGTACCCTAAGGGACAAGTCAATGGAGAATTTGATTTTTCTACATAGAAATTTGCGGATAATTCGCGTTATCTACAGAAAAAACCTGATTGTATGGGATTGATTATTCGAATTATATTTAGACAGAAATTCGAATCATCTGAGAAAAAATACCGATTTTATGGGGAGGATTTTCTATGAAAAAACAAGGTGAGGATTTATTTAAAATCGGCGAGATTGCCAAGATCTTAGGAGTGACACGGAAGACAATCCTTGTCTATGAAGAGATGGGACTGCTGACACCTGCAGTCAAAGATGAAGCAAGCGGCTACCGCTATTATACTGCGGATAATATGACGCAGATTCGTGCTATCCGCTCGTTGCAGACACTGGGACTTTCACTGGCGGAAATCAGAGAATATTACTATGATACAGAAAACCTTGACCGCTATCTTGACCGCCTCATGGATCTGCGGGCAACCTTGGACCGCAACATCCATCTGCTTCAACTGCGCGCAGCAAAACCGGGAGACTTAAGCGTGCACCGCGTCCGCCTGCCTAGGCAGGTGTGTTTCTGCCGCAGATACCAGTGTACCGATGCGAAGGACGCCGCCATCAAATTGCGGGATACCTATATTGCCGCTGCCAGAACAGGAAAAATGTCCCTGAAAAGCCGCATGTTTACTGTACGTATAGGTTCCTCCTGCAAGGAACTCGATCTGCTATGCTGCATCCCTGTCTCGGAAGATTTTGTGGGTGAAGAGAGAATGGAGTTTGCGGAAATGTCTGCCTTGTGCATCTACTATCGTGGCGCTTACGAAGGAATCAATACCGCGATTGACGCCCTGCAGGCATATGTACAGGAAAATAAAATTCAGGCAACCGGCGGATTCCGCTGTATCTATCTCGAAGGGCCTCCAAACCGCGGAGACCATACAGAAGACTACATCACACAAGTTGCCCTGCCCTTCTCAGAGAATAGTGGGGGATGTTTGTAAATAATTCCATTTCTCCCCCACTATCCATCTCTTGCTCTTTATTTATCGGTTACATCCACCTGGCAGGCGCGCATCGTCACAAGTGCTGCCGCATGTGCTTCCGGTGTCACGCCCGCACAACAGCCTGCATCCACACGTACCGTTGCCTCTGGATACAGGGCTTTCAGTATAAGAGCATTTGACACAACACAGATGTCCGTACAGACTCCAATCATTTCTATATCCAGATCCGAGCCATCTGCAGTCTCACTCGCAAGAACATCCTTCCAGCCTAAGAACCCGAACGTGGGCTTGTCCACCGTCTTATATTCCGAAGCAATTCCATCAGTGAGTTCTGCGCAGATCTGCCATCCATCCGTCCCCTTGATACAATGTGGAACGGGAAGATGTTTTCCCTCATTCGTCTGCATATAATCTTCTCCATGCGTATCCCGCGTAAAAATAATCTCCTTACCCGCGCGATCATACTCCCGAATTTTTGCCTTTATATCCGGCAAAATCGCCTGTGCATCTTTCGACGCGAGTGCACCTGTTACAAAGTCTTTCTGCATATCTACTACAATTAAAATGTTTCGCATCTGTGGACCTCCTTTTTCTCTGCTATCACTCCAAATAATATCTTACTATATTTACGGATATTAACCAACTATCTTTTTCTATTCCTCTTTTTTTCATCACGCTTTGATACAACTCGTTGCTTGTCACATTCCCATCATCATCTCTGATTTTTCTACAAGTTATATTCTCCGCCATACTTTTATATTTTTCTTTTTTCTCAACAGAGCTTAACGGAATGCAATATTTCCTTTCATTCATCAATACCAAAATCCCTAAAAATGGTCTGCCTTGTTTATGCGTCTGACTCGATACTGATAAAATCGTGTTTGTTTTACCTGTAGCCTTTTGCTCCACGTTTTTAAATTCCGAATATATTTCATATTCACTTTATATAAATTCCATTCATTATCCATAAAAAATAAAGGCTATGCATAAACATAGCCTTTTCAGTACCCGTCGTAACGGAGATACTCTGTTTCATAAGTCCACTGATCGGCAGGACCCTCCATCTGACTATGATTATAACAAGTTAATCTTGTTTGTCAACCGCCATTCCTTTCTCTTTTAATTTCTCGTAATATGCTTTATATCGGTACGCAGTTCTTCTGCTGATCTCACCTTGCTCTACAATCTCCATAATTGTCTTTCCCTTTTCATACTGTACTACAAACGCATTATAAGACTGCATCCATGCGCTATCGTGTTTCTTCCGACCCGCGTATGCACGATTTTTATATTTTTCTAATTCTGCTTCTAATTGTTTATTTTTTTGCTCTAACTCATTGATTTTTTTTAATGCCTCTTCTAATGTTTGAATCATATCTTGCCTCGTGTGCCATTTATATTTTGACACTATTATGTCATGATTATCGAAGAGTGTCAATATATTTTTGGCACAAAAAAAGAAGAGAACAAAAATCCTTTGTCCTCTTCTTTCAATCAATATATTTTCCTACACCTCACGATGATCGATCACACGCTTTGCCTTCTTCTCTGTTCGCGGCAATGTGCCAACCGGCACAACATTGATCTTCGGTGTGACACTCATCTTCGACTTGAACAGATTCTTGATCGTCTGACCTGTCTGCTCGAAGTCCACACGACCTTCCGCCTCGACCGTCACCATGATGATGTCTCGGTTGTGTGCCTCATCGTGCGCGATGTTAATGTTGTACTCACTCGATACACCATCAACCATACCGAGGATTTCTTCTACCTGACTTGGGAACATATTGACACCATGTACCTTGAACATATCATCACTACGTCCCTTAATTATATCAAGACGCGGATATTTGTTACCACATGCACATTCACCCGGAATAATTCTGGAGATATCATGTGTCCGGAATCGCAGAAGTGGTGCGCCTTCCTTGACAAGTGTTGTTATAACAATCTCTCCTTCTTCTCCGTCCGGTACCGGCTGAAGTGTCTTCGGATCAACAATCTCAATATATACATAATCATCCCAATAATGCATACCCGCATTTTCATCACAGCTGATTCCGATGCCCGGTCCGTAAATCTCCGTCAGACCATAGATATCATAAAGAGAAACTCCAAGCTCCCTTTTAATATATTCCCGCATCTTCTCACTCCAGCGCTCAGAACCAAAAATACCTTTCTTCAGATACAGCTGATCGCGGATTCCTCTTTTATTGATTTCCTCTGCCAGAAGCAATGCATACGAAGATGTCGCAGTAAGGACGGTCGATTTCAGATCCATCATCATCTGGATCTGCTTATCTGTATTACCCGGTCCCATCGGAATTGCCATTGCGCCAAGCTTCTCACAGCCTGCCTGAAATCCGATTCCCGCCGTCCACAGACCATAACCGGCTGTAATCTGAATATGATCTTTATTTGTGATACCTGCTGTTTCATAGCAGCGTGCAAACATAATCGCCCAGTCATCCACATCCTTTGCTGTATAAGGAATGATGACCGGCTTACCTGTCGTTCCGGACGAAGAATGGATTCGTACCACCTCTTCATCCGGTACCGCCTGAATCCCAAGCGGATACGCATTTCGAAGATCTGCCTTGCTGGAAAATGGCAGCTTCTCAAATTCTTCCTGACTGGATACACCGTCAATTCCTGCTTCCCTGTAAATCTTTCCGTAATAGCTATCGGTCTGAACCAGACGCTTGATCTGCGCATCTACCTGTGACAACTGTAACTCTGTTAATTTCATGGTTGTTTCCTCCTCTAAATATGGATTGCTGTATCGACGGATCGTGCGTTATTCTATCTGTCACACGGTCTTTTCGCTTCCAACTTCGACGCCCGCAAAAAACGCCTCTTTATTTGTCTCTAAATATTTCGCTGGCACGCGTCTTTCAAGCTCTGCGAGCACGGTTTCCTTGCTGATTCCAAGCCGTCCGCTTCCAACTGCCACGCCCAGAATAGCAATATTGAAATATCGTGACGAGCCAAACGGTGCACAGATTTTCTCTGCATCGATTACGATACAGCTGCATTTCTTCTGCAGATATGCAATCATCTCTGTGCCGTCGTACCCGGTATCCTGCAAAGATTCTGTCACCGGTTTTACCGGTACACGATTCACGATCACGATTCCATCCTTTTTCAGATACCCTAAATTCCGTACAGCCTCCGCCGGCTCAAACGCCAGAATCATATCTGCTGCCCCCTGTGGGATCAGCGGTGCATACGCCTCCCCGATACGCACATGGCTCGTTACCGAACCGCCTCGCTGTGCCATACCGATTGTCTCTGCCGAATGAACTGCCGAACCTTCATCCATCGCCGATGCCGCAATAATTTTGGATGCCAGCACGGTTCCCTGCCCGCCGACACCACAGATCAATATATCTTTATTCATTGCTGGCACCTCCTTTTGCTGATGATTCCTGTTCCCCGCCATCAATGGCGTGAACCGGGCAGATCTGGCTGCACAGGCCGCAGCCGGTACATAAGTTTTCATCGATCGTCACATTTCCATCTACGGTAATGAGAGCCGGGCAGCCAATCTCACGGATGCATTTCTTACAGTTGATGCATTTCTCTGAGATATGACATTTGCCATCCGGTTTGGAAATCGCAATACACGGCGATTTGAAGATGATCGCTTTCACGCCCGGAAGCTTATCGCATTCCTGCACGGCAGCCACCGATGCAACAAGGTCCAACGGATCGACGGTTATAATCTTATGCACGCCGATTCCCTCTAACACCTTCGCAATATCTACCTTGTCCACGAACTGTCCCATCATATTCCGTCCGATTCCCGGATGCGGTTGATGCCCGGTCATCGCCGTTGTCGAATTATCCAGCACGCAGAGAATCATATCTGCGTTGTTGTACACCGCATTTACGACACCCGTCATACCTGATGCGAAAAATGTCGAATCGCCCACAAATCCGAAGCATGTGCCTTCCCCATCAATCCAGTGGAAGCCCTGCGCCATCGTGATTCCGGCACCCATGCAGAGACAAGTGTCAACCATATCAAGCGGCATCGCATTTCCAAGTGTATAACATCCGATATCGCCACAGAAATACGCTTTCTTTCCCTTCATCGCCTGCTTCACTGCATAGAACGAAGCGCGATGCGGACAACCTGCGCAAAGTACCGGCGGACGCATCGGAAGCGCCGGTGCATCTGCCCCATCAAAGCCGTGTGCCATCTTCTCTGTACCGAGGAAATCACTCAGAATATCTGCAACCAGATTCGAACTGTTCTCGCCACTTGCCGGCACCTTTCCGTCTAATTTTCCTGACACCTTGATAGCAAGCGCGTGCTTCCCGACAAGCTTCAGAATCTGTTCTTCAATATACGGACTCAGTTCCTCCACACAAAGCAGTTCCTCCACACCCTCGAGTGCCTGAAGCAGGAAATCCTCCGGCAGAGGGTACGCAGTCGCAAGCTTGATGAGCTTGATATCGGTGTGGTCTTTCAGATATTCCTTCGCATAAGCATAGCTGATTCCCGACGTGATCACTGCCTTCTTAGAATTTCCGCCTTCCACACAATTCCATTTATATGTAGAAAAATCTTTTCCAATTTCAACATTCCGCTGCTCGATCATCGCATGATTCATGTAAGATAACCGTGGGAAGATGACCCATTTCTTGGAATCCTTTATGAACCCATCATATGCTTTTGGTCCATTGTTAACCGGATTCTCAATCGACGCATACGCATGGCAGACACGTGTCGTAGGACGGAACAAAACCGGTGTTTTATATTTCTCCGAATATGCAAATGCATCCTGTATCATCTCGTACGCCTCTTCCGGCGAAGACGGATCAAATACCGGAATCCGTGCGAAGTCTGCGAACCGTCTTGTATCCTGCTCCGTCTGGGAAGAAATCGGTCCCGGATCGTCCGCTGATACAACAACCATGCCTCCTTTGACTCCCACGTACGCAAGCGACATCAGCGGATCGGCTGCCACATTTAAGCCCACCTGCTTCATCGTCACCATCGTCCGTGCGCCACCATATGCCGCACTCGCCGCAACCTCCATCGCTGCCTTCTCATTCACTGACCATTCCAAATGCACCCCATCGTGCGGGTACTTGGATATCGTTTCCACAATTTCGGAAGATGGAGTTCCCGGATATCCGGACACAAGATTGACACCTGCTGCCAATGCACCGAGCGCGATCGCTCCATTTCCCATTACATATTCCTGCATGTAACTGTCGTCCTTTCTCTAACAAATATGTATATTATAGCAAATTCTACGTGATACGACTACTGTTAATATTATACGATGTCCCATTGATATATACCCGAATATCCGAACTTGACATCACAACAAGGTTTTCTTTAAAAATGCGTCGTCCGGTTTATATCCGGTCTTTTCCAGCCACACCGCAAATGGCGCGATCAGCATCGCATAGATGTGCTCACAATATTCAATTCTTGACTCGTCATCGAAACCACCACCAGTCTCAATCTCATCGATGTCACTGATTTCGTAGCCGATTGTCCCCTTCCATGCGCATGTCTCCAGAATTCTCCGGCTTTCGGCATCCGCATCCCCCAGACAGGCAATCAGGTCTTCCGGTCTCAGGTTCAGATAGGCATCCTGCATGGCAACCTTTTTGCGCAGCTGCGCAGGAAAGCTGTCCTCGCAGTGCTGTATACTTTCTATTCCCATGTCAATTTTCTCCTTCGTAAAAAATGGATACCGGCGGTGGTTATCCACGACATCTGACAACAGCCAGACTGCCTCCCGCGCCTTATCCTGCAATGCCGCATCCACAGAATTCCGATACGCGACGATCAGATAAATCAAATCCTTCCACATATCGTCAAGGCAGGACTCCGGCAGCTCCAGCACATCCAGCACCCGCTCCATCATGCAAGACCGCGGTTCCATGCCAAAGTGCTGCAGCTCTCTGTCATAAAACAGGTAAAGCCGTGTATCCACGATCCACACGACGATCGCATCAATTACCTCCGGCCTTATTGATGCATCCTTCTGCGTGCTTGCAGCCATTTTA
>OGWV01002396.1_pt1 | contig 11497 bp, 8 predicted proteins | sample 1576081 | NCBI WGS metagenome assembly OGWV01 (sample SAMEA3541541, study PRJEB24748) | human gut metagenome | biome: human gut; feature: human-associated habitat; material: faeces | place: China | collected 2012 | reverse complement strand
GATATTCCCTTCCATCCGGAAGAAGGAGACTCACCTTCCAGCCAGGAGAGCATATTATATTGAGGCGGAAGTTGTGAAAATTTTACCAGAAGAGAGACATATGGATGGAACGTTGACATCAGGATCAGATCTGTCCATTTTTTATCCGATTGTTGGAAGAGATACAACAATTGGGTATGAGAGTATCTATTATTTAACACAAGAGCAGTATGATGATGCGGTAATAGGTGGAAAAGTAAGGATAAGTTTAAAGGGCAAATAATGAAAAATAGCAATTGCGTGCAGGTAAGATGAAACTCAAATCGAATTTGCAAATGAGAAATTAGTGTTTTATGAATAATAAAATAGAAAGTGAAAGAGATGGAATGAAAAAGGGTATCAATATAAAAAATGTAATTGTGAGTCTTGTTTTTTTTATCATTGGGATTGGGATGTTACTATTTGTATTATTTGTGGTTCTTCCGGCAATGACACATAATGCAGAAGTATGTATCAGTTTAGACTAAACCTACTATTTTATTAATCAGCCTTTGGTCCTGCCTCAGCAATATTCTTAGGCATATTAGGATATTTCTTAGTAAAGTTATCCTGGAACATCTTAGCAAGCTTCTTAGCCTGTGCATCGTAAGCAGCTTTATCTTCCCATGTGTCACGAGGGTTCATGATTTCAGAAGGTACGTTAGGACATGTCTGAGGAATGTCTACGTTAAATACTTCATCATGTTTGTACTCTACATCATCAAATGTTCCGTTTAATGCTGCAGTTACCATTGCACGAGTGTATTTTAACTTCATACGGCTGCCTACTCCGTAAGGGCCACCTGTCCATCCTGTGTTAACAAGATATACTTTAGTGTTGTATTTTTCAATTCTTTCTCCGAGCATGTTAGCGTATACGGATGGATCCATTGGCATGAATGGTTCACCGAATAGTGTGGAGAATGTTGGCTGTGGTTCTGTGATTCCACGTTCTGTACCAGCAAGTTTGGATGTGAATCCTGTTACGAAGTGGTACATAGCTGCGTTCTCATCTAATCTGGAGATTGGAGGAAGTACACCGAATGCATCAGCAGTTAAGAAGATAACTACTTTAGGGATTCCGCCAACACCAGGAATCTGTGCGTTGGAAATATAATCAACTGGGTATCCTACACGAGTATTCTCTGTAAGAGATCCATCATCAAAGTCAAATTCGCGAGTTTCGTCATCCATGATAACGTTCTCTACAAGGCTTCCGAACTTGATAGCGTTGTAGATTTCCGGTTCGTTCTCTGCGCTTAAGTTAATACATTTAGCGTAGCATCCGCCTTCGAAGTTGAAGATACCTCTGTCAGACCAGCCGTGTTCGTCATCACCGATTAATTTACGGTTAGGGTCAGCGGAAAGAGTAGTCTTACCTGTTCCAGATAAACCGAAGAATACAGCTGTCTCATGAGTTTCTGGATCCATGTTAGCGGAGCAGTGCATTGGAAGTACACCTTCTTTTGGCATTAAGAAGTTCATTACAGAGAATACAGACTTCTTAATCTCTCCTGAGTACTGGGAACCACAGATAACTACCTGTTTCTGTTCGTAGTCAACGATGATAGCTGCTTCAGAATGAGTTCCATCGATTTCTGGAATACATTTGAATCCAGGTGCAACGAAGATAGTGAAATCAGCTTCGCCATAGTTCTCTAATTCTTCTGCTGTAGGACGAATTAAGAGTTCATGAATGAAAAGGTTCTGGCTTGCTAATTCGTTAATGATACGGAACTTTCTTGTGCAGACAGGATCAGCACCAGCCATACCATCAAAGATGAAGATTTCTCTGTTCTGAAGGTAAGCGATTACTTTAGAACGAATTGCATTGAACTTCTCCTGAGTGATAGGAACGTTAACGCTTCCCCATGCAATGTCATCATGAACAGAAGGAGTATCAACGATAAATTTATCTTTAGGAGAACGTCCTGTATATTTACCTGTAGTTACAACGAGTGCACCAGTGTTAGAAAGCTTGCCCTCGCCTCTTCTTAAAGCTGCCTCTGTTAACTGTGCAGGTGTTAAATTGCGGTAAACTGCTTTAGGATTCACAATCCCAAGTTTTTCGATACCATATGTTTCCATAGTATTACCTCCTAAGTTGTATTTAAATTAAACTGTTGTACTTTTTATCGTACGTTGTCTATTGTACACTTTTTGTGTCGATTTTCCAATGAAAAAAGAATAAAAATCCCAAATAATGAAATTCCATTATTTTTTCAAACACGCTCTAGTATAACAATGCAGGATTGAAATGTCAATTATTCAAAACAAATAAAATGACCAATTATGAGTAAAAATATTAAAAATATTTAAAAAACGCGTGTATACAAGCAATATTTTTAAGGAACCTTGCTGAGAATTTCTGTTTCCTTTTCTATTTCCTGCCTTAAAATTGCAAAATTGCAAGAACCAACATTCAGAACTGCTTCATGAAAATCAGAAATTTTAAATGATTTTCCAAGAGAGGCAGCCATCTCCTTTTCTAATTTGTTTAATTCATAATATCCAATACTGTAAGAAAGATAAGTAGCCGGATTTTCAATAACGTATTGGTAAAGTTGTTTTGTAGCGGATTTATCAATTCCGTAAGTCTTTAAATAATCGGCCAGTGCATTTTCATCATAATTTTTATAATTCACATATAAATCGCTCAGAGAGGACAGGGAGAGTGAGAGCAGGTCATTATCCCGATATAGTTGGCGGAGCTGTGCCTGTGTTTTTTCATCGACATTTTTAAATTCTGTAAAATTATAGCTGTATAACTGGGCATAAGTCCCCCATCCTTCGTCATATCCGTCACAGTGAAGAAATGTACGGAGAGGGGAAGGATTCGTACTTAAAAAATAATTCGTCTGGTATAAATGTCCCGGATAGCCTTCATGGGCAAGTGTGGAAAACATTTCGTTGGACTCCACACGGTTGTTATTGATGTAAATAATATTTGCATCTTTACTGTCAATTGGAGGTACAAGATAAAATGCACAGGCGGAAGTGCCGGAAAGAGCGTTAGGAACATTTTTTAATTCATAAGAAATGTTCTTTATTTCCGGGAAATCCACAAGAGAATCGTCTTTTAACTGCTCCATGATTTCCTTTGGTTTTGAAAGTGTCGGAACCGCACTGAGATATTCTGTATACAGGTCTTTATTTTGTGTTGTCAGGGAAGAAATATCTTTTATCGTATCTTTTAACTGTGTTTCCAAAGCTGTGATACATTCTTCCGGGGACATGTCTGTTCCGACATCGGACTGGAGAAGAAAACGATAGTAGTCCTGGCCATTTTCATATTCGCAGAGTCTCTCTTTTGTGCTGTTATCAGATGTAGTATGTTTGCTGCCTGTAGAGACCTGTAAAGCAGTTTTTAAATGCTCATATGCGGGAAATACTTTATTTGTAATGAGTAATCGGTTATTTGCGGTGTAGCTTGCTTTCTGATCTTCACTTAAAGTATCAAGGGAATCCAGACGTTCCTCAAAACTTTCAACGAGAAGATTATTTTCTTCGCTTGCATTTAAAAATTGGTTAATCTGGTCGATAGTATCAGAGATTACAAAATCAGGGCTTACAATATCTGCGTTACGGCGCTCTTCCTCAAAATCAAGAACTTGCGTAAAAAGTTCTGGAATTTGATTTACAAGTGATAAATAATCTTTAATATCTTTTTCGTTGTCAAAACGATATTCGGAAAGAGTTACAGGAATATCCGAAGGTAATCCATCTGCACCGAAAGGAGAAGAATAAAGAATATATTTTTCACTCATAATAGTTTCATTTAGATAATCCTGAAAAATCTGCCAGGTAAGTTTCTGTTCTTTTGTCAGGCTGCTTGTTGGAAAAGTATAAAGTTCTTGAAGAAGTTGTTTTGAACGTTTGCAGTTTTTCTTTGCCGTATCCGAAGAAAGCTCTCCATAAGTGGGAGAGGGTTCCTTTTTAATACCGTAAGAAGACGGATCAGAGAGTTTAAAATGCAAAGTAATTGTGTTTTCGGTAGCGAATTCTTTAAAGCAGGAATCAAGAAACTGGTCAAATTTTTTCTGCTTTGAAGAATTATGTGCACTGGATTGTCCACAACCTGCTAAACTGACTCCGCAAATAAGGATAAGAAGTAGAAAAAACAAGTGGGTAAATAGTGGTTTAGACAATGGTCTGCGATGATTTTTTTTCATAGTCGCCCTCCTTTGATAGCATTTTTATATCGGAAGATAAAAAGTATTTGGTATTATACTATGAATTATACAGGAAAACTATTAGTTTTTCAGAAAAATAACCATAGACGAATATTCGGATTTATTCTATAATAATATGTACGCGCAAAATTACCCTGTAAATACAATTGCTGTATAAATCAGGGATAAAAGATTCTAAGGGTACATTAAGGAAAGTTGACGAACAGATAACAGACCTAATGACACAGGTTGCATAGGAGGTATAATAGATAAATGAGTAAGAAACCATATTACATTACAACTGCAATTGCTTACACATCCGGCAAACCTCATATTGGTAACACATATGAGATTGTTTTAGCAGATGCAATTGCAAGATTTAAGAGAAAAGAAGGCTATGATGTACGTTTCCAGACAGGAACAGATGAACATGGTCAGAAAATCGAGTTAAAGGCAGCAGAAGCTGGAATTTCTCCAAAGGAATTTGTTGATAACACAGCAGGAGAAATCAAGAGAATCTGGGATTTAATGAACACATCTTACGATAAGTTTATCCGTACAACAGATGAGGATCACGAAAAACAGGTTCAGAAGATCTTTAAGAAGCTTTACGATAAGGGTGACATTTACAAGGGACATTATGAAGGAATGTACTGTACACCATGTGAATCTTTCTTCACAGAATCTCAGTTAGTAGATGGCAAGTGTCCAGACTGTGGCCGTCCATGCCAGCCTGCAAAGGAAGAGGCTTATTTCTTCCGTATGAGCAAATACGCTGACCGTCTGATTCAGTATATTAATGATAACCCTGATTTTATTCAGCCAGAATCCCGTAAGAACGAGATGATGAACAACTTCCTTTTACCAGGACTTCAGGACTTATGTGTATCCCGTACTTCTTTCTCATGGGGTATTCCTGTAGACTTTGATCCAAAGCATGTTGTTTATGTATGGCTTGATGCATTAACAAACTATATCACAGGCCTTGGATATGACTGCGATGGTGAAAGTGGAGAATTATTTAAGAAATACTGGCCAGCAGACTTACATCTGATCGGTAAAGATATTATACGTTTCCATACAATTTACTGGCCAATCTTTTTAATGGCATTAGATCTTCCACTTCCAAAACAGGTATTTGGACATCCTTGGTTATTACAGGGTGACGGCAAGATGAGTAAATCCAAAGGTAATGTAATTTACGCAGATGACCTCGTAGATTTATTCGGTGTAGATGCTGTTCGTTACTTTGTACTTCACGAGATGCCATTTGAGAACGATGGTGTAATCACATGGGATCTCTTAGTAGAACGTATGAATTCTGACCTTGCCAATACACTTGGAAACCTTGTAAACCGTACAATTTCCATGTCTAATAAATACTTTGGCGGAGTTGTAGCTAACAGTGGAGTGACAGATGGATTTGATAAGAATCTTATGGACGTAGCATTAGATACAAAGCATAAAGTAATAAAATGTATGTCTAAGCTCAGAGTTGCAGATGCTATGACAGAAATCTTTAACTTATTTAAACGTTGTAACAAGTACATTGATGAGACAATGCCATGGGCTTTAGCAAAAGATCCTGCAAAACAGGACAGACTTGCTACAGTTCTTTACAATTTAGTAGAAAGCATTACAATCGGTGCTTCTTTACTTTCTCCATTTATGCCAGAAACGGCAGAAAGAATTTTTGCACAGCTTAATTCTTCCGAAAGAACTATGGACGAACTTGAAATGTTCGGTCTTTACGAATCTGGAAAGAAAGTAACAGACAAGCCAGAAATCCTTTTTGCAAGACTTGATGCAAAAGAAGTACAGGCAAAAGTAGACGAGATGAATGCTTCAAGACAGGCTCCAGCTGAAGAAGAGAAAAAAGATGACGAACCAGTAATCGACATCGAACCAAAAGAAGAAATCACATTTGATGATTTCGAAAAAATGCAGTTCCAGGTTGGTGAGATCATTGCCTGCGAAGAAGTAAAGAAGTCTAAAAAGCTTCTCTGCTCCCAGGTTAAGATTGGAAGCCAGGTAAAACAGATTGTTTCCGGTATTAAGAAACATTATAGCGCAGAAGAAATGGTTGGTAAGAAGGTTATGGTTCTTGTAAACTTAAAACCTGCGAAATTAGCCGGTGTACTTTCTGAAGGTATGCTCTTATGCGCAGAGGACGAAAATGGGGAATTATCCCTGATGGTACCAGAGAAGAAGATGCCAGCAGGCGCAGAGATTTGTTAATTAAATTCTGAGTTGCCGCAGGCAGGGGAGACGCTCCCGAAGAGAGGCAATACCCTATATTTGTGACTTTCGTCGCTGCAGGTTGAATGTTCGCTTAAACGCTCGCATCCAACCCTTGGTCTAAGGTCACAGCTATAGGGTATCTTCTCTCTTCGGGAGCGTCTATTTTCCCTGTGGCAAACCAGGGATTAAAGAGGTATACTATGATTTTTGATACACATTCTCATTATAATGATAAACAGTTTGATGCAGATAGAGCGGTCGTTCTCGAATCGCTAAAAGATGCTGGCGTGACACAGGTTGTCAATGTCAGTGCAAGCTGGAAAGACCTGATGGATACCTTAGAACTTATTTCGAAAGTACCTTTTATGTACGGTGCAGTCGGAATTCATCCAGACCATGTTGGTGAACTTAATGAGGAACGGATGGAGCAGCTTCGGGAATATTGTCACAGGGATAAAATCGTGGCAGTCGGAGAGATTGGTCTTGATTATCACTGGAATGTAGAGCCAAAAGAAGTACAGCAGGAGTGGCTTATCAGACAGCTTCATCTTGCAACAGAGGAAAAACTTCCTGTAATTATACATAGCAGAGACGCATCGCAGGATACATTTGACATTATGAAAAAGGAACACGCCGGAACGACAGGCGGTGTAATTCATTGCTTTTCCGGTTCTGCTGAAATGGCAAAAGAATATGTAAAAATGGGTTATTACATTGGTGTAGGAGGTGTCGTTACCTTTAAAAATTCCCGTGTGCTGAAGGAAGTTGTAAAGGCAATTCCATTAGAGTGTATTGTAGTAGAAACCGACTGCCCTTACCTTGCACCAGCACCACACAGAGGAAAGCGAAATAGCTCTGCATATCTGCCGCTGGTGATTGAAGAAATCGCAAGACTTAAGGAAATTACAGCGGAAGAAGTAGAAAATGTAACCTATGAAAATGCTCAGAGATTGTATGGGTTAATTCATTAGGAGAACAGAAGGACAGACGAACTCTGGAAGAGAAAGAATCCATATCTGTGACTTTCGTCGCGGCGTGTTGAATGCTCGCTTAGCACTCGCACCCAACACTTGCTCCCAGGCCACAGATATGGATTCTTTCTCTTTTACATATTGTCCCTTTCTTGATTTCGTCTCTTGAATGAGATATCTATTTCATGTATTATTATCTTATTATAGAGAAACTAAGTAAAAATTTAAGGGGAAGACTTCAACATTGATTCCCCAAATATAAAATTGCTTTCAAAATCTTATGACAGCCCAAGGAGGTCTTATGGCGAATTTAGGAAACCCGCAGGAAACGATTGCAGTTTTACAGCGGTATGGATTTAATTTTCAGAAAAAATATGGACAGAACTTTTTGATTGATACGCATGTACTCGATAAAATTATTGGTGCAGCAGAGATTGGAAAGGATGATTTTGTTTTAGAAATCGGACCGGGAATTGGAACGATGACGCAGTATCTTGCGGAGGCGGCAAGGGAAGTTGTTGCGGTAGAGATTGATACAAAGCTGATTCCAATTCTGGAGGATACTTTAAAGGAATATGATAATGTTACAGTATTGAACGAAGATATTTTAAAGGTAGATATTCGCAAGATTGCAGAAGAAAAGAATGGTGGAAAACCAATTAAAGTCGTTGCGAACCTGCCTTACTATATTACAACACCAATTATTATGGGGTTATTTGAGAGTGAAGTACCACTGGACTCTATTACAGTTATGGTGCAGAAAGAAGTCGCTGACCGTATGCAGGTAGGCCCGGGAACAAAGGATTATGGTGCTCTTTCTTTAGCAGTACAGTATTATGCAGAACCATATATCGTGGCAAATGTACCGCCAAACTGCTTTATTCCAAGACCTGCGGTTGGTTCTGCAGTTATCCGTTTAACTCGTTATCAGGAAAAACCAGTTAAGGTAAATGATTCCACATTTATGTTTAAGATTATTCGTGCTTCTTTTAATCAGAGAAGAAAAACGCTGCAGAACGGACTCTATAATTCAAGCGAACTTCGTATTCCAAAGGAAAAGACAGTAGCGGCGCTTGAAGAGATGGGGCTTACTCCGACAATTCGTGGAGAAAAGCTTTCTTTAGAGGAGTTTGCAAAGTTATCGGATATTCTTGGAAGATAAGAGCGTGTTTGAAAAATTATTCCTGCAATCTGCACGTCCCAATTTGCGGTATATTTTTACAGGATATTTGGTGGCATAAAAGTCATTCTGCAGAATACATTAGTGAAAAAAGGAGTATCATCATGGCAGATTATCAAAGGATACTTTCTTATTTGTATCGTTATGAAAAGGCAGAGAAAAAGGAATGCTTCGGGTTTGTTAAGGCAGAACAAAAGTCAGGCAGCCTTAAACTGACGATTCAGATAGACGATGAGCGTTTATTGCAGGGAATGGAGCTTAAATTATGTTTTTATGAGCGGCAGGGAGAGAGCTGGCAAGTCTGGCAGTTAGACACACTCATTACGCAAGAACATAAGGAAGAAATACATTTGACCTACCCTGCAGCTATGCTTCCGGCTGGTTTTCGGATAAAGGGACAGTCGGGAGTATTACTTTATTATCAGGATGCTTTTTATTACGGAAGTGTGTGGATTGGAGAGGAAATTCCGGCAGAAACTTTGGAGCCTCTTCGGTGGCATAAGATTGTGAATTCTGCAAAAGATAAATCTCAAATGCAGGAAAATAAATCTGGAAAAGATATTGCTGGTAAAATATCAGAAAAACAGACAGAGACAGAAAAGATTCTTCCAGATAAGATGTCAGAAAAACAAAAAGTATCAACAAGAAATATTACTGATGAAATGTTACAGTATCAACAAGAATCAGAGGAAAATATTTTAGAAGAAAAAGGTCAGATAAACACAGAGAGTTTTGAGGAAAAGGATTTTCAAAAGAGAGCTGAGAATAAGATAGAGAACATAAAATCAGAGGAAAACTTGCCTGATTCAGAAAATGATATAGCACATAGCAATAATACAAATATAGAAGAAAGTGTTAAAATAAAAGAATTTTCAGAAGATAGTATTGAATCAAAAAATAAATCTGAACTAGAACTAAAATCAGAGTTAAAGACAGATGCTGAAATAGAATCAAAATCAGAGTTGAAGACAGATGCTGAAATAGAATCAAAATCAGAGTTAAAGACAGATGCTGAAATAGAATCAAAATCAGAGTTGAAGATTGACTCCGAAATAGAACCCCAAATAAAAATAGAAGCAGAAACTGAGCCAGAAGCCACTTCTGTTGTTGATAATTTTGAAAAAATGTGGATAAATGCAATGAAAAAGAACCCTTCTGTGGACAATATTTTTAATACCGCTTTTTATGAAGGATGCAGGATTTCAACTGCGGATTTGGCACAGTTTGGGGAAGAAGCCAGCGTACTTAAAAGCAATCAGTTCCTTTTGAAAGGATATGGGAGATATCATCATATTCTGGCAGGAAAAGTAAGGTACGCAGGAGAAGAACGCTACTGTATCGGTGTGCCGGGAATTTATGAGAATCGGGAAAAATATATGGCAGAAATTTATCAGTTTCCAGTATTTTTATCACTTACAGAGAATCGTATGAAAACTGGAAGTTTTGGATACTGGTTGTATCTGCTGAGAGACGGAATATAAATCGACAGTTTGGCAGATTATTGCAAACGTATTTTTTGATGTGATTATGGTGATTTTATTGGGGGAAGGGAAGCTCCCATCTGTAGGCAGGAGGGTATCACAAAATATTGAAATAAGTACGTCGCTATTTTACGGGACTATGAGTTTCATAAATGGGAGAATATTTTATGAGAAAATATACAGAAGACGAAAAATTTATGAAAGAGGCGATTAAGCAGGCAAAAAAAGCAGAGGCGATTGGTGATGTGCCAATTGGCTGTGTTATTGTTCATGATGGAAAAATAATTGCCAGAGGATATAATAAGCGGAATAAGGATAAGACTGTGCTTGCACATGCAGAACTTCTTGCGATGAAAAAAGCATGTAAAAAGCTTGGAGACTGGCGATTGGAAGACTGTACGATGTACATCACTTTGGAGCCTTGCCAGATGTGTGCCGGAGCAATTGTGCAGGCGAGAGTGACGAGAGTCGTTATTGGCAGCATGAATGCGAAAGCTGGTTGTGGCGGCTCAATACTTAATCTTCTTGAAATGCAGGAATTTAATCACCAGGCAGAGGTAGAAAGAGGCGTTCTTCAAGAAGAATGCTCGGAAATGCTCTCAGCATTTTTTAGAAAATTAAGAGAAATTCAAAAAGAAAAAAAGAAAAAGCGAAAGCTGATACAGGAAGAAAATCAGACTGATAATTAGAATTAAAATGCAGCACAAAGCTGGTTGCGAGACTGGCTTTGTGCTTCTTTTATAAAATTGTAAGTTTGAAACGAATAATCAGTAAAGTACTCGGCGATTAAGTGAACGAGGATTCCTGCCTGATTTCCTAAAGAGATAATAACTAGTAACATGTAAAAGTATGCTATGCATTGTATAACACAAATCTCTCAGCAAGAATGCGGAGGCATTCTTGAATAAAAAAGCGTCATAGCAATAAAGATATATAACAATCTTCATTATTATGACGCTTTCTATTATGTGAATATAAAAATCGAATTATTAAAACCGTGCGGTCAGCTTTGTATGCTTACCAACAGACGTTACCTCTACAGTTAGCTCGAACCAGGCACCCTCACGGCACACAGGAGAGACTCCTTAGTGCTGCTCCGTTCCCGACCTGACACGGTTCAGAGGTTCCTGTTGCGCGAGACCCAATTGTCAACACCACTTATAAAGGGCAGCTCCATCAATAAGACATCCGAGGCTGACCATCACTCCTGCTATAGCGGATTTCAGGTACAGGACGCCGCTAACTTCCCAGCTGCACGGTAAATATCAGTATACAGGATTTTTCCAGTTAAGTCAATGGTTTTTTGCTATTTAATTCATTAGACAAACTACAGACGAAGCCAGTGAACTTCATAAGCCATATTTGTGCTTTTAGTCGCTGCGTGTTGAATGTTCGCTCCACGCGCTCGCATCCAACACTTGCTCCGAGACCACA
>OGWV01002392.1_pt1 | contig 11509 bp, 11 predicted proteins | sample 1576081 | NCBI WGS metagenome assembly OGWV01 (sample SAMEA3541541, study PRJEB24748) | human gut metagenome | biome: human gut; feature: human-associated habitat; material: faeces | place: China | collected 2012 | reverse complement strand
GCGGTTACTTCGGATACACGTTCCGAACCTTTATTGATAACAATAAACTGAATCACGAATGAAATTGCTATATATAATAAGGTGGGAAATAAACTGACCCGTCAGGTGACGAAAAATGCAAAAGATGAAATTTCCTGGCGAGACGGGGAGTTTATATTCGACAATCTTCCCTTAGGAGAGATCGCCCGCGAACTGTCCAATTCATTCGATACGCCGATTCATATTGCCGACACGTCACTACAAAGCTATCGGATTTCGGCACGATTCCGCAATGGAGAAGACTTGGAAACAATTTTATCTGTACTACATCATGCAGGTTATTTCAACTATTCACAAAATAATAAACAGATTGTCATTACCACTAAACCAGACTTAAAATGAAGATAATTTCCCAAGATTACCTGCCTGTCAGAACATTCATCCTGATAGGCATGGTACTCCTTACCACTACACAGACGTACGCCCAAAATATAAATACACGTCTTTCGTTTACACTGAAAAATGCCACTCTCAAAGAATTCGTCAAATTGATTGAAAATTCAACCGGGTATTCTTTTATCTATGGTGAAGAAGTGGGTATCAGGCACAAAATTACACTGAAAGCAAAAGAGATGCCCTTGCATGAGGTGTTGGACACTGTGTTTAAAGACGAACTTATAAGCTATCAATTCTCCGGACGCTACATCCTACTGAAAGAGAAAAAAGGACAAAAGCCCGTAAGCCGCAAGTTTACTATCAGCGGATATGTCACTGACGGGACGTCTTCCGAGCGTCTGCAGCCTTTCGGCATTTGCCTCCGCGATTGTCTGTCTTACTCAACACAGTTTTCAATTATACTAAGAAATCTCTCTGTTGTCCACTGTTTTCAAGATTTTCTTCTTGATTTTTATTAATCAAGTTACTGTTCACTCATCATTTTCGAATTCTTACAGCCCTTCATCTACGATAAGATTTGTTCCATCTGCTGCAGTTGTCGCAAGCTCATCGCATCTTTCATTCTGCGGATGTCCATCATGCCCCTTTACCCAGTGAAATGTTACGCTATGTTTCTGCTTTGCTTCTAACAGACGTTTCCAAAGGTCTACATTCTTCACCGGTTCATTCTTCCCGCGTTTCCATCCCTTCTTGATCCAGCCGTCTACCCAGTGCTGGTTAAACGCATTTACAACATATTGTGAATCCGAATAGACTTCTACTTCACAGGAACGGTTTAAAGCCTCCAGACCTGCAATTACAGCCATTAGCTCCATTCTGTTATTCGTTGTCTTCTCATATCCCTGGGACAATTCTTTCTTATGAAGCTGCCCTTTCGTGTCGACATACTCAAGCACTGTTCCATATCCGCCCGGTCCGTCCGGGTTTCCGCGCGCTGCACCATCTGTATATATTTTTACCAGCATTTTCAATCTCTCCTGTTATTCCATTCTTCTGTTTTTATCTTAATGAAAAAGTGTCTATCACCTGTACCACTTCCGGAAGTATATATTCCAGATCTTCCTTTGCCATCTTGGCACTCTCCGGCAGATTGATCATCAATGTCTTCTTTCTGATCCCAGCCTCTGAACGATCCAGAATCACTTTCTTTGTATGACGAAGATTATAAGCCCTGAGTGCTTCCGGAATACCTGGAAGCAGACGGTCTGCTGTCTCCCTCACAGCATCCGGCGCACAATGCTTCTCCAGGAAACCAACCGCTCCGGTTGTCAGAACCAGTTCAACCATTTCCGCATCTGCCAGCTTACAGAGCACTGTTTTCAACATTTCTTTATCCTCTGGAAATGCTTTTGCTGCCCGGACTTCAATTCCAACCTGCTCCAGCATTCTTTTGAGTGATGCTGCCGCTGCCACATCTGCTTTTGCTTTATATGCCCCTGTATCTAATGATAAAATAACCGCTCTCATCTTCTGTCTGCCCCTTTCTTAATCCTGCTATTATCTCCACTCGTACTTTCTCATTATACAGAACAATAAACTTTTGTGCAACCGCAAGAAATTTCGATAAAAGCAAAAAGATGTCCTGACAGATCTTTCTTTCGGAGGGCTAATCCTTATTTTCGATCTGTTAAAACATCTTTTCTTAACTAGAAATCAAATGAGTATATGTATGACTTTCTCTTACAGGTTTGCTTTGAAGAACTCTTCCATCTTGGCTGCTGCAGCTTCTTCGTTCTCACCTTCAACTGTTACTTCAACTTCCATACCTTTTTTGATACCCATAGCCATGATAGCCATCAGTCTTGTAGCGTCAGCTGTTTTTCCGTTTCCAGCGATTGTAACCTTAACTCCCTCAAGAGCTTTTGCTTCTTTTGCAAGCATTCCTGCCGGTCTTGCGTGAATTCCTTCGTTGTCCTGTACTACATAAGTAAATTTTGCCATGATACATTCTCTCCTATCTTTAATTCATTTTATTTATCACCTATTTGTCCAGACAGGTCTGGAAATGCCTGCTCCAGTACAGCCTTCGCATCCATTGCTCCGAAACGTTCCGGATCAATCCTGTCTATGCGGATGCCTTTGGACTCATACTGTTCTTTCAGGCTTTCGAACCGATGTCCCAGCTGCGGACCAAGCAGCAGAACATCTGTCTGACCTGTGTAACCCTGAAATGCACGTTCCGACATCGCTGTGACTGCAATCTCAAGATTCTCATTCCGAATCAACCGTTTCATCTTATTCACTAAGAGGCTCGTTGAAATACCTGCCATACAGATCAATGTTAGATGTCTCATCGTCATTTCCTTTCCTGTCCCTCGACTGACCTTAATTTAACATATATTTTTAAAAAACTCCAATCAAAAAATGACCACAATGAATGTGGTCACTTTTGAGTTACTGTTCACTCCCGTCAGAAAAAGTAAATACATTTTACTCTTCTGCTCTGCGCAACAGCTGAATCAACCTGTCATAATCCGGATGGCGGATCAGATTTTGTACATCTGCCGGACGAAGGATCAGATCCGTCGTCGCCTCATAGAACTGCTGCAGATTCTCATCCTCTTCCCTTCCGATCGCCGTCAAAAATACAACCTGCACCTTTTGCCGGAACCAGAATATCGGTTCTTTCAGAACTGCCACTGCAACAAAAGCACGTTCCTGGAATGCGCATTCCGGGTGTGGAAGTGCCACCAGATTACCATAATCTGTTGGTGTAAGTTCCTCTCTCTTCAAAACAGATGCAGTGAATGTCTCCGGAAGTCCCTTCTCCTGCTCAACCTTCCGGCACAGGTTCTTCAGAACCTCATCCTTCGTCTTTCCTTCCACATCCGTAAAAAATAATTCCTTCTTAAAATATTTCTGTAGAAAATCCTTACTCTCTCTTACAAAAAGCTTTCTCACTCTGTCAATGTCATTGTCCTTCAGAAATGAACCAATCTCTAAGATTGGTACCGGTACATAGGAAGAAATGTGTACCGTTGTAAACACATAATCCACTTTTTCAAACGGAAAGTTCTCCAGCTCATAAAGATTACATACATAAATCTTTTCAATATACTCTTTAAATTCTTTGCTGTACTTATATCTGAGAATTTCTGAACTCGTCTTTCCAGATGCACATACGATCAGAATTGAAAACTTCTTCTGTTCATTCTCCTGCTGCTCCAATGCCAACTCAAAAATCTCTGCCAATCCGGCAATCTCATCTTCTGAAATCGACTGCTGAAAGTATTCTCCTAATGCAATTGCCGCCTGGGATGCCATCGTATAAGAAAGTACATAATTCTTGCGAATCTCCTCCAGCATCGGATTACGCAGAATCATATGATATTTCATACGAAGGACAAACGGAACCATATGTCGGTTCAGCTTCATACGCAGATGAAAATCATTCCTGAAATCAACATGGAATTCCCGGTAGATCATATCCAACATCTCCGTAACAAGACGATCGATCTCGCTTTCCATCACAAAATTTTCCTGTTCTTTCGAATCTTCATTCCATTCACTGTCGATATAAACCTTTCCCGCAAGCTGCAGCGTCAGATAATTCTTCTCATCCTGAGAAAAACGAATCTGATAATGCGCTCCTACCAGTTCTGTCAATTCTTCCACAAACTGCTTCTCTTTTCTTCCAAGCATATCCGCTGCCTGCGGTTCAACATATTTCTCCTGACGGATCCTTCGCATTGCCACATAAATATGTTCCACAAAGTCATTGTAAGCAATCTCAGAAAGTTCGATTTCATATTTCTTCAGGCACTGATAGACCATCTTCCCCAGTGTCTCGATCTCATCTGTCTGATGACGTCTTCCGATTCCTTCCAGACTGTCCTGCTTTACAAAGACATCTACCATGCACTGACGCAGATTAAATTCGCTGCCTTCCACACGGATACCATATCCCGGCTTCTTATGAACTGTAATACCATACTTCTGATAAGTTTCCTCAACCTGCCGGAGTGTATTCGTCAGCGTCCCTTTAGAAATATAAAGGAAATCACACAACTCCTCTGACTTGATATATTCCGTTCTGTTCAGAAGATATGCAAGGAGAAAATGCACTCTCTCCTGATTGTTCGAAGGAATCACCGGATCTTCATTCTCCCTCGGATTCAGCAGTCCTTCGATACCTTCCGGCTGTCTTGGATCCAAATAATATCCGTACCTGGACTTTGATAAAATCTGGATCCCATTCTTCTCAAGCTCCGGATTCAGTTCCTTGATCCTGACTCTTACCGTCTTCACGCCAATTCCAAGCTGACCGGCCAGTTCACTCGCAGTCACATGTTCTGTTTTACACAATAATTCAAGAATCTTTCTCTGTTGGTGATTCAGCAACACTGAATTCCTCGCTTTCTTTTGCATATTTTACTTACTGTTTATCTTATCATATTTTCCTGTAAAAAAAAAGCTCACGATCACTATATAATAATGCAGACCAGACCACCATTGCTGTCGTTTACGATCTTCTGCATAGAATCCTGCAGTTTCACCTGACTTTCTTCGTTGATCAGCGTAATCTTATTACGCATACCATCCATCACAAGATCTTCAATTGATTTGCCGAAAATATTTGTTCCCCAGACGCCTTGTGGACCTTCGCTCTCTTTTTTAATATATGCAACAAGGTCTTCTGCCTGTTTCTCACTTCCCACGATTGGTGCGATCTCCGTTTCTATATTCGCACGAATCATATGGATCGATGGTGCCTCGGAACGGATCTTTACTCCATATCTGCTTCCCTGCTTGATGATTACCGGCTCATCCAGATGAATCTCTTCTTTCTTCGGGCTGACTACTCCGTAGCCTTTCATCTTCACATCCGCAAATGCATCCTTGATCTGACTGAATTCTTCTTTTATAGAAGAAAGCTCTTTCATCAGAGAAATCAATTCATACTCACTGCGGATCTGAGTTCCTGTCAACTCACTCAACACTTCATAATAATACTTTTGGCAGAAAGAAATCCGCAATATAACCTTGCCTGTGTCCATCTCTACCTGATCCAACAGGATCTGGTCTATGTATGGACTTTCTGTCTTCCAGTCTTTTCCGGAGACGCTTCGCAGATCCGACATCTGAGCCATAATTTTCTTCACATTCTCAATCAGATCTTTCTTGATTCTGTGATCGCATGACAACATTTCCACCCATTTCGGAATATAAAATTCTATTTCTGTGACAGGAAATTCATACAGTACCTGGCGCATCATTTCATAAATATCGTCTTCCTTGAGCTGTTCACAATTCACCGGATAAACAGGTGCTGCATATTTCTCCTCAAGAGCTGATTTCAGACGTTCTGTCTCTTTTGAATACGGTTTCTGACAATTTAATAAAATAAGAAATGGCTTCCCAATCTGTCGAAGTTCTTTCACTGTCCGCTCTTCTGCTGCCACATAGTTTTCTCTTGGCAGATCTGTCACACTTCCATCTGTAGTCACAACAAATCCAATCGTCGCATGATCGTGTATCACCTTTTGTGTTCCAATCTCGGCTGCCTTTGTAAATGGTATCTCATAGTCATACCATGGCGTCTTCACCTGACGCTCCTGCCCATTCTCGGTATGACCATTCGCCCCATCCACCATAAACCCAACACAGTCTGCCAGCCGGATCTTCACCTCTATGTCATCTGAAAGCTTTACATCCGCTGCTTCTTTTGGAACAAACTTCGGCTCTGTTGTCATGATCGTAGTTCCCGATGCTGCCTGAGGAAGTTCATCTTGTGTCCGCTGCTTTACATGCTCTTCCTTAAGATTCGGCAAAATCAAAAGCTCCGCAAAACGCCTGATGAACGTTGACTTGCCTGTCCGAACCGGCCCCACAACTCCTATGTAGATTTCTCCGTTTGTCCGTGCTTTCATATCTTTGTATACCTGAAATGAATCCATAAAAATACCCCCTTGTTCTGCTGATACCAATGTATGCAGCCAAACAAAGAGGTATGACTTTTAATTTTATATTCGTTTCGTTCTCTTATTCTTCCCAGAGAAGAGAAGAGTTCTCAATCTTAGACTCGCGAAGCATCAGGTCATCTACTGCCTGTTTTGGATCCTTTCCTTCAAAAAGAACCTTGTTGATCTCATCTACGATCGGCATTGGAACTTCATATTTCTGTGCAAGCTTTGCAGCTGCTTTCGCAGAATAGACACCTTCAACAACCATGTTTACTTCCTTCATAGCCTCTTCCATAGACTTGCCCTGTCCCATTAAGTAACCGGCTTTACGATTACGGCTATGAACACTGGCACAAGTAACGATCAGATCACCGATTCCGGTAAGTCCACAAAAGCTCTCGAACTTGCCGCCCATCTTCACGCCAAGTCTTCCGATCTCAACAATACCACGTGTGATCAGAGCAGCCTTTGTATTATCTCCATAGCCGAGACCATCTGCAATTCCTGCCGCAAGTGCGATGACATTCTTAAGAGAACCTCCAAGCTCGATTCCAAGCATGTCAGGACTTGTATACACACGGAATACTTTACTGTTAAATGCGGACTGCAAGTACTCTGCTGTCTTTTTTGTCTTTGCACCGATCACGCAGGATGTTGGAAGCTTTCTTCCTACTTCTTCTGCATGTGTCGGTCCACTGAGCACTGCTACGTCTGCCTGCGGAATCTCTTGGCTGATCTGCTGAGACAGTGTCATCAGTGTATCTTCCTCGATTCCCTTCGCTACATCAACGATCATCTGCCCATCAACAACATACGGCTTCATCTTTGCCGCTGTACTCCTTGTAAAGATAGAAGGAACTGCAAGAACTAAGAAATCTTTTCCTTTAATAGCCTCTTCCATCTCATTTGTGATCATAATCTCTTCTGAAATATGGACACCCGGAAGTTTTGACACATGCTCCCGCTTCTCGCTCAACATCTCCACTTCTTTCGGATCGATCGACCAGACAATTACATCATGTCCATTATCATGAAGAAGGATTGCCAGAGCTGTTCCCCAGCTTCCTGCCCCAAGAACTCCTACTTTTGCCATATCATCTCTCCTTTTCTTCGCTTCTTTTATTTCTTTGAACCGAATTTATTCTCTGTTCCATTCAACAGACGTTTAATATTGGCGCGGTGTCTGTACCATGCAAGTGCTGTAAGTAAGAACGTGATCACATATAACTCATATACCGCACCCTTCGCCATATCAAACCATCCAAGCTGTCCGAAGATCACCATCTGGATAAAAAACACTGCATAAGCAAGCAATGAACCAAGGGAAACATATCTTGTCACAAGCACCGGCACAAGAAAGAATGCCAGTGTGACAAAAAACAGGATTGAACTGTACGGCAGATGCCAGAAACAGTTGCTTACCACAAGTGCTGCCATAACAGCGATTCCCTTCCCACCTTTAAAATTCATATAAAATGGGAAGTTATGTCCCAAAGTAACTCCTGCTCCTGCATACATCATCAGAAGCGGAAGAATATTACTTCCATGGTATATTGCACGGACAATGAGCACTGCTGCAAAACACTTCAATACATCTCCCGCAAATGTCATAAGTCCTGCTTTCAATCCCATAACACGCAGTGCATTCGTCGAACCGGAATTTCCGCTTCCTGTTTTTCTTATATCAATATGATGCATCTTTCCGACCAGATAACCGCTCTGCAGAAGTCCGCAGGCATATCCGATCACCAGACAGATAATACGTTCCATTCTACTGATCCTTTTCCTTTCTCTCACGGATGAAGAACTTCAGTGAAGTTCCTCTGAAGCCAAATGCCTCTCGGATCTTATTCTCAAGATATCTTGTATAGGAGAAATGCATCAGCTCCTTGTCATTTACAAAGATAACAAATGTCGGTGGCTTAACAGCAACCTGTGTAATATAATAGAGTTTTAATCTCTTACCTTTATCTGACGGTGGCTGCTGCATAGCAACTGCCTCTGTCATGATCTCATTGAGAACTCCTGTCGCAATACGAAGTGTCTGGTTCTCAATGACCATATCGATCATATCATACAGTTTCGGAAGTCTCTGTCCTGTCAGTGCAGACACATACATGATCTCTGCATACGGCATAAAAGAAAGCACACGGCGTACATTATTCTCGTACTCTTTCATAGTCTTGTCATTCTTTTCAATGGCATCCCATTTATTTACAACAATAATGATACCTTTCCCTCTTTCATGTGCGATACCGGCAATCTTCGCATCCTGTTCCGTTACACCTTCCGTCGCATCGATTACTACCAGAACGACATCTGCCCGTTCCACTGCAGTTACCGTACGGATGATACTGTAGCGCTCCAGTTCTTCTTTTATCTTGCTCTTTCGTCTCAGCCCTGCAGTATCAATAAACACATAATCTTTTCCATTATATTTCACATTGGTATCAATAGCATCTCTAGTTGTTCCTGCTATATCTGATACGATCACACGCTGCTTTCCGGTCAGTTTGTTGATGATTGAAGATTTTCCTACATTTGGTTTTCCTACAATCGCCACTCTCGGACGCTCATCCTCTTTCTCTTCAGCTTCATGTTCCGGGAAATGTGCGATCACAGCATCTAACATGTCACCGATACCAAGTCTGGAAGCTGCCGATACCGGCACAGGATCACCAATCCCCAGATTATAGAATTCGTATACATCCGGCATAAACTTCTCAAAACTGTCTACTTTATTCACCGCCAGAACGACTGGTTTGCCTGATCTGCGGAGCATATCCGCAACTTTTGAATCGGCATCTACAAGTCCCTGTCTGACGTCCGTAATGAAAATGATCACATCTGCAGTATCAATAGCAATCTGTGCCTGTTCTCTCATCTGTGCAAGAATGATATCTTTGCTCTCCGGCTCAATACCACCGGTATCGATCATAGTAAATTCTTTGTCCAGCCATGTGACATCTGCATAGATACGGTCTCTTGTTACTCCGGGCGTATCTTTGACGATTGAAATCATCTCTCCCGCCAGTACATTAAAAAGGGTTGACTTCCCTACATTCGGTCTTCCCACAATAGCAACTACTGGTTTACTCATCTTAACTCTCCTCTATATTTCATTCTATATTTGTCTCTTAACGATACTATTATACATTACCTTTGTCAAATAGTCCAATCAGTAGTTGACCTTTTTATAGAAAAAGTGATATAAATAATTAGGAGTAACTTAATATATAAAATACACAGGAGTTTTTATTATGCCAAATATCAAATTAATGGAAAGCGGACTTCCTGTTGCGCCATTAAAAATCGGTGCTCTGGAATCATGCCGCGAACTTGGTGAAAAAGTAAATGATTACATTGTACAATTCAGGAAAAGCACAATGGACAAGAACACAGATTCACCATTATATTATAATTACCTGCGTGACAATTATCTGATCGATTGTCCGTGTCCACGTTTTGGAAGTGGCGAAGCAAAAGGACTTCTTACAGAATCTATCCGCGGAACAGATCTGTTCCTTATGGTAGATGTCTGTAACCACAGCCTTACTTATTCTGTAAACGGCCATCTGAATCATATGTCACCGGATGATCATTTTCAGGACTTAAAGAGAATCATTGCTGCCGCTAATGGAAAAGCGCACCGTGTCAATGTGTTAATGCCTTTCCTCTATGAAAGCCGTCAGCACAAACGTACCAAACGTGAATCTTTAGACAGTGCCCTTGCACTTCAGGAACTGATCGATATGGGTGTGTCTAATATATTTACATTTGATGCCCACGATCCACGTGTACAGAATTCTATTCCTCTCCACGGATTTGACAGCTTCAACCCACCGTATCAATTTATGAAAGCATTATTAAAAGCGGAGCCGGATCTTAAAGTTGACAAGGAACATCTGATGATCATCAGCCCGGATGAGGGAGCTATGTCACGAGCAGTATATTTCTCAAACATCCTCGGTGTCGATATGGGTATGTTCTACAAACGCCGCGATTACTCCACTATTGTAAACGGCAAGAACCCTATCGTTGCTCATGAGTTCCTTGGCGATTCCGTTGAGGGCAAGGATGTTGTTATCATCGATGATATGATCTCTTCCGGAGAGAGCATGCTCGATGTTGCGAAGCAGATCAAAGAGCGTCACGCAAAACGTGTCTTCATCTGCACTACTTACGGTCTGTTCACAGATGGTCTTAAGAAATTTGATGAATACTACGAAAAGGGCTGGATCGATAAGGTGATCACCACCAACTTAAACTACCGCGATCCTGAACTCCTCGAAAAACCATATTACATTGAAGCAAATATGAGCAAATATCTCGCAAGTATTATGGATATCATCAACCACGACCTGTCTGTAGAGAAGGTACGTTCCAGCAACGATAAGATCATGGAGCTTATGGAGAAAGTCAATAAGCGCTGATTTATCTGCCAAATAACATTTATGGGCTGTATACCGTTTTTATCCGTACGGTATGCAGCCCATTTTCTTTGTCGATATCTTTTATTTCGTTTTCTTTATTCCCAGAAACGCTCCAAGATTTCCCCTTTTGCCATGTGATGCCCTGTGAGAAAAAAGGAATTCCGGATTGCAGCAGGTGCACAGATTCGGAAGAGAGATATGTTCCTCTCTGATCCCCGCTTCCAGCATGATCTGATGGTTCGCTTCCCAGAGATCCAGCTGATATTTTCCGTCCGGTTTTCCATAAAACAGAGAATCCCACTGTTCTTCTGCAAAATTCTCCTTAAACTGTTCGATCACATCCTCACTGACCTCATAACAATCCTGACAGATAGAAGGTCCAATGGCACAATATACGTCTGCTGCCTTGGTGCCATATTCTCTACGCATTGCTTCCAATGTGCATTTTCCCATTCGTGCAACGGTTCCTCTCCATCCGGAATGACTCAGACCAATTGCATGATGAACAGGATCTACAAAATATAACGGCACACAATCTGCATAAAAAGTTGCCAGCGTAATTTCCGGCACATTTGTAATTAATCCATCAACATCCGTATAGTCTTTCGGACGAATAATTCCTGTTCCTGCATCTGCTTGTGTCACCACGCGGACGTTTGTTGTATGCGTCTGATCGGAGCAGACAATTTTCTCATAGGGAACGCCCATCGCCTCCGCAATCCGGCGATAATTTTCTTC
>OGWV01002386.1_pt1 | contig 11533 bp, 10 predicted proteins | sample 1576081 | NCBI WGS metagenome assembly OGWV01 (sample SAMEA3541541, study PRJEB24748) | human gut metagenome | biome: human gut; feature: human-associated habitat; material: faeces | place: China | collected 2012 | reverse complement strand
TCCTGCACATGAATCTGGAGAAGATCCAGAAAAGCGATGTGCTGGAGCGTCTGGGGCTGGAAAAGGACAAGTACATTCTGCTGTCTGCCCACCGTGAGGAGAACATCGACTCCGAAAAAAACTTCCTGAGCCTGTTCACCGCCATCAACGCACTGGCAGAAAAGTACGATCTGCCCATCCTGTACTCCTGTCATCCCCGTAGCAAGCACCGTCTGGAAAAGAGCGGCTTCAAACTCGACCCTCGTGTCCGGGTCAATGAACCGTTGGGCTTCAACGACTACAATAAGCTGCAAATGAACGCGCTGGCAATCGTCTCCGACTCCGGCACCCTGCCCGAGGAGAGCAGCTTCTATCTGTCCATTGGTCATCCCATTGCAGCCGTGTGCATCCGCACCTCCACCGAGCGCCCCGAGGCACTGGAAGCTGGTGACTTCATTCTGGCTGGTATTACCACCCGGGAACTTCTCAACGCTACCGATATGGCGATCGAGATGAAGCAGAAGGGTGTTCTGGGTAAGCCCTGCCCTGATTATGTGGACGAGACCGTGTCCATGAAGGTGGTTCGCATCATTCAGGGGTATGTAAACGTGGTCAATAAGATGGTGTGGAGAAAATACTGAGTTACAAAGTGAGAATGCTATGCGACGAGTGAATATATTAGGCGTTGAAATTTCGGCTGTTAACAAAGAAACTGCGATTCAATATTTATTAGAAAACATGGACAGAGCAAGAGGAAGATATATTTGTGCTTGTAATGTTCATACTACTGTAACAGCACATGAGAATTTGGACTACCAAGTGGTTCAAAACAATTCATTTATGACTCTGCCAGACGGGAAACCCTTATCTAGCGTTGGAGTTCGTCGCGGGTATTCGGAAATGGGGCGAGTGACTGGCCCCGATTTTATGGAACAAGTGATTGCAGCCACAGAAAAAAGTGATGCTCGTCACTATTTTTATGGAACAACGCAAGAAAATCTGAATGCACTGCTCGAATACCTGAAGGTGAATTATCCGCAATTATCCATTGTCGGTTGTGAGCCTTCGTTGTTTAGACCGTTGACGATTCAAGAAGAAACTGAACTGTGCGATAGAATCAACGAATCGAAAGCAGATTTTGTATGGGTTGCACTCGGTGCACCGCGTCAAGAAAAATTTTGTGCGAAACTTAGCAAAAAGACAAACGCTGTTTGGATAGCTGTTGGTGGAGCATTTAATGTTATTTCTGGAGTGATTCCACGCGCACCGCAGTGGATGCAGGATCACAGTTTAGAATGGCTGTATCGGTGGAGTAGGGAACCAAAGAGATTATTTAAGCGGTATGTAGAAACTAATTCGAAGTTTGTTTTTTATCTGATAAGAGAAAAGGTTGAAAAAAAGGAATGAAGAAAAAGGTCTGCATGGTAGTTCCGAGCTTCACAGCAAAGGGGGGAATTACATCTGTAGTCAATGGTTACCGGAACTCTCAATTGACAGAAGATTACGATGTGCGATTTATAGAGACCTATTGCGATGGAAGTGTAATTCAAAAAACTTCTAAAGCATTAAGCGCGTATTTGAAATTTATTTATACAGCTTTGTTTTGGAAACCAAATCTTGTTCATGTCCATAGCTCTTTTGGAGGAAGTTTTTATAGAAAGGCTTTAATAATTGAGATTGCCTCTCTCTCTAAAATTCCGGTTGTCAATCATGTTCATGGTGCGGATTTTGATGAGTTCTATCGAAAAAAATCTCAGAAAAAGAAGAAAACCATAGAAAAGATTTACAATAAATGCATTAGAACCATCGCACTGTCAGAAGAATGGAAGAAGAATCTTGCAGAAATTGTGCCAGAACAGACAATTAGAGTTGTAGAGAATTATGGTATTTTGCAAGAAGATTTGATCAAAGAGAAGCTTACAAAACCGAATAATAAGCTGATACTTTTTCTAGGATTTATATGTGAAAGAAAAGGATGCTTTGATATTCCAGCTATTGTAGACCAAGTATGCAGCAAAATACCGGATGCTCGGTTTATTCTTGGTGGAAGTGGTGAAATCGAAAAAGTCAAGCAGAAACTCAGTGCGAAATATAAAGATAATGTGGAATTTCCGGGATGGATCCGAAATGAGCAAAAAAGACAATATTTGAGAGAGGCAGACATTTTTCTTCTCCCTTCGTATAATGAGGGAATGCCTATGGCAATATTGGACGCTATGGGGTGTGGTCTTCCAATTGTGAGTACAGATGTTGGAGGAATTCCTAAAATTGTAAGACAAGGAATTAACGGATATTTGTATAAACCAGGTGATAGTAAAAGCATGGCTTGTGCAATTATTGAGTATCTTACAGATGATGAAAAGAGATTAAAAGCTGGACAGGAAAGTGTTGATGTTATAAGAGAATCATATTCTCTACAGCAAAACATTGATAAACTTGAAAGAGTTTATACGGAAGTGGAGAGATTGAGAGATGACAAGCTATGACAGAAGAAACCTATATAAAAATTGGGGGGGGGTATTGGAATCAATAAAATCGGAAGCCTCGTATACAGATCAGAAGAATTTGTGCGTAAGGTTTTTTATAAGATTCTCCGAGAAAGTGTAATTAAATCTTCTTTTGGAAGCTGTGGTAAAAATGTACATATTGCTGAAAAAAGTGATATTAAGGGAATTGGCAACATTAGTATAGGAGATGATGTTGCGATTGGCCCTCATGCATTGTTGTGGACAACACGAGCAAACATTATCATTAAAGAGAAAGTAATTATTGGCCCAGGACTTAGTATCATCACAGGCGATCACAAGATAAATGTAGTAGGAAAGTACATGGCTGATGTAACAGATGAAGAAAAAGATGACGAAAACGATCAGGATGTCATTATTGAGAAGGATGTTTGGATAGGGGCTAATGTAACAATTCTTAAGGGAGTAACTGTAGCAGAGGGATGTGTTATTGGAGCGGGGACTGTGTTAACTAAAAGTACTCATCCCTATGGCATATATGTAGGAGTACCCGGTAGACGTGTTTCTGAAAGATTTACGAACGAAGAATTAGAAGATCATATAAATATATTGCAAGAAAAATCCAAATGGTGATTTTAATATGAGAACAAAATACACAATCAATGAACTTTTATTTAAGATATATTTGATATGCGTGATTTTAGGGTCTTTGCTAAGAAATATGTTGGGTGAATGGGAGCCGATATATGATACATACAGGTTTGTTAGTAAAGGAAGATGGGGAACTTTCTTTTTAAGTTTTTCAAGTATTATTATTCTTGTGCTGATATTTAGATGTTTTATACAATATATAAAAAAAGTCCATGCAGGAATAAGGATTTTGATTATAAGTTCGATTTTATATTATTTGATATGGACTGTATTAGCTTTAGATAAAGCGCCTGCTCAATCTGTTTTTTTTGAATCGATTTCTACATCAGTGATTTTGTTGCCAGTGGCAGCGCTACTTGGTTTTGATGACAATATATGGAATATATTGGAAAACAAATTGCCATATATAAATATACTCTTCTGCTGTTGTTTTTATATTGCTGTTTTTTCTTTTTGGGCTAATTATGGAATAAAATGGCCTATGAATGCGTCATATAAAGGAATATTTTCATGTTGGTTTACATCTGCTTGCATTATGACATTTTTGGATTTCCCCCAAAAGGATAAAAGAAAGCTGATATACTGTAATTTGTTGCTTATTATCGCTGCTGCATTTATTACACAGTCAAGAGCATGGGTATTACAGACATTAATACTATTATTTATATTTGTTACTGTTCTGGGTGATAGGAATAGATCTGTTAAGATTTTAATGGGATTTTTGCTGATTATTATTACGGTATTGGGAGTTTCTTATATTTTTCCAGAGATTACAGGAAATTTATTCAATAGAGGAATGGAAGATACCAGAAGTGGACAATACGTAATCTTTTTTGCGCAGCATTCATGGGAGGATTTGATCTTTGGATTGGGTATCAATGCTTCTTATAGCTACTTGGGAAATAAGAACTATACTTATTTCGATAATCAGTTTATGTTTGTTATGTTCCATTATGGAATCTTCCCAGTGATTGCATGGTTGTGTGCATATGCATCTACTTTAAAAGGCAGTAAGATTTATAATGAGCAAAGTAGAATAGTGATTCGAGCAGCAAAATTTGTCGGATTTTTTGTATTACTAGCGTATATGGGCGTTTCTACATATTATCAGATTGAGTTGGGATATAGTGGCGTTATTGTAATGATGCTTATTGGAAAAGCATTAAGAGAAAAATATTACGGGAGATCATAGGCTGATGAAAAAGATATCATTTTTAATAGGTAGCTTAGGCGGAGGCGGTGCTGAAAGAGTTACAGTTGCCCTGGCCGATTATTTTTGTGAAAGTGGTTATGAAGTTTTCTTCATTGTATTTTCAAAGGCAAATAATAATTATAGAATTAATCCGAAAATTAAAATCGATTATTTGCCTGAGAATACAGGAAAATGTGCAATATTTTTTAGAATAAAAGAATTAAAAAAACTATTGAAAAATCAAGCGCCAGATTATGTGATTTCGTTGGGCTTGGGATATCAATATCTGATATTGGGGAATTTGCTAAATAAATATAGATTTATTTTATCAGAAAGAAATGCTCCGCAGTATTATTACAATTGGTATCAGAAGATTTATGTAAAGTATAGTTACAAAAAAGCATATAGAGTTGTTTTCCAAACCGAAGACGCAAAACAGTATTATGGTAAGAGTCTGGAGAAAAAGTCAAAAGTAATTGCAAATCCTATTACCTCGTCAATTCCGGATCCATATGATGGAGAAAGAGAAAAAAGAATTGTAGCCGTAAATAGATTAAGTCAACAAAAAAATATATTCATGCTGCTCAGGGCAATGAAAAGAGTCCTTGATGTGTTCCCAGAGTATGTATTGGAAATATATGGAAAAGGCGAACAACAGGAGGAATTAGAAAAATACGCTAAAGAACTAACTATCTCTGACAGTGTAAAATTTATGGGACAAAAAGAAAATGTTCAGACATATATAGTAAACGCTAGTGTTTTTGTATCGTCATCAGATTTTGAGGGAATGTCTAATTCAATGCTAGAAGCTATGGCGATAGGACTTCCTGTTGTATGTACAGATTGTCCGATAGGTGGCGCTAGAATGGTTATAAAAAATGGTATTAATGGCATACTTACACCTGTCGGTGATGATAGAATATTTGCTGATGAAATAATAGGATTACTAAAAAATCCGGAAAAAGCAAAAAGACTGGGAAAGCAAGCAAGTGAGTTGAGAGAACAGCTAAATGTAAAGAAAATAGCAAAGGAATGGGAGAAATTATTTGAAGATTAAGTTAAAGCTTTTAGGTGCATTGTAAATCTTACACCCTAGCAAAGAGAGGATGGCAATTCATGATAATATTATATATTGGAAATGTCGGATATCCAGACACTGCTTCATCAATTCATGTCAGAAATAGAGCGATATTTATGAAATCTTGTGGACATGAAGTTCATGTATTATGTGAGTTGGCTTCTGATGGCAAAAGAATGGAAGAAGTGGATGAGGTGACATACCAATATATGGATCCTTATCCGGGACGAGGAAAGGTAAGAGGTGCTTTTTGGAATTTAGATCAAGTATTTGGGAAATTTTATTTTAAGCAAACACAAAAATATCTTGATAAAATAAAACCTGATATAATCATTTTATATGAGCCGAATTCAATATTATATGTTTTAAAAATGTTAAACCTTTCTAAAAAAGAAGGGTTTAAGTTGGTAATAGAAACTACGGAATGGAGAAATCCTAAAGATTATAGGGGAATTATTCCGAGAGTTATTAATACAGAAAAAGACTTACAAAAAAAATATATCGATAAAAAAGTTGGCAATGTTATAGCAATAAGCAAATATTTGTATCAACATTATTTAGAGCAAAACTGTAATACTATTCTGTTACCACCAATTTTCCCAGAAGCTGATAAAAAGAAAAAATTAATAAGAGAAAATTCAGATAATAGAAAAGTGCTGAAAATTGTTTATGCAGGCGCATTGGCTTCAAAGGATTATATTGATACTCTATTACATGCGATAATTCGATTAAATACTGATGAAGTACGTGTTGTCATTGATATAATTGGCCCTGATAAGATACAAGTGCAGAAATTGGTAGGGAATGATGAATTGGAAGATTATGGAATTTACTGTCATGGAAGATTGCCACATGACAAGACGCTAAGTATAGTGGAAAAGGCGGATTTGTCGGTTTTATTACGGATGAATAAAAGATATGCAAAAGCAGGAGTTTCGACAAAGTTTTGCGAGGCAATGATGTTAGGGGTTCCTAGTATTTGTACATCTGTAGGAGGCACGGATCTATTTATAAAAGATAAATATAATGGATTTCTTGTTAGAAATAATGATCTGAATACATTAGAAACCACATTGCTTAGTATTATCGATTTGTCAAGAGAACAAATTGAAGAAATAAAAAATAATGCATTGACAACAGCAAATGAACTGTTTACGCCTGATAAATATATAGAACAATTTAATACATTTTTGAATAAGTGTAAGTAAGTCTGCGTTTGAATGTAAATAGTGTTATAAAGTCTAGTACTGAATGTGAAACATCTAGGGACTGCTCTTTGTCCAAACAGAAAATCAGGAAGAAGGAATTGAAAGAAGGGTCTGGAGAGGAGGATTCTTACAAGAATCCAGAAATCATGCTACAGAAGTACTCTTGATATTAGATGTTTTTTGCTATGCTTTTTCCTTTTTTACGTTTGAGATGAACAGAAATATGGTTCTGGCTGGAATTCCAGATACCTGCGTAAATAGAATGCTACGAATTAGAACGACGGCTGACAGATTCCTTAGCGGACGTGTAAGCCTTAGATGAAATGGTGTCAGGCCACTACGTTCTTATTCTACAGCTTAGGCAATAAGTTGGATAGCAACACGGTTGGATGCTGTGGGGTTACCCGCAAATACATTGTAGGAGAATAAAATGCTAAAGGAAAGGCTACAAAATATTCCTTTGGGTGTAAAAGCAGCAGTGGTTTATACCATGGCATCTGTTTTTTCACGAGGATTGTCAATGATTACAGTTCCAATTTTCACGAGAATAATGTCTACAAGCGAGATTGGAATGGTTAATTTATACAACTCCTGGTATTCATTGTTTAATGTAATTGCAACACTATCATTAACATCAGGCGGATTCCAGGCGGCAATGAAAGATTTTGAAGGGGAAAGGGATCAATATCAATCGTCCGTTTTGACATTAACGTCAATGATGGCTATTGTCCTAGGATGTATTTACTTTCTCGCACCTAATATTTGGAATAGGATTACAGGACTGCCTTCGGTGCTGATGATTTTGATGCTAGTGGTGTTTTTCTTTGCACCGGCGCAAGATTTTTGGCTGTTAAGACAAAGATATGAATACAAATATAAATTGGCTGGTGCGTTGACAATAGGATCAGCTTTAGCATCAACAATATTGTCTGTGATAGTTGTTTTGAATTTAAATAAAGTGGGTTCAGATCAAATTGCGGTAGGGCGATTGTATGCAACCAACATAGTATCCGTAGCAATTTCAGCAATCTTATGGATTAAATTATATGTAAAAGGGAAAACAGTAGTAAACATAAAGTATTGGAAATATTCTTTGAAGCTAAGTGCTCCTCTTATTGGTTATGCTTTTGCAGCGCAAATTTTAAGTGTTTCGGATCGAATGATGATAAGCAAAATGGTTGGAAACGATGCGGTTGGAATATATAGTACTTTGTATACTGTAAGCTCAATTTCGCTATTAGTTTGGACCGCAATTAATTCATCATTTATACCGTATTTATATCAGAATGTAGGAAAAAGGGAAAATAAAATTAAAGAACTATCATTAGCGCTAATGGGATCATATGCTATTATAGCAGTTATGCTTACTTTTTTAGCACCGGAAATAGTTAGAATATTAGCTACTAAGGAATACTATGAAGCGATTTATATTATGCCACCTATTGCAGCGGGAGTGTTTTTAACTTCTGTATCAAATATGTATTCTAATTTACTTATATACCATAAAAAAACCAATTATATTATGTATTCTTCGGTTATCGCTGCTGTTATAAATCTTATACTTAACTACATTTGTATAAACATATTTGGCTATATGGCAGCTGCATATACTACACTGGTAGCATATATAGTATTAGCGGGTGCACAAGTTATATTCGCAAGAAAGGTTCATCTTAAAGAAACTGGGGAAAATTCGGTATATAATGATAAGGCAGTATTGTTTATGGCAATATTAACGATCATGGCTGCGTTATTCGGGTTGGTATTGTATCGTTATACTATATTAAGATATATATTAATTTGTATTGGAATGGTCGCAGGAATAAAAATTGCGTTAGTGGCTTTGAAAAAAATGAAAAATAGCTAATAGAGTCAATTTGAGCCTAGAATACTAAAGACTAACAATTCAAGGCTTGTAGAAAACTCTCGGGGGGAGCTCCAATGTGATTATATTTATGTTTGAGTTCCGGCATGCAAACCTTAGAGTCTTGTTTGTCCAGAAGGTGGATGCTTCTACCATCGACGATCTTGCAAAGGCTATTCAGTAGTTCTTTGGTGATACTTGAACGAATATCATTGGTGCTCGTATTATGGCTTGCATAAGACTCATTTGCTTCGCCCTTGATTACGAACTTGTCGCTGTTTAAATTGCGGTTGTCAGCAACCGCTCGTAAATAGTGATCCATATCCCCACTGCGCAAGCGCTCACCACGTGCCATCAAAGTTTCAAACAAATCACCTCCATGACGAGTGATCTGGATGTACAAGGAACGATTAGGAAGATTATGATGGCAGTGTATGGGGAAACAACAATTAGTGATCAATAACTAAGGAAGGGTGGTGTTTTATTGAAAAACTGAATATTTGCAGATTAGTGAAAACGAGGTGCTCATTGGTATTAGTGCGAGAGACGCTGTACGTCTAATATAGAAGAAAAGTATTAGGGAGGAAGATTTAAGATGGGAAAGTATTTTGGAACAGATGGTTTTCGCGGTGAAGCCGGAATTACATTAACAGCAGACCATGCCTATAAAGTGGGTCGCTTTCTGGGCTGGTATTATAACGCTCTCCGTGAGCGCAATGGTGATACCGATCCTGCTCGCATTGTCATTGGCAAAGACACTCGCCGCAGCTCCTACATGTTTGAATATAGTCTGGTTGCAGGTCTGACCGCTTCCGGTGCAGACGCTTACTTGTTGCACGTCACTACTACGCCCAGCGTGGCTTATATTGCCCGTGTGGATGACTTCGACTGCGGCATTATGATTTCTGCCAGCCACAATCCCTACTATGATAACGGCATTAAGCTGATTGACTGCTACGGCGAGAAAATGCCCGAGGAAATCCTGCTGCTGGTAGAGGACTACATTGACGAAAAACTCCATGTCTTTGATAAGGAGTGGCCGGAACTGCCCTTTGCGCATCGTGAGCATATTGGCCGTACTGTGGATTATGTGGCAGGCCGTAACCGTTATATGGGCTATTTGATCAGTCTCGGCATCTATTCTTTCAAGGGTGTCAAGGTCGGCCTAGACTGCGCCAACGGCAGTTCTTGGAACATCGCTAAAAGCGTTTTCGATGCGCTGGGTGCTGACACCTATGTCATAAACAACAAGCCGAATGGCCTGAACATCAACAACAATGCCGGCTCCACTCACATCGAAGGCCTGCAGAAGTTCGTGGTAGAGAACGGGCTGGATGTCGGTTTTGCCTTTGATGGCGATGCTGACCGCTGCTTGTGCGTGGACGAGAAGGGAAATGTCATCACTGGCGACCATATCCTGTATATCTATGGCTGCTATATGAAAGAGCGTGGCAAGCTGCTGACCAATACTGTGGTTACGACCGTTATGTCCAACTTTGGCCTGTACAAAGCATTTGATGAGCAGGGCATTGGTTATGCTAAGACTGCCGTGGGCGACAAGTACGTCTATGAATATATGGCAAAGAATGGTTGTCGTATCGGTGGTGAACAGAGTGGACACATCATCTTCAGCAAGTATGCCAGTACCGGCGATGGTATTCTGACGAGCCTGAAGATGATGGAAGTTATGCTGGCCAAGAAGAAGCCGATGAGTGAGCTGGCAGCACCGCTGAAAATTTATCCGCAGGTGCTGGAAAATGTCCGTGTAACGGATAAGAAAGCCGCACAGAATGACCCTGCTGTACAGGAAGCGGTAAATAAAGTGGCAGAAACACTGGGCGATACTGGTCGTATTCTAGTTCGTGAATCCGGTACAGAGCCTGTGGTGCGTGTCATGGTGGAGGCACCTGACCATGATACCTGCCAGAAGTATGTGGACGAAGTAGTTCGTGTGATTTACGAAAAGGGCTACAAGGCATAAAGGTAATGATGGCTCTTGGAGATGAATCCAGAGCCATTTTCCGTAATAAAGGGTAAGGATAAGAAGAGGAAAACCGGGAGGGATAAACTATGTGTGGAATTGTTGGCTTTACAGGAAACCAACAGGTAGCGCGATTTTGTTGGATGGTCTGTCTAAAATGGAATATAGAGGATGTGATTCGGCCGGACTGGCTGTCTGCGATGGCGAAGCCTTGGCGTAGATCGTCAAGGCAAAAGGCCGTCTGTCTAATCTGATTGAGAAAACGGATGCTGGCAATGCTCTGAAAGGAACCTGTGGTATTAGACAAAATAAAGCCGTGTGAATTTACACACGGTAGCTGCTCAAAACATCACACACCTCTTCGTGGTGAGTAGCAGGCAACGATCTATGATCGGCTAAGATGTGAAGAACGAAACCTATGGTAAAAGAATATCGCCAGAAAAAGGTACGAAAAATTATGAAAACAACATTACTTATCATGGCTGCTGGTATCGGTAGCCGCTTCGGAACGGGGATTAAGCAGTTGGAGCCGGTGGATGACCAACAGCATTTTCTAATCTATCAATTATCCATTTATCACTCATCTGTGGAGTTCCATCAGCCAGTATTGCCAACCTTGAACTACCATACTTTGCCTCTCCAATTATGTATGGTGGATGACCGTCTAGATTATAATATACTCCATCAATTCCCTGATGCGTTGGAGCATTCAAATCGGTCACTCTATCGAGACTTATTCTCTCATATCCTTGACTTTTAAAATACACATCCATATTCATCTCGCCATAATTACCTTTTTGAATGTTATTGCTTAATAGAATATCTCCATTCTCTACCCCTTTTACAATATCGTCTACAGAGTCTTCACCACTCTGGTATGCTAAACACATAGGAATCAAAGCAGTCTTTTTCTATCTATTGCTTTTCTTTTATTCCTATTTCACAATTATCCTGTAATAGATAGAGGTGTGCGTCACCACTCTTGAAGCACTTGTGACTTCGTTCATTGAGACTGCTCCCTCTGCTTTGCAGGATTTTGCGTATTAGCTGGATGTTGGCAGCATATGTGCTGTACTTCGTATATCTAACCAGATTGTAACCCGCATTGAAGTGAG
>OGWV01002383.1_pt1 | contig 11543 bp, 9 predicted proteins | sample 1576081 | NCBI WGS metagenome assembly OGWV01 (sample SAMEA3541541, study PRJEB24748) | human gut metagenome | biome: human gut; feature: human-associated habitat; material: faeces | place: China | collected 2012 | reverse complement strand
TCCGCACTTGACGCAAAGAGATTTATTTATAACGTGAGGCTCCTCCTGGGCAGAGAGCCGGAATATACTTGCACCCACTGAAACAGCACAGACCAGTAGTACCTTAGTCCTTCCTGACATAGAATAAATGAAGATTATCTTAAACCATTTGCGCACTGCCCACTTTCCTCGAATGGACAATTTTTCGACTTTGTTTTGCAGGTCTTCTGACTCGTTCCCGGTACATCGCCTTCCCGTTCTTTCCGAAGAACAGTGGCACAAGTATGATACACCGAGCATGGAACTCACAGCAGCGGGACTGTTCGGGACTTTCACCCGATTCCCTTTTCATCCGCTTCTCCGGATAGAGAACGCGGAACAAAACGTGGACAAAGATAGGATAAATAAAAGAAGTTTCAGTAAACAATAAAACGAATATTACCGTTTTAACAGTCATTTTTCTAACTTTGTAACATAATAACCCCAAAATCGAGTTGCCATGAAATATAAGTTATTGGTTCTTGATGTAGATGGAACGCTACTCAATGATGAAAGAGAAATTAGTAAAAGGACATTAGCTGCTCTGCTAAAGGTCCAGCAGATGGGAGTGCGCATAGTTTTGGCATCCGGTAGGCCGACTTATGGACTAATGCCACTGGCCAAAACCCTCGAACTCGGCAATTATGGAGGATTTGTTCTCTCCTATAACGGTTGCCAGATAATAAAAGCACAGAACGGAGAAATATTGTTTGAACGACGCATCAATCCGGAAATGCTGCCTTATCTGGAAAAGAAAGCCCGCAAGAACGGCTTTGCCATCTTCACCTACCACGATAATACCCTCATTACGGATAGCCCGGACAATGAATATATAAAGAATGAAGCCCTGCTAAACAATTTGAAGATAATCAAGGAGGATGAATTCTCTACTGCCATAGACTTCGCGCCTTGCAAGTGCATGCTGGTGAGTGACAAGGAAAAAGCTCTGATAGGGCTGGAACAACATTGGGAAAAACGCCTGGCAGGTACTCTGGATGCTTTCCGTTCCGAGCCTTACTTTTTAGAGGTGGTGCCCTGCGGAGTCAATAAAGCGAATACGTTAGGCGCCCTATTAGAGCATTTGGGAGTAACACGGGAAGAAGTCATTGCCGTTGGAGATGGCGTATGCGATGTGACCATGCTCCAATTGGCCGGCATGGGGGTAGCTATGGGACATTCACAAGATTCGGTAAAGGTCTGTGCAGACTATGTGACTGCATCGAATGAAGAAGATGGAGTGGCCCTGGCCGTAGAAAAACTAATATTGGCAGAAGTGCATGCAGCAGAGGTGCCTCTTGATTTACTGAACGAACGGGCACGCCACGCATTGATGGGAAACTTGGGCATTCAATACACATACGCTTCGGATGAGCGCGTAGAAGCAACCATGCCGGTCGACTACCGTACCCGCCAACCTTTCGGCATTCTGCATGGCGGTGCCACCCTTGCCTTGGCAGAAACCGTTGCCGGACTAGGCTCCATGATTATCTGCGAACCTGATGAGATTGTCGTGGGAATGCAAGTCAGCGGAAATCATATTTCTTCTGCACACGAAGGAGATACGGTAAGAGCAGTAGGCACTATCCTTCACAAAGGACGCTCATCCCATATATGGAACGTGGACGTATTTACTTCCACCAATAAACTGGTTTCCTCTGTACGGGTAGTGAATAGTGTTATAAAGAAAAGGTAAAACCAATATGGATATTCTAATAAGATAACGATAAAAAAAGGAAAAATATCAGATAATCTACACTTCTGCTACAATATGGCAGAGCTATACCAATACCTTTGCATTGTCAATAGTGACACACAACAATTAATAACAACGAAATTATGCCTACAATAATTAATCGTGGAAAAGAATTAATTAGAATCAATCCCACAAACTCAATGAAACTGGAGTTTTCAATAACCAATGGACGTACATGGCTACTACGTTACCCTGGCAACAGTGGTATAGGTCGGTTTTCAGACCTTATGGATAACGGTAAAGAAATCCTCGGTACAACAGACAAAGGGTTATACTATTCCACAACAGAAGGAAGAGTTTGGATACTCCGTAAACGTTAATATCTACCTATATAGGTTTATCAATATTTGTTGGCAATAATTCATTGTACCAAAACATTCTGTTATGACAGCCCAATAAAGTTTTATGTAAATATAGAAAATTATGGCATCAAATTTATTCGGTCGCTATGTCTGGCTTATTGATACACTACGGAGATATAAACGACTTACATACGAAGAAATCAACCAACTTTGGCAACAAAGTAGATTAAGTTATGGCGAGGGAGACGAGTTACCAATTCGTACTTTCCATAATCACCGCAACGCTATCTTTGACATTTTTGATGTGGAAATAAGATGTGACACAAAAGATTGTTACAAGTATTACATAGACAATCCTGAACGGTTAGAAGGCGATGGGCTGCGCGGCTGGCTTATCGACTCGTACTCTATGCTCAATCAAATCCAAAGTGACCGTAAACTGGAAGGGCGTATCTTATTCGAGGAAATTCCATCAGGACACATTTGGTTAATGACGATGACGAACGCCATCCGTCAGAATCGTGTTCTGACCATAACTCATCAAGGTTTTGCTAAATCCGAAGCAAACACATTTGAAATAGAGCCATATTACTTAAAGGTGGTAAAACGTCGTTGGTATGTTATCGCCAGAAGTCCATATTATTCAGACCGCAATAAGAGGAAAAACGAAGCAGATGGTGGAGACAGAACTACAGATGTTTTCCTTGTATATGCTTTAGATAGGATTTCTGACATACAAGAAACAGATAAAACTTTCACCATGGATGAAAGCTTCAGTATTGAGGAATATTTCAAAGGATGCTGTGGCATCATTACATCTGATGAAGAGCCTATAAAGGTAATAATTAAGGCATATTATAATGGACCAGACTATCTCCGTACTTTACCTTTGCATGAATCGCAGATAGAACTGAAGGCACGTGAAGAAGACGAAGCCTGTTATTTCCAATACAAGATTTGTCCAACTTTTGACTTCTACCAAACTCTGCTTGCACAAGCTGACCAGATTGAGGTAATTGAGCCAGAATGTGTGAGAAAGGAAATGCGGAACTTTGCTAAGAGTTTAATGAATTTCTACAACAAATAACCTCAAACGACATGGAAAAGACAATGCAAAAATTAGATATAACAACCCAGCAAACTTTTGAGGATTTCTGCAAAAGAGAGTTCCCTGGAAAGCGATATAAATGGACTCCAGACTATTGCTTTGTGCAGGCAGGAACTCATCTTAAAGACAATCTGCACTATGAATTTTGGAATGGTCATCTACACTTACACATAGAGGGTGAAAACTGGAGAGGCATCCGTAACTACTTGGCATGGAAAGCTCCCTTCGGAAAGATGGAGGCCCATGATTGGGGTAGAATCAACTGCGACTGGATGTTAAAGAAAAACATTCATACGGAAAAAGACATGTTTGATGCATTCCTTGAAATCAGGGATATTATGGAACATCATATCCTAAATTATGAAGCTACGCTAAACGTTGCCCAGGTAGCAACACCGCAAAACGTCATTGAAGGTCTACACTCTGAAATTCTAACAGTGGAGGATTTATTGGGCAAGCCACTATTCATTCCACATTACCAGCGTCCTTACCGCTGGGAAGAGAAAAACGTAGGCCAACTACTTTGGGATATTCAAATCAACTGGATGACAAACAAAAGTCGATATAGAATTGGTAGCGTTATTTTGCATGACAATGGAGATATGCTGGATATAGTAGATGGCCAGCAACGAATAACCACTATATTGTTGATTCTTGCAGCTTGCAAGAAATCTGTATCACGATTCTCTCTCAAATATAACCATTCCAGCTCTTTCTTGCATATAGAATCCAATTTGAAATATATAAAAGATTGGTTAGAAGAAAATATCCAGCCAAACAGTTTGTATGCTTTCACCGACTATCTGTTAAAAAAATGCGAGTTCGTAATGATTGTAGTAAAAGACCGTTCTGAAGCTTTCCAAATGTTCGATTCCCAGAATGGGCGCGGTAAGGAACTTGAGGCCTATAATCTATTGAAAGCATATCATATCAGAGCGATGGAACAGAACAGCAGAGAAGAAAAAATAAAATGTGACCAACGCTGGGAAGACGCCACCCAGTACGATGCAACTCCCCTCATTCCAGATGATGACAACATAGATATTTTAAAACAGATTTTCGATGAACAGCTTTACCGTTCAAGACGTTGGTCAAGAGGTCATGCTGCCGGCAAATTCTCAAAGAAAAGGATTGATGAGTTCAAGGGATTCACCATTGACAAGAACCATCCTACAATCTATCCCTACCAAAATCCCCAGTTATTACAATATCTTACAGCCAAGTTCTATCATAATACGCTTGAAGGAACAATAGCCACCTCAAACCGTTTTGAGTATGGAGACAGTGATAACATAGACCCATTTGTAAACATCAACCAAACAATCGTCAATGGTAAGTCATTCTTCGATTATATTGAAACATACGTGGAACTTTACAAACAACTTTTCCTTAATCTAGGTTCGTTTCAACTTTCTGAATTCAAACGTTTTTACTACGGATATTGTTTGAACTATGAATGTAATGATAATAAGGCTGAAACAGAGCGTAAATCACCGTTCGCTCATATCCCTAAAGGTGGAGCGACACGAACAGGCGACGGATATTTAAGGGAATTATACAAGTCGCTGATTCTGGTACTGTTTGATAAGTTTGGAGAGAAAGGATTGAACAAATATTATAAAATCCTTTATAGACTGATATATATGACCAGACTGGCATATCACCAAGTAAGATACAGAACTGTTGATGAGCTGCCGCTAAAGAGCCTTGGAGATTGCTTTGCCATTCTTTGTCAAGCTAAAGACTTGACTGATTTACGAAAACTTGAAAGACAGATGCTATCCAACCTGAACAACTTAGAAATCAAATATGATAAGATTGAAAACAAAGTGACATCCTTTATAATACATGGCGACTATGGAAAATAAAGACTTGAACAAAACAATATCACAAATATTTGAATCCCGATACACTATTCCTTTGTATCAGCGAAATTTTGCGTGGCGGGAAGAACAGATTTCACGGCTGCTGAAGGATGTATACAGTTCTTTTCAAAGAAATCCAGAGGGTAACTACTTTATTGGAAGCCTTGTAGTCAGGAAACGTAGAGGCGAAGATTATGAAGTGATTGACGGACAGCAACGACTGACAGTACTTAGCTTGATAACCAGATTGCTTGGTATAGACCATGAACAACGTCTTTCGTATGATTCCCGACCAAATGTAGAGGAGTTTCTTAACGCTTTCTATTCAGGCCGAAACATTCATGAATTAAACCATCCTACAATAACTTATCTAAAAGAAGCTGTTGAGACAATCCAAACAACAAACCTCTGCGATGAATCAGAGGGACGTGAAAGTCTGACCATTTGTGATGACAAAATCAGACAACAATTTGCAGCATATTTTGCCAATCATGTTATTCTTGTCCGTGTTGAAATTCCAGAAGATACTGATGTTGCAGCATATTTCGAGATAATGAACAACCGTGGCGAGCAGCTTCAAGAGCATGAGATTTTGAAGGCATTACTCACTAGCGAAATAAAAGAACCGGATGGAATACATTACGATATAGAGAAACAAAAAGAATTTTCTCTTATATGGGATGCTTGCTCACAGATAGATGAACCTATCCAAAAGGTGTTTAACACTAATAGAAGAAGAATGTATTTTGGTGATAACTACGATGACTTCTGCTTTACGGGGTTAACTTGCGGTGAAAAAGCCGAGCATACAGATGGTTATACTCTTGACGATATCATTAACAACCGCCATAAACAAGACCTAAATGATAAACTTGACAATGTAGCAGACGAAGCTATTGACTTTGCTGATGAAGCAAAGTATTCTTCAATTATAGACTTTCCCAATTTCATTATGCACATATTCAAAGCATTCTATAGTGAAGAATATAGAAATGCCACAAATAGCGATGTGCCATTGGATGCAAAATTCATGCTAAAAGTCTATGATGAAATAAAGGGGCAGATTAACCCTGAAGAGTTCATTTATAACTTGTTCCGCAGCAAGACATTTTTCGACAAGTATGTTGTCAAAACTATAACTACTGATGACAACAATATCGAAGATAATATCTCATGGTCTTTACAAAAAGTAAGACTTAATGGAGAAAACATGTATTTTGTAGGCACATTCAACGAAGATAATTACATGCAAGAGAGAGCATTGAAAATTATCACAATGTTGCAGGTGACATTCCGCTCCCGCAAGTACAAAAATTGGCTACAAGAGGTTATCAAGTGGTTTGCAAAGCAAGATAGTATAACAATCCCCTCCTGCAATTATATAAAACTTTTAGACCGATATATATTACAACGTTATGATGAATACAACTTCGGTCCACGCCAGGTAATAGAAAAGGATGAACCACTCACAGTAGAAAACAGTATTTCGTCAGGTGTAAATACGCCACATTTCCTATTTAACTTTATCGATTATTTGTATTGGGTCGAAAGCCGTAACAGAATTCATGAAATCAAGTTTAGTGAGAGAGTTAAAGATTTTGATTTCAAGTACTGGAATTCTGTTGAACACCATCTGTCTCAGCAGAAGGCTAAAACATTGGAAGGTTCCGAGAACTACATCAATAATTTAGGGAATTTATGTCTTCTGAGTAAAGGAGCAAACTCTCGTTTGAGTGACAGAGATGTAAAAGAGAAAGTACAGTCGTATACTACTTCAAATATGGGGCCTAACCGCCAAATTATATATGCTATAACAGAAGCACACGGTTATGAGTGGAATCACGACTCTATTAAAGACCATTACAATAATCTACTTGACCTTTTACAAAAGAGACAAGAGATTCTCAGTCTATAACCGACGTGTAATCTGACACATAACTCTATAAGCAGCAACAGCCATCAGAAAGAAAGTATAAGAAACAGAATGGGGCGCAACCTACTTGGTTGCACCCCATTTTATTTCCGATTGTTATTTTTAGGCGTTTACTTCACTTCCTCAAAATCAGCATCCTGCACATTATCGCCATGCTTTGTATTATCCTGAGCACCGCCTTGTTGCCCTGCATTCATATCAGGACCAGCTTGTGCACCACCTTGAGCTCCGCTCTGGGCATACATTTCAGCACTTGCAGCCTGGAATGCCGTATTCAGTTCGGCCATGGCAGAGTCTACGGTAGCCAGGTCTTGAGCCTTATGGGCATCTTTCAGCTTCTGCAAAGCAGCTTCAATCGGAGCCTTCTTGTCAGCAGGGAGCTTGTCGCCGAGTTCCTTCAACTGATTTTCGGTTTGGAAAATCATAGAGTCGGCTTGGTTCAGCTTGTCTACTTTCTCACGCTCTTTCTTGTCGGCTTCGGCATTGGCTTCGGCTTCGGCTTTCATCTTTTCGATTTCGTCCTTGCTCAAACCGCTGGAAGCTTCGATACGGATGGCTTGTTCCTTGCCGGTAGCCTTATCTTTGGCAGATACCTTCAAGATACCGTTGGCATCGATATCGAACGTTACCTCAATCTGAGGAATACCGCGACGTGCCGGAGCAATACCTGTCAGGTTGAACTGGCCGATTGACTTGTTCTGTGCAGCCATCGGACGCTCACCCTGCAATACGTGGATGGTAACCTCCGTCTGATTGTCGGCGGCAGTAGAGAATGTTTCGCTCTTCTTGCAGGGGATGGTAGTGTTGGCATCAATCAGCTTCGTCATCACACCACCCATAGTCTCGATACCCATAGACAGCGGAGTAACATCCAACAACACAACGCCCTTGATTTCATCCGTCAAAACGGCACCTTGCACGGCAGCACCTACGGCTACTACCTCATCCGGATTCACACCCTTGGAAGGAACTTTTCCGAAGAAGTCTTCTACCAACTTCTGTACAGCCGGGATACGTGAAGAACCACCTACAAGGATTACTTCATCGATGTCCGCATTGTTCAGGCCAGCATCGCTCATAGCCTTCTTACACGGTTCCAAACAAGCCTGAATCAAGTTGTGAGCCAGAGCCTCGAACTTGGCACGGGTCAACGTCTTCACCAAGTGCTTGGGCACACCGCCTACGGGCATGATGTACGGCAAGTTGATTTCAGTGCTTGTAGAAGAGGACAGCTCAATCTTAGCCTTCTCGGCAGCTTCCTTCAGACGTTGCATAGCCATCGGGTCTTGAGTCAAGTCGGCACCTTCGTCGTTCTTGAACTCCTGAACCAGCCAGTCGATGATTACCTGGTCGAAGTCGTCACCACCCAGGTGAGTATCACCGTTGGTTGACAATACTTCGAACACACCGCCACCGAATTCAAGGATAGAGATATCGAATGTACCACCACCAAGGTCGAATACGGCAACCTTCATGTCCTTGTGAGACTTGTCGATACCGTAAGCAAGAGCTGCGGCAGTCGGTTCGTTCACAATACGCTTCACTTCAAGACCTGCAATCTGTCCGGCTTCCTTTGTAGCCTGACGTTGGGAGTCTGAGAAGTATGCGGGGACGGTAATTACAGCTTCTGTCACTTCTTGTCCCAGATAGTCCTCGGCAGTCTTTTTCATCTTCTGCAGAATCATTGCAGAGATTTCCTGCGGAGTATAGAGACGTCCGTCGATGTCTACACGCGGAGTATTGTTGTCACCCTTTACTACTTTATAAGGCATGCGGCCGATTTCTTTCTGCACCTGGTCCCAGTTTTCGCCCATGAAACGTTTGATGGAGAAAACCGTACGGGTGGGGTTCGTGATAGCCTGACGCTTGGCAGGATCACCGATTTTACGTTCGCCACCATCAACAAATGCTACTACTGAAGGAGTGGTGCGCTTACCTTCACTGTTTGCAATTACTACAGGTTCGTTACCTTCGAATACTGCAACGCAAGAGTTTGTTGTTCCTAAGTCAATACCAATAATTTTTCCCATGATCGTTATTTTTTTATTTGTTATTATTCTGTTTCGACGTCCGCCTCAGTGGCAGACGCCAATAAAAAGACAAACGTTGTGCCAAATTGTTCAGAGCAGCCGCAGATTTATACTTGTGGCAGTTTATCTGTCAGTTTGGCAGAATTAAAATCATTTTTTCTGTCGGAAATTACCATTTGTTAATTTCCATTCCATTCAAAAGCTCTACTTTTGTCGCCCGAATCAGAGATAATAAAACATGAACAGCATTAATCATTTTTCTTGCATACCTTTAACCGTTCCTCCATGGAGGAAATATTGTTCCACCGTGGAGAAAATATCATTCCACCACGAGGGAAATATCGTTCCACCATGGTGGAACGATTAAGGATTAGTTAACATTGGGCTTAATCGCAGCACGGAAATGATTGGTTTTCACATATAAAGAAATAAATAAGATGAGTATGGAAAAGATGAGAGACAGTATCGACTTCAAGAACACGGACATCAAGACATTGTTCCGCAAACTATTGCTCCCTACTGTACTGGGGATGATTTTCTCCGCACTATTCGTTATCACCGACGGCATCTTTGTCGGAAAAGGAATTGGCAGTGATGCTTTGGCGGCGGTCAACATTGTGGCTAACCTTTCACTAAATCTTTTTGGAAAATAAATGTTAAAATAAATGCCGGAATCATAAACAGAATTCCTGTTGCCGACATGCTTCCCCAGAATGTCTGGAAGGACGTCACATATCCGGCAATTCCAACCGTAAGTGTCTGTGCACTTTTCGTTGATGTAAGAGACAGGGCAAACATAAATTCATTCCAGGAAAACAGGAATGCCATAAGTCCTGCAACACCTACCGACGATTTTGACATCGGTAAAACTACCTTTAACAGAATTCCCCATGCGGAAAGACCATCTAACTCGGCCGCTTCTTCCACCTCTCTTGGAATCTGTTCAAAGAAATTTTTTAACATCCATATTATTAATGTGAGTTCAAATGGAATGTATGTAATAATCAATCCCATTAACGTATCACTCAAATGAATATTTCGTATAATCAGGAAAAAAGGAATTACCATTGCAACCGTCGGAACCATTCTGATGGCAGTAACAGCCGCAAAGATTGGATTGATCTTCTTTGTTCCATATTTTGCAAATCCATAGGCTGCAGGTATACCGAGAACCAACGATATTGCACAGCTAAAAAATGTAACCAGAATACTATTTCTGATATAAGCTGGGAAATTTCCCGTGATCACTTCTTTATAATGTGATAATGTTGCCGGATTAGGCAGCAAATCCGGTGGGATTGCAAACATCTGTACATCTGTTTTTAGTGATGTAATTGCTGTCCATATAATCGGGAACAGCGTAATTACAGAAATTAATGTCAGCAGTAGGAAAACCAGAATATTTATTACTTTTTTTCTTTTCAAAACTATTCCTCCTCCTTCATCCATTTATTACACAGAGAACTCAGAACACAAATGATCAGCATAACCAGAAAAGCTGCCGCCGATCCCTGTCCAAATTTCCAATCTGAAAAGATTCTTTTATAGATAAATGTACTCAACACTTCCGTTCCTCCTCCAGGGCCGCCACCTGTCAGGATGTAAACAAGATCGTATATTCTGAACGCATCTGTCAATCGTATTACAAGAATAACCAGGATTGTCGGCTTAAGCTGTGGAAGTATAATGTGAAAAAATGTCTGTATGTGATTTGCACCATCTATGGCAGCTGCTTCATTCAGTTCTTCTGACAATCCTCCGAGTCCTGCCAATAATACAAGGATAACAAAAGGTGTAGCAAGCCATAAGTTCGCCACAATAATAGTTACCCAGGATGTGGAAACCTGTGTAAACCACAAAGGTGCTTCGAATCCTAATTTATTTAACAGAGCATTGATGATACCATATTGATCTGCAAACAGCCATCTCCACTGAAGTCCGGAAACAACAGGTGCTACCATGAGTGGTACAGCAAATATTAAACGAAATACTCTTGATCCCGGTCCCTCCCGATACAGCAGCAACGCAACAACAAATCCAATAATAAATTCCAGAATGATCGTTGTAGCTACAAAGAAGCAGGTATGTCCGAGTGCTGCCAGAAATTTGGAATTTGTCATAACTGAAATATAGTTTTTTAATCCTACAAATTTAAAACTACTACTAATGACTGCATCTGAATCCGATATACTGATAGCAAACGCATAACACAATGGAACAAAAAATATAACAAGCAACACCAGACAGGCCGGTGCTATTAAAGAATACCCCGCTCTTTGCCTTTTTTTCTCCCTTATAGAAATACTTCCTTTTTTTTCACTCATTATTTTCACTACTCCTTACATTTAAGCCAATATTTCTGGTCAAAAAATCCCCATACAGAAAAACCGTATGGGGATCTGTCTGCCTACTGGATCGCTTCTTTAATTGCTTTTTCAGCTTCAGCCAGTCCATCTTCCACACTCACCTGCTTTGTCATAATCGACAAGAGCGTCGAAAATACGGTACTTGGCTTCGCCTAAAAGCTCAACGGC
>OGWV01002382.1_pt1 | contig 11545 bp, 10 predicted proteins | sample 1576081 | NCBI WGS metagenome assembly OGWV01 (sample SAMEA3541541, study PRJEB24748) | human gut metagenome | biome: human gut; feature: human-associated habitat; material: faeces | place: China | collected 2012 | reverse complement strand
TGGGCTACTTCGGGCACATCTTCCATCTGCCCATGAAGTTCTTTGCCACCCGCAAAACGGGCGATATCACCACCCGTTACTCGGATGCAAACACCATCAAGTCCATCTTCACCAGCATTGCGCTGAGCCTTGTGATGGACATCTCCATGGCCATCATCACCGGCATCATCCTGTTCCGGATGAACGCCATGCTGTTCTCCATCTCGCTGTTCATGGCGCTGGTCAGCATCCTGCTGGTGCTGGTGTTCAAGCAGCCCTACAAGCGCATCAACGAAGAGACCATGATCCAGTCGGCTGCCCTCAACAGCCAGATGATCGAGAGCCTGCGCGGCATCGAGACCATCAAGTGCAATGCCAACGAGGACACCCAGCTGGAGAACCTGGAAAAAGAGTACATCAAGAGCCTGAAGATCAGCCTGCGGTCCAGCCGCATCAGCACGGGCCAGGGCCTGATCTCCACCTTCATCTCCACCGGTTTCAGCATGCTGACCACCTATGTGGGCATCAGCCAGGTGCTGCACGGTGAGATGACACTGGGCGGCTTCATGGCCTTCAGCACCCTGTCCAGCTACTTCACCTCCCCGCTGAGCAACCTGATCGGCCTGCAGATGAGCATCCAGGAAGCCGGTATCTCCATGAAGCGTCTGACCGAGATCATGGACTACCCCGCCGAGGACGAGGCCAACGAAGGCTGCGAGCTGATCCCGCTGGAAAAGGTGGAGGGCGACATCGAGTTCAAGGACGTCACCTTCCGCTACGGCAACCGTGCTCCGGCCCTGGACCACATCAGCTTTACCATTCCCGCCGGCAAAAAGGTGGCTCTGGTGGGCAGCAGCGGCAGCGGCAAGTCCACCATCACCAAGCTGCTGCTGAAGTATTACGAGCCCGAAGAGGGTGAGATCGACTTCAACGGCGTGAATCTGGCCGAGTACACCCATGATTCGGTGCGCCGCGCCATTGCCTATGTGCCGCAGAACATTGAGCTGTTCAGCAAGACGATCTATGACAACATCCGCATTTCCCGCATGGATGCCACCATGGAGGAAGTGAAGGAAGCCGCCAAGAAGGCCGATGCCCATGAGTTCATCCGCCATCTGCCGCTGCAGTACAACACCTACCTGGAGGAAGCCGGCAACGGCCTGTCCGGCGGTGAGAAGCAGCGCATCGCACTGGCGCGTGCCTTCCTGAAGGATTCCGGCCTGTACATCCTGGACGAGTCCACGAGCAATCTGGACTTTGCCACCGAGAATCTGATCTTCAACATGATCTACGAGCAGCTGGCCGACCGGTCCATGCTGATCGTTGCTCACCGCCTGTCCACCGTTCGCGACTGCGACCTGATCCTTGTGATGGATCACGGCAAGATCGTGGAGCGCGGCACGCACGACGAGCTGATGGCCAAGGATGGCAAGTATGCTGAGCTGTGGAACATGCAGCAGGGCATCTACCGCCGCCGTGAGCCGGTGGCCAAGCAGCCTGTGGCTGCCGCTGTGGTAGAGGATGACGATGACGGCGAAGCCTTTACCTACTGATTCGTTGCAGTCGGGTGCGCACCCGATTACATAAAACCGGTTCCCTCCCGGCAGCGCAGCCGGGGAGGAACCGACAAAAGTTCATTATTTGAAGGGAGTAATTCATCATGATGATGCCTGCAAATTTTTCCGCAATCTCTGAGAACGAGATGACCTACGTCAACGGCGGCGCAAGCCTGTCCGACATCCTGGCTCCTAGCCTGACCCTTGAGAACTGGAAGAAGTTCAACACCAACATGGTCACCATTATCGGCAACTCTTTCCTGGGCGACTATGTCAGCAACACCGTTGGCACTCTGTTCGGCGGCGCATACGTCCCCGGCAACCTGGGCAAGGCCTGGTTCAGCTCTGTCAGCAAGTACTACAATAGCGGCTACGATGTTGTTGCCAAGAGCGGCATCGACGCTGCGATGGGCGGCAACTTCCTGGCTGGTGCTAACGGCGTCCTGAACGCTGGCCTGCGTCTGGCTGGCTCTGCTGCTGCCATCTACAACCTGGCAACCGCCAACGTCAAGAACGGTCTGCCCAGCCTCTTTGACTTCGAGCAGAATAAGACCGTCTTCCCTAAATAAGACTGTCTGATCCTGGCTTTCCGGGGGCCTGAGCAACTACACCGGTTTCCCCGCCGCACATGCTCCTGATGCAGACAGGTGCGCACCTGTCTGCTGAAAAAGTGCTTTGCGGTTGCGCAGCCGCAAGGTGCCTGACAAGTATGGCAGACGGCAGAGTGCCCTGTGGTATCTCAGCCCCGACAAAAAACGATATGCAGTGTGTTTTCCGGCCCCGCTGCAAAGCGCCGGACCGGTGACAATGCCTCGTTATGGTGTGCCCGGAGGCGTCCTGCCTCCGGGCACATTCTATTTTTCGCATCACCCATTACTGCTACAGTAATAGGTGATCAGAAGCAGAGAAGGTGTGCTCTGCCCTTTCTCTGCCTGTGATTGCCTATTACGGCCTCCCCTTTGCGGAGGAAATTCAACGATAGGACAAAGAGGTATTTCAACATGAACGAGATCAAAGTTGCTGAAAACAAGACCCTCAAACTGACCAATGTCGTGGCACGCCGCATCGCCCCCGAAGAACTGGGCAACATGATGGTGGCGCTGACCCAGCTGCAGAACTTTATCAAGAGCCACAACGCACAGCCCATCGGCCCGCTGGTGCAGGCCCTCAAGATCGGCCCGGCCCCGGAGCATGCCCCGGAGCTGTACCTGATGCAGCAGGCCACCCAGCTGATCACCCAGACCGAGCCCGGCTACGAAGTGGACGCCGTGCTGCGGGTGAAGAACTGCCTGTACGCTCATTATACCGGCCCCATGGCCTACAGCCAGCTGGCAAGCTCCAAGCTGCAGATCCTCGCCTTTGAAAAGGACCTCAAGCTCACCGGTGACAACTACACCATTTTTGTCAGCCAGGACGACGATGACGCCGTGGTTGACGTGTTTATGGAGACCAAGTAACTATGACAACGACCATCCAGAACCTCGATGATCTGCAGGACCGCCGCATTATGATGGACCGGGACGTACCTCCCTACGGATACGCCTTTGTCATTCTGGTGGGCTTGTTCATGATCTTTCTGCTGGTGTGGAGCACCCGCACCAACCGCATCTACGTCAGCCAGAACTCCGGCACGGTGCAGGCCAGCAACAAGACCTACATCATGTCCAGCTATTCCGGCACCCTCACCGAGCTGTACATCTCCGAGGGCAGCTATGTGAACGAGGGCGACCTCGTGGCCCACATCAAGAGCACTGACCTGGACATGCAGCAGGACAACCTAGAAAGCCAGCTCAAGATCTACCAGACCCAGGTGGACCAGTACAATAAGCTGCTGCAGTGCATCCAGGACGACACGAACTACTTCAGTGAGACCAGTGTCGAGGATCAGCCCTACTACTACCAGTACGAGACCTACAAGAGCCAGGTAGAGCAAAAGACCTTTGACGCTTCTGCTTATCAGGCGGCCGGTTACACCGACGCCCAGATCAAGACCCTGATGGAGCAGAACCAGAGCGAGATCCAGGCCCTGTATTACTCCACCATGCAGTCCATCTCCCAGAGCATCACCAGCGCCCAGAGCAACGTGGACAACGTGCAGGCGCAGATCGACGCCCTGAACACCGGTGCCAACGACTACTATCTGTATGCCCCCACCTCCGGCGTGATCCACATGGACAGCCCCTACAAGGAGGGCATGGTGCTGAGCGCAGGCTCCCCGCTGGCCACCGTTGCCAGCGAGAACGATGACCTGGAGATCGTGGCCATGGTCACCGTGAACGACCGCCCGCTGCTGCATGTGGGCGACCCGTGCAAGATCGCCATCACCGGCCTGTCGGAGTATTCCTACGGCACCTTGACCGGTACCGTGACCGCCATCGACAGCGACGTGACCACCAGCACCAGCGCTTCGTACTACAAGATGACCATCAAGCCGGACAGCACCTATGTGGTGAGCCGCAGCGGCGACAAGGTCGATCTTTCCAACGGCATGAGCGTGACCGCCCGCGTGGAATACGATCAGGTCACCTACTTTGAATATGCAATGGAGGCTCTGGGTGTGCTGTTCCGCTGATGCGGGCACCGTTTCCGGCGCTGAATCCTTCGCTCCATTTTTAACACCCAGAGAGGTACACGAACCATGAAATCAACCGCAAAGACCCTGGCCCTTGGCGCGGCACTGCTCTGCCTGCTGGCCGGCGGCATGGCCCTGCCGGCATCGGCTGCCGTGCCCCTGACCGGCGCCGCCGTGTCGCTGCCCTGGAACAGCGACAACAGCGTGCCTGCCGAGAGCATTGAGGCCGGCACCTATTCTTCCAATATGCTGTTGGGCGAGACCCAGCAGCTGTCGCCTACGGTGCGCCCCCGCAACAGCACCGACTCCGTCATCTACCTCACCGATGACAGCAGCGTGCTTACTGTGAGCAACAGCGGCGTGGTGCAGGCTGTGGGCGTGGGCACCGCCACCGTGACGGCCGCCGCAGGCAACCAGATCTGTGCTTACACCATTTCGGTTTCCATGGACTCCACCATGATCGTCACCGAGATGGATCTGGCGCTGTCCTCCAACACCATCTATGTGGGCAACTCGGTGTCGGCATCGCTGCAGGTGCGGCCCTCGTCCGCCTCGCAGTACGCCACCATCTCCCTGACTTCTTCCAATGAGAAGGTGGCCACCGTCAACAGCTTCGGCCGCGTGACCGGCGTGAGCCCCGGCACCGCCACCATCACCGCCGCCTGCGGCTCGGTCACCGCCAGCACCACCGTTACCGTGCTGGCCATCCCCACCGAGGCGACCACCGGCGGCACGGTCAGTTCCGGCACCACACAACAAGTGCAGAAGCATTCTTAAATATGAGTACAATTAAGATTGTAATATTAGGATTAGTTGCGTTTGCTGTTGGTACAGCTGCAGGTGTATTATTTGGTAAATTAATGTGCGTTGCAACACATGGAAAAGTTAATCCGTTAATTGGTTCAGCCGGAGTTTCAGCCGTTCCTATGGCAGCCAGAGTTTCTCAGAAAGTCGGCGCTGATGCGGATCCTACAAACTTCCTGTTAATGCATGCTATGGGACCTAATGTTGCAGGCGTTATTGGTACTGCAGTAGCTGCAGGTACATTTATGGCAATATTTGGTATTTAATATTTATGGAGGATAAAATAATGGCAGAAAAAAGACCGGTAAAAATTACGGAAACAATATTACGTGATGCTCATCAGTCATTAATCGCAACAAGAATGCCAACAGAAGAGATGCTTCCTATCATTGATACAATGGATAAGGTTGGATATTATTCAGTTGAGTGTTGGGGCGGTGCTACATTTGACGCATCACTTAGATTCTTAAAAGAAGATCCATGGGAAAGACTTAGAAAGTTAAGAGATGGATTTAAAAACACTAAATTACAGATGTTATTCAGAGGACAGAATATTTTAGGATACAGTCATTACTCAGATGATGTAGTTGAATATTTTGTTCAGAAATCTATTGCAAACGGTATTGATATAATTAGAATATTCGATTGCTTAAATGATCTTAGAAACCTTGAAACTGCAGTTAAAGCTGCAAATAAAGAAAAAGGTCATGCACAGATAGCTCTTTCTTATACATTAGGAGATGCTTATACTCTTGACTACTGGAAAGAAACAGCTAAAAGAATTGAAGATATGGGTGCAAACTCATTATGTATTAAGGATATGGCCGGACTTCTTACACCTTATAAGGCAACAGAATTAGTTCAGGCATTAAGAGAAGGAACAGATATTCCTATCGACCTTCATACACATTACACATCAGGTGTTGCTTCAATGACATACTTAAAAGCAGTTGAAGCCGGTGTAGACGTGATCGATACCGCTATTTCACCGTTCGCACTTGGAACTTCTCAGCCGGCAACAGAAGTTATGGTTGAGACATTCAAGGGAACACCTTATGATACAGGATTTGACCAGAGTCTTCTGGCTGAGATCGCTGATTACTTCCGTCCGATCCGTGACGAAGCACTTGACAGCGGACTGCTCAATCCGAAGAACCTTGGTGTTAACATCAAGACTCTTCTGTACCAGGTACCGGGTGGAATGCTTTCCAATCTTACTTCCCAGCTCAAAGAGCAGGGAGCAGAAGACAAGTTCTACGACGTACTTGAAGAAGTACCGAGAGTTCGTAAAGACCTTGGTGAACCACCGCTGGTTACTCCGTCATCACAGATCGTTGGTACACAGGCAGTATTCAATGTCCTGATGGGCGAACGCTACAAGATGGCAACAAAAGAGACGAAAGACATCCTGAGCGGAAAATACGGTGCAACTGTTAAACCGTTCAACCCGGATGTTGTTCAGAAAGTACTCGGAGACAATCCGGAAGTTATCACATGCCGTCCGGCAGACCTGATCCCGGATGAACTCGGAACTCTTGAAAAAGAGATGGAACAGTACAAAGAGCAGGATGAAGACGTACTCAGCTACGCACTCTTCCCGCAGGTAGCTACAGACTTCTTCAAATACCGCGAGGCACAGGAGAAGAAAGTAGATGCTACAATTGCAAAAGACGGAAGTTATCCGGTATAATAACGACGAACTGACGAAAGCTGTTACAGACAGTATTTTGTGAGCAAAACGTAACCTCAGGAGCCATAAAATTCGAGTTGAATTTTATGGCTCTTTTGCTTATAATAAAAAGGGTTGTGACCTTATTTATAATAGAAGTAAATGATTTTATAAAAAGGCACGTTTCTTATTTGGAGGCAAATTGTGAGCACAAAAAATGAGTTACTGATTAGAATTGATGAGAAATATCCGAAGTTCAGCAAGGGACAGAAGCGGCTTGCGGATTACATCAAAGAAAATTATGATAAAGCAGCCTTCCTGACGGCTGCAAAGATGGGAGAGGCAGTCGGTGTCAGCGAATCAACGGTTGTCCGTTTCGCAACACAGCTTGGATATAAAGGCTATCCCGAATTCCAGAAAGCACTGGGAGAACTGGTGCGTACCAAGCTGAATTCTATCCAGCGTATGGAAGTGACCTACGGACGGATCGACCGGAGCGAGATCCTGGCGACGGTTCTGCAGTCTGATATCGAGAAGATCAAGCAGACATTGGAATCCGTGGACAATCATGCATTTGAACTGGCGGTGGATACGATCCTTGCGGCAAAAAAGGTTTATGTGATCGGAATCCGAAGCTGTGCACCGCTGGCAAAATTCCTGACTTTCTATCTGAATCTGATCTGTGAGGATGTGGTAGAGGTCGATACCAACAGTTCCAGCGAGATTTTTGAGCAGCTGATCCGGATCGGGGAAGAAGATGTGATCATCGGGATCAGTTTTCCGCGATATTCCATGCGTACTTTAAAAGCACTGGAATTTGCCAGCAACCGGAAAGCAAAGGTAATCACCTTGACCGACAGTGTGAATTCACCGATGAATCTCTATTCCTCCTGCAATCTGATCGCCAAGAGTGATATGGCATCTATCGTAGATTCCCTGGTTGCACCGCTCAGTGTGATCAATGCACTGGTGGTTGCACTCTGTATGAAGAAGCAGGATGATGTCATCGAGACGCTGGAGACACTGGAGGACATCTGGGACGAATATCAGGTTTATTCCAGAGATGAGCTGGAGCCTGTAGAAGATGAGGTAAGGATCAAATGAGTAAAGTACTGATCGTAGGGGGCGGAGCTGCCGGTATGTTCGCATCGATTTTTGCGGCGAAAAATGGCAATGAAGTCCACGTGTTTGAGAAAAATGAAAAACTTGGAAAGAAGCTTTTCATCACGGGAAAAGGCAGATGCAACGTCACCAATGCCTGTGACGTGGATGAACTTTTCCAGAATATGGTATCCAATGAGAAATTTATGTACAGCAGTTTTTACGGATTTACCAATCAGGATGTGATGGATTTCTTTGAAAATGCAGGATTGCGTCTGAAGACAGAGCGTGGCAACCGTGTATTTCCGCAGTCGGATCATTCTTCAGATGTCATTCGCACGCTGGAGATGGAAATGAAACGAAATGGAGTGCACATCCATCTTTATTCCAATGTAGAAAAGGTTGTGGCAGAGGATGGAAGATTTTCCTATCTTGTCATGGCAGATGGAAGCAAAGAAGAAGGGGATGCCTGCATTATTGCAACCGGTGGTGTCAGCTATCAGACAACAGGTTCCACCGGAGATGGCTATCGCTTTGCAGAAGCGATGGGACACAAGATCACCGAACCTGCACCTTCCCTGGTTCCGATGAATGTCAGAGAAGAGTACATTCCGGCACTGATGGGGCTTTCCCTCCGGAATGTCCAGGCAACGGTCTATGACGGAAAGAAAGAGCTGTACAGTGATTTTGGAGAAATGTTATTCACCCACTTTGGAGTAAGCGGACCACTGATCATCAGTGCGAGTGCCTATGTAGGTAAAATCCTGCAGAAAAAGCATGAGTTAAAGCTGGTCATCGACCTAAAGCCGGCACTTTCCGAAGAGCAGCTGGATGCGAGAGTACTGCGGGAATTTGATGCAAACCATAATAAACAGTTTAAAAATGCAGTTACCGGACTGTTTCCGGCAAAATTACTTCCGGTCATGATCCACTTAAGCGGCATTGATCCGGAGAAGAAGGTCAATGTGATCACAAAAGAAGAGCGGATGAATTTCGTCCATCTGATCAAGCATTTTACTGTGACATTGACCGGGCTTCGAGATTTCAAAGAGGCAATTATTACACGGGGCGGCGTAAAAGTCAAAGAAGTCAATCCGTCTACGATGGAGTCAAAGCTGGTACAGGGACTGTATTTTGCAGGGGAAGTGCTGGATTTGGATGCACTGACCGGTGGATTCAATCTGCAGATCGCGTGGTCGACTGCATATGCGGCAGGAAGTAATATCTGGTAGTTTTTGGATTATAGATATCGCACAGCAATCCAGAGATGGCGTAAACAGGAAATGTGAGTGAAACAGGGAGGATATAAAATGGGATATAATATCGCAATTGACGGACCGGCAGGTGCCGGAAAGAGCACGATCGCAAAACTGGTTGCAAAGGAACTGGGATTCATCTATGTAGATACCGGGGCAATGTACCGCGGACTTGCCGTACATTTTCTGAAAAAAGGGATCGTACCGGGAGAAGTAGAGAAGATCGAGGCAGCATGCGAGGATGTAAAGGTAGAGCTTGGTTATGAAAATGGTGTGCAGCAAGTCTATTTGAATGGAGAAAACATCACTTCACAGCTTCGTGAGGAAGCGGTTGGAAATATGGCATCCGTAAGCTCGGCAGTACCGGCAGTCCGTGCAAAGCTTCTGGATCTGCAGAGAAATCTTGCAAAAGAAAAAGATGTCGTTATGGATGGAAGAGATATCGGAACCAATGTACTTCCGAATGCGGACGTTAAAGTGTATCTGACTGCAAGTGTAGAATGCCGCGCAATGCGCCGGTTCAAAGAACTGGAAGGAAAAGGAGAAGCCTGTGATTTTGAACAGATCAGGCAGGATATCCAGGAAAGAGACGAGCGCGATATGACAAGAGAGATCGCACCGCTTAAGCAGGCTGAAGATGCAACGCTGATCGACAGCTCTGAGATGGGAATTGACGATGTGGTGAAGGCGATTATTGCACTGACAAAGTAGAAAATCTGTCAGAAATCAGATTGCAGCAGCAAAAAAGGTGATTATTGTATGGAAAGGGTAAAAATCTATAATTGAAAATACAATAATTGATAAATAATTAAAAAGTCATTAGTTTTCAGGAAAAAGTAGATAAAACTAATGGCTTTTTTGTGCGGAAAGTCGATAAAATGTCGAAAAAGAGAATTGTACATGGAGATTGCTTTACCTTTTATACGAAATATGTTATAAATGTTAGAGAAGAAAAATTACGAAAGTAATGTTTAAGAGGGTTGGGTTCACTTATGTACAGAAAGAAAACTTCCAGTTGGTTAAAACACTGGGATTTTATTTTGTTAGATTTAATATTGTTGGAATTATCTTATTTACTTGCTCACTGGTTATATCATGGGACTGCACATTACAGAGAAGCACCGCTTTACCGGAATGTGTTTTTTGCGATAGCGGCGATCGATCTGGTTGTGGGACTGATGATGGGAAGTTACAAGGGCATCTTAAGAAGAGGGTACTGGTTGGAGACTAAGGCAGTCGCAAAGCACGCAATCATCGTGACCGTGTGTGTGATTGCTTATTTGTTTGCAATGAAAGAGTCGAGCAATTACTCACGAGTTGTTATATTTGCATTCCCAATCATATCGATCTGCGTATTATATATAGGAAGGATTTTGTTGAAAAAATGGCTTTCCAAGCACAGAGGCCCTGCATCAGGGAAAAGAGCGATCCTTCTGATCGGTGGAAAAAAGAATTATAGAGAAATTGTGGAGGCATTTACCAGCAATCCCTACAGTGAGTTTCATGTAATGGGAATTGGAATTATTGATGCAAAAGAAAATGAAATTCCAAATTATCATGGATTCCCGGTATTTTGTGGAGAGAGTGCGATTGAAGATTTTGCACAGTTGAACTGGGTGGATGAAGCACTTTTCAGCATTCCGACAGAGCTTGCGCTTCCGGATAAAATGATCAAAAATTTCGGTATCATGGGAATTACCATACATATCAAGCTGGCAAGAGTTGCGGATGATTCTTCCAATCAGATTGTGGAAAAGCTGGAAGGATATACGGTGCTTTCGACCAGCATCAATATGGTAAGCGCCGGTCAGCTGATCTTCAAAAGGACGATGGATATCTGCGGAGGACTGGTTGGAATGTTACTGACAGGTATCATTTTTATCTTTGTAGCACCAATCATTTATATTAAGTCACCGGGACCGATTTTCTTCAAACAGGTGCGAATCGGAAAAAATGGCAAAAAATTCAACATTTACAAATTCCGAAGCATGTATATGGATGCAGAAGAGCGGAAGAAAGAACTGATGGCGCAGAACGATATCAAAGATGGTATGATGTTCAAGATGGATAATGATCCACGTATCATCAAGGGAATCGGAAATTTTATCCGTGATTACTCTCTGGATGAATTCCCACAGTTCTGGAATGTGCTCATAGGTGACATGAGCCTTGTAGGAACCAGACCGCCAACAGTGGACGAGTGGGAGAAATACGAGATGCATCACCGCTCCAGACTGGCATTCAAGCCGGGACTTACCGGTATGTGGCAAGTCAGCGGAAGAAGTAATATCACAGACTTTGAAGAAGTTGTAAGACTGGATACCGAGTATATTAAAAAGTGGAGTCCGGGGTTGGATATTATGATTCTGTTTAAGACCGTGGCTGTTGTGCTGGGGAAGGTTGGATCGAAGTAGGATTGTTGTAAAAGGTCAATAAAAAGCATACGAAATGCTGAAAAGGCTACTTCTTTTAAGTATGTAGAGTGCAGAAATGTCTACTCAACAAAAGTACATAGATATAAAGGAGCAGAGGGGACAATATTGGTTGGAGAACATTATGAAAGATAAATTTGCAGTGTCCATGTTCGGACAAAAAAGACTGTCCCGTG